>VYLQ01000018.1_pt1 | contig 96242 bp, 90 predicted proteins | sample 5115351 | NCBI WGS metagenome assembly VYLQ01 (sample SAMN12291776, study PRJNA351875) | freshwater metagenome | isolation source: freshwater lake | place: USA: Michigan, Lansing Lake | collected 2013-08-14 | reverse complement strand
CATCTTATTGCTCGAAGAGTTGGTCTCCACCAGAGCTCTCCTCCTCTTCAGGTGAGGCCGGAATATTAAGCACAATCAATCAAAAAAGCACCAACCATTTTTCAGTACATTACCTTCAAATTATAGAATCACCAAATTATCGAATCAGCTAATTTTCAAAATGAATCATTATCAAATTATCGAATTACCGAATTATCGAATTACCGAATTACCGAATCATCGAATTAGCTAATTACCGAATTACCGAATCAGCTTACTTCTTCTTCTTAAAAAACCGTCCCTTTTTCTCGGGTGCGTTTTCGGCAAGTGTTAAGCATTCGGCCAACGTGAGTTCAGCAGGTTCTTTTCCTTTCGGAATTTTGACGTTCTTTTTGCCGGCTTTGATATAAGGTCCGAAGCGACCGTTTAGAATTTGCACATCCGGATTTTCATCAAACAACTTGATGGTTTTGTTGGCATCCGATTCGCGTTTCGCTTGAATCAATTCCACGGCTCTTTCAGGAGTGACGGTGTATGGATCTTCTCCTTTCGGAATAGATACAAACTTCTTATCGTGAAGTACATATGGGCCAAAGCGACCGATGTTTGCTACTACTTGTTTATCCTCAAACAGACCCAGGTCGCGCGGCATTTTGATTAGCTCCAGCGCATCTGCCAACGTTACATTTTCAATAAACTGACCAGGGCGTAAACTAGCGAATTTAGGTTTCTCACCACCGTTGTCATCGGGGTTCTCTCCTACCTGAATGTACGCTCCGAATTTACCCAACTTCACATACACATTCTTTCCGGATTTCGGATCGACACCCAATTCGCGGCTCTTGTTTTGAACCGAAGAACGTTCAACCAACTCCGTCTTAGTTACTGTTTTGTGGAATGGCTTGTAAAACTTGCCAATCATTTTTTGCCACTTCAAATTGCCGTTGGCGATCTCGTCAAACTCCTGTTCGATTTCTGCCGTGAACGAATAATTGGTGATATCGGGGAAATGCTCCACCAAAAAATCATTCACAATCATGGCAATATTCGTTGGGAATAACTTGTTGCTTTCGGCACCAGTAATTTCCTTTTCAATCGTGCTGGTGATTTTCTTTCCTTTCAATTGAAGAACGGTGTACATACGTTCCACACCTTCACGCGCTTCCTTTACTACATATCCACGCTTCTGTACAGTAGAGATAGTTGGCGCATACGTAGAAGGTCGGCCAATACCTAGTTCATCCAATCGTTTCACCAACGCTGGTTCGGTATAACGTGCTGGATGTCTGGTAAATGTTTGCGTGGCATTCAACTCGCCCAAATCCAATTTTTGTCCTACTTTTAATGGAGGTAATACTTTGCTGCCTTCGTCTTCGCCATCCTCATCCTCATCATCTTTCGATTCCATATATACTTTCAGGAATCCTTCAAACTTCACTACTTCACCTGAAGCAGTCAGTTTACGATCACTCTTCGAAATGGTGATGGATGCTGTAGTTCGCTCCAATTCCGCATCGGCCATTTGCGAGGCAATAGCACGCTTCCAAATCAATTCATACAAGCGCTTGGCATTGCGTTCCATGCCCGGGTCCATCAACGAAAAATCGGTAGGACGAATGGCTTCGTGCGCTTCTTGTGCATTATCGGATTTGCTTTTGAATGTGCGGGTGTGAATAAACTCCTTTCCGTATGCGGAGCCAATCTGCTTCACGGCTCCATCCACTGCTTCGGTTGATAAATTAACCGAGTCGGTACGCATATACGAAATGAAACCGGACTCATATAACTTCTGCGCCACCAACATAGTTTGTGACACCGAGAATCCTAATTTTCTACCAGCCTCCTGTTGCATGGTAGACGTGGTAAAAGGCGGTGCGGGTGTTTTCTTTGCTGGCTTCTTTTGCAAATCGCCTATGGAAAACTCAGCTCCTTTGCAGGTTTCTAAAAATGCCATCGCATCTTCTTCTTTGGCGAACTTTTCCGAAAGCTCGGCCAGCAGCTGCTTTCCTTTTCCTAAATCAAAAATGGCATTTACACGGAACGAAGACTTCGTTTCAAATTTTTCGATTTCGCGTTCGCGCTCCACAATCAACTTGACAGCCACCGACTGCACACGTCCGGCGGAAAGACCTGTTCTGATTTTCTTCCATAATATAGGAGAAAGCTCAAAGCCAACGAGTCGGTCGAGTACTCTGCGCGCCTGCTGGGCATTGACTAAATTAATATCAATGCCGCGCGGAGTTTTGATCGCGTTAAGGATTGCGTTTTTGGTAATTTCAGTGAAAACGATTCGGCGGGTTTTCTTATCGGTAAGGTCTAAGACCTCTTTCAAGTGCCACGAAATGGCCTCTCCTTCACGGTCCTCGTCAGTCGCCAGATACACCACATCTGCTGCCTTCGCCAAACTCTTTAAGTTCTTGATTATCTCCTTCTTATCGGGCGATACTTCGTATTTCGGCTCGAAGTCATTCTCCACATCAATGGCCGCATTTCCTTTCTGCAAATCGCGGATATGCCCCATACTGGAGGCCACTTTATAGTCTTTACCTAAAAAACTCTCAATTTTCTTTATTTTAGATGGCGACTCAACGATTACAAGATTCTTCGACATGCCAGATTTTTACTTTAAGGGGCTCAAATATCCGTAAAATTTTAAAACCGCAAATTACCGTTCAACCGGAAGGGCAAAAATGAAGCGCGAAATGAATTTAAATTCGCCATACGATAACGAAGGCATCCACCTGATTCACATTAACTTGCATCTGTTCACCAAAAACAATTCGCAGCCCCTTAAAATAGATCGAAAGAATTTTTGCGGCGGATGCTTATTCCCATGAATTAACCTTTTCACTATAAAAAATGGCTCGTCAAATTTATCTGATACGGCACGCAGAAACGGCCGATAAGCAATGGGGTGAAACCGATTTGGAGCGAAAACTAACCACTAAGGGAGTGGAAGATGCACAAAAGCTTCGCGCACTGATGGTGGCGCAACCATTTCCACCTCAGGCAATTATGCACAGCCATGCGGTGCGCACCACGCACACAGCGCAGATTCTTGCGGGCGCAAATACTACTATTCTATTGTTGACAGAGCCACTCATTTATCATGCATCACCCTCCGATTTATTGCACATTATCCATCAGTGGAACGATGCCTGGACATCTGTGGCGTTGGTTGGCCACAACCCAACCATCAGCGCATTGGCTAATGAAATGAGTGAACAAAGAGTGGGTAATTTTTCACCTGCAGCGGTTGCGGGGTTTGCTTTTGAAACGAACCGGTGGGCAGACATCATTGCAGGGCAAGGCGTGGTGACGCTATTTAAAGAGCCCAATATTTTATGATTCCCAACATTTTCCTTTACTTTAGCCATTCTTTCTCTCATGGAAATCTCAGTAGAATCGCTCTATCAACAAAGTATCGATCAACAACGCATCCTTCTTGTCGGAAATCAACGCAAAAAGCTCGCTCAGTTCATCACCCATATTTTATCATTCAATAAAAAGGCTTTCAACTTTTTTTCGGAAGGCAAACTGACGGAACAACCAGGTGCACCGGTACTCATTATTGAAAGCGACACCCAACTGACAGGCTTTCAACATCATGTATTGCTGCTGACTGCTGCCGGAGACAATCAACTAACGGAGTTTTCGTCATTGGCGGATGCAACTCCGAAAAGTGGCATTTTACTTTATCCGGAAGGTGACCCGAAATTAAAAGCCATCGGCGCCAAAGAGCGAGCCGATGTACAACTCATTCCGTACAAGATCATTCCTCACGAAGTCAAAAACCAAGTGACTACACTCGTCACCAGCACCAACGAAAAATTCCCCTTGCAAATCGGTGGTGAGGAAAACCTGCTCCTGCTGGCAGCTGCAAAAGAATTGCTCAAGAAAATTGGCATCTCGTCCAGTCAATTCTACAAGGCAGCAGCCGCCATTTCTTAATTATCGCGTTACCTTCTTTCTTTGTTCCCCTTATGAAACTGCATTTAAAAATTCCTCTTTGCTTTTTTGATTTAGAAACCACGGGGATCAACATTTCACAAGACCGCATTATTGAAATTGCGGTGATTAAGTTAATGCCGAATGGAGAAACCATCCGCAAAACCAATTTGATCAACCCTACCATACCTATTTCGGCGGAGTCTACCGCCATTCACGGCATTACCAATGAGGATGTAAAGGACAAGCCCGTATTTAAAGAGGTAGCCAAAGAGTATATTAGGTTTTTGGAAGGTGCCGATTTGGCGGGCTTCAACATTCTGAAGTTTGATATGCCGATGCTGGTAGAAGAATTTTTACGTGCCGAAATAGACTTTGACTATAGCCGTAAAAAGTTGATTGATGCTCAACGCATCTTTCATTTGATGGAAAAACGCACGCTCTCGGCGGCCTATCAGTTTTATTGCGGCAAAAATCTAAGTGATGCTCACTCAGCCGAAGCCGATACAGAGGCTACCATGGATGTGCTGCTGGCACAAGTGGAGCGCTACGAAAATCAACCGGTTACTGACACGCTCGGAAAAAAGATTGGAATGATTACTAATAGTGCTGAAGCACTCAGTCAACTTACCTCATCCGAGTTAGTGGATTTGGCAGGCCGCATGATACGTAATGAACGTGGTGAGGCGGTCTTTAACTTCGGAAAACACAAAGGCAAGTCGGTATTGAAAGTTTTTAAAGACGAGCCGGCCTACTACGATTGGATGATGAATGGCGACTTCGCGCTCGACACGAAGCGGTGGCTTACAAAGATTAAGCTGAGTGTGCTGACGGGAAAGTGATTTTCAAATTCTATTTGGATTGTATAACTTGAAACCTAAAGTTACTACTACTGATTATAGTAAGTTTCATTCAGGATGAAAATCGAAAGCATTAAGATAAAGAATTACAAAGCGTTTCAAAACATTGAACTCTCAAATTTGCCAGAATTAGGAATTTTTGTCGGTGCAAATGGAGTAGGTAAAACAACTCTTTTCGATGTGTTTGGATTTTTAAGTGATTCATTAAGAAATAATATTAGGCAAGCAATAGTAAAACGGGGAGGGTTTAAGGAAGTAATAAGTCGAGGTCAAAAGGGCCTCATTGAAATCGAACTACAGTTTAGGTTAAAAATCGCGGATAAAGATCGATTAGTAACATATAAGCTTGAAATTGGCGAAGAAGCTGGAAAGCCATTCATTCAAAGAGAAATTTTAAGATATAAAAGAGGAGCTTACGGTTCTCCCTATCATTTTTTAGATTTTTCCAGAGGCAAAGGATACGCTATTACCAATGAAGAGGCCTTTGATAAAAAGGATGAGGAACTTGATCGTGAAGAACAGATATTAGGCTCCCCAGACATTTTAGCAATTAAGGGACTTGGGCAATTCGAACGATTTAAAGCTGCAAACGCTTTCCGGTCTTTCATTGAAAACTGGCACGTTTCAGATTTTCACATTGCTGAAGCTAAACCAAGTAGAGAAGCAGGGTATGCAGAACACTTATCACAGACTGGAGAAAACCTGCCTCTGGTAGCCCAGTTTATGTTTGAAAATCATAAGGAGTTGTTTAACACAGTTCTGAAGAAGATGAAACAACGAGTTCCTGGTGTAAGTCATGTAACCGCTGAACCAACCGTAGATGGAAGAATCGTATTGAGGTTTCAAGATGGCTCTTTTAAAGATCCATTTATTTCTAATTATGTTTCAGACGGAACAATCAAAATGTTCGCGTACTTATTGCTTCTTCATGATCCTCATCCTCATCCACTACTATGTATTGAGGAACCTGAAAATCAGTTATATCCAAGCTTACTCGTTGAATTACTAGACGAATTTAGAATTTATGCCAAATCTGGCGGACAAGTCTTTGTATCTTCACATTCTCCAGATTTACTAAATGGTGCCAATCCGGATGAGGTTTTTTGGATTGTCAAAGAGAACGGCTACTCTCAGATAAAGCGAGCAAGCGACTTCAAAGAGATAGTCTCATTGTTCAATGAAGGGGATAAACTCGGCTATCTTTGGAAGGAAAACTATTTCATCGGAAGTAATCCACTCTAAAACAATATGCTAAGAAATGAGTGGATCGAGATCTTAACGGAGGAGCCTTCTATGGAGAATTTTTTAAGAGGAATTCTCCCTGATATTTTGCCTGAAGGATTCATAATTGATCAAAATTGTTTTATTCGTCCCCATGAAGGGAAAAGTGATTTACAGAAGTCTATTCCAAAAAAAATAAGAGCCTACTCACACTACCCACATCCTGTAAAATTGATCATCATACATGATCAAGACTCCAATGATTGCATTAAGTTGAAGGCTGGATTAAAAGCGTTGTGCGAAAATCCACATAACCTACCAATTCTAATAAGGATTGCTTGCAGAGAACTTGAAAATTGGTACTTGGGAGATTTAACAGCATTGGATAAGGTTTATCCAGAAATGAAAGTTCTCAATAGAAATATCAGTAAGAAATATTCTGATCCAGATAGAGTTTTTGGGGCCTTTGAACTCAATCAACTATCAAAGAAATTCTCAAAATCTCATGCATCAAGAGAAATTCACAAATACATGGATATCAATTCAAATACCTCAACAAGCTTCCAACATTTGATTAGGGGTATAGAATCATTTCTATCGCGTAACTAAAATCTAAGACTTACACTTCCTTCCAGGTATGATCAGCCAGCAAACGCACGGCCGCCACAAAGTTGTACGGTGGTTTTGCGCCCCATTCTTTCGGGCCAATCATGGATAGAATGTTCGAGCCATCGGCATTCTCATACAAATAATACAACTGACCAATCACCGGGCTGAAGCTTAACTTGGCCTCGTAAATCAACATGCTTAGTTCTTTCCGCTTTTGAATTTCTTTGGCTTGAATGGCCAACAATTCAATCTGCTGGCGTATCTGCGTAAGCATCATGTTGGTTTGTTCTTCCATGGCACTTAGCGCCTGATGGCGGATGATACCGGCTTCGTTGGGCTTAATCACTGCGCCTGATACGGATGATGAGTACGGCAGCACGCTCATCTGCTTGTGGTAGATTTCAGTGTTGGTAGCCACATCGCCTTCTGCACGATGATGTACTTGGGTGATCTTTAAAAATCCTTTGGGTGTAATGTCGTGATGCACATGCAACACCAACCGGTTGTTTTTGAAAAAGCGAGTTTCAAATTGCTGCGAGTCAATAACTGTACACTGAATGAAGTCGGCCAGATCGTTATCCTTCAGTTCTTCCAATTGGCCTGTCGGGTAAACCTGATAACTCGAGTCAAACGCAATGTCTTCAATGGACACCCAACTCATGTGGATGTACAACTGACGGGTGTTGTCGCCTAACTGAATTTTGTAGATACCCGACTTAGGTCGATTGCCTACTTCATAGGTTCCCTTTTCGGGGAATAATTGCCACGAGGCAAGAAAGTTATAGAGGTCTGTCATACGTAGCGAAAGAGTTTACCTTCATCGAATGCACCGCATCCGGCAGGAAAGCAACTAGTAACGCTCAAACCCTGCTTATGGTTTATAGTATTGAAGTGCTTCCGGCATCCACGCATTCAAATCTTTGATACGGGTTTCATCGGATGGGTGTGTAGACATAAATTCAGGTGGCTTCTGTCCATTGCTTCCGGATGTCATGCGCTCCCAAAATTTAGGTGCCTGCTTGGGATCGTAGCCCGCCATCGCCATAAAAATCAAACCGATATGATCTGCTTCTGATTCGTGTGTACGTGAGAACTTTAGCATCCCAAGATTGGCCCCCATCCCAACTGCTTCCATAAATATTTGCCGCGTCATAGTGGGGTTTTGTCCCATGGCCAAGCCGAGTGTGGAAAGACCAAACTGTTGAATCAAACCTTGACTCATCCGCTCACGGCCGTGGTTCGCAATCGCGTGTGCTACCTCATGGCCCATAACCACGGCAACACCTGTTTCGTCTTTGCAAATAGGAAGAATGGCTGTGTAAAACGCAACCTTGCCTCCGGGCATACACCACGCGTTCACGGTCTTATCATCTTGAATGAGATTGAATTCCCATGCAAACCCAGCCAACTGATCAGAGGCACCTTTCTGTGCCATGTATTGCTCCACCGCCTTTTGAATTTTTGTGCCCACACGTTTAATCATGGCTACTTGCTCTTGATTGGTCGAAAGCGGACCTTTCTTGATTACTTCTTGATATTGTGTAGCCGACATGGTGTTGATCTCAGAGCTGGAGACCAGATCAAGTTGTCTTCTTCCCGTTACCGGAACATTGGCACAACCAAAAAACAAAAAGAGGAAACTGAGGAGTATGAACTTCTTTATCATTGCAGAATTGGATTTGCTTCGCGTAAAGATAAAACGAAGGTCTGACAAAACATTGTATACCGAAAAAGGATTTAGGCTGATATTCTACTAAATTTGCGACAAAAAAAAGCTATGCGGATTTTTGCGATTGGCCGAAACTATGCAGAACATATTCAGGAATTGAATAACGAGCGCCCCGACGAACCTGTGATTTTCACCAAACCGGATACAGCGGTGCTGCGCAACAATGCTCCCTTTTATTATCCTTCTTTTTCAACCGATGTGCACCACGAAGTAGAACTGGTGTTGCGCATTTGCAAAGAGGGAAAAAACATCGAAGAGAAATTCGCCTCCAAATACTATGATGCCATCGGCGTGGGCATCGACTTTACCGCGCGCGATATTCAAACGAAACTGAAAGCGAAGAGCTTGCCGTGGGATATTGCCAAAGGCTTCAACGGCTCCGCTCCCATCTCCGATAAATTTATATCCGTTGATCAATTTAAGGATGTGAAAAACATCAATTTTAAATTAGAAGTAGACGGACAATTAAAACAAGAAGGCAACACGGAATTGCTCTTGTTTTCGTTTGATTACATCATCGCCTACTTGTCGAAGTTTTTCACCCTTCGCACCGGCGATTTAATTTTTACCGGCACACCCAAAGGTGTGGGCCCTGTTACCATTGGAAATAAGTTAACTGCCTATATTGAGAATGAGAAGTTGCTGGAATTTGAAGTACGTTAGCTTTGTAATCGGCGTTTGCGCCGCTCTGCTATCGCCCCGGATACAGGCACAATACAGTTTGCCCAACGAAGTGCCTGTTGGCAAACCTTCTGATCTGCAGCCTTATCTTTTTCCGATTAACCCCGGCAGCACCAATTCCTTGGCAGGTACCATGGGCGAACTGCGATCCACGCATTTTCATGCGGGCATAGACGTGCGCACCAACAGTATGATTGGTGCCCCCGTTTTGGCCACGCAGCAAGGATATATTTCGCGGATCATTGTGGGCGCATACGGTTACGGACATGCGGTGATCATTACTCACCCCGATGGCAACTCATCGCTCTACGGACATTTGGATAAATTTAAAGGGCCGGTGGCCGCGCATGTTTTAAAGGAACACTACACCCGAAAATCGTTTGACCTCGATTTGAATTTTACACCCGATCAATTCCCTGTGCAACGTGGCGATACCATCGGGCTATCCGGCAACACCGGAGGCTCTGCCGGGCCGCACTTGCATTTTGAAATCCGCGACAGCAATAACTTTGCATTGAATCCGCTGGCTTTCGGTTTCACCGAAATCAAAGATGTGCTCCCTCCTTTCGCTGTGAAAGTGGCACTTACAACGATGGACATCCACTCGCGTATCAACGATCGCTTTGGCCGGTTTGAATTTAATCTTGTGAAGTCGGGTGACAATTACATTTTGCCCACTCCTATTTTTGCCAATGGAAAGATTGGGATCGAATTGCTGGCTCACGATCGCATTGATCGTTCACAGTTTCGTTGCGGCATCAACTACATCGAGTTGCTGGCAGATAGTGTGAGCGTCTTCACCCAAGAAATCAATCAAATCAATTTTGAAGAAAGCTATGATATTCCATCGTTGATGGATTTTAAAACATTGAAAACGCGAGGACTCCGGTTCAATAAATTGTATGTGTCCGATGGTAATCCGCTCAGTCTGTTTAAGAATGTAAAAAGCCAGGGCATCGTAAGTGTGCATGATGGGCTCAATCCGATCCGAATCCGCTTGCGCGACTTTGCAGGAAATGAAACTTCTGTAAAATTTTCGTTGAAGCAAGACCCTCCCACCAATCAGGTTTCGTTTTTGGAGACACCCGTTAAACCCATCGACTTTGATTTGCAAGAAAACACGATGATGGTAAACTCCAAGGTGTGCCCCAGTAAAAAGGCAACGGCAAGTATCTATGCAAATGGCGGAGTGCAAGAGATGGAGGCAACTTATTCAGGTTTAACAAAAAATATTTTTCTGCTGGATGTACGAAAGACGATCCCCGACTCTATTCGCACGTGCGCAGGCACCCTGCGTTTTCAATACAAAGGCCGGATTCCTTCCGGCACCGACTACAGCTACTACAACGATCGGTTTGATGTGGAGTTTAAAAAAGGGAACCTGTACGATACCTTGCTTCTAAACACCGATTTCCAAGTTAGTGGCAAACGAGAGCGATTCACCATTGGCAATTTGCTCACTCCTATACATCAAAAAATCAAAGTCACGCTGAAACCGACGTTAACGTACGCACTGCCTGACAAGACCTCGGTATATCATTTGGAAGGCAAACGCTATGAATATCTCGGTGGTCAATGGGTGAATGGTAGAATCGAATTTGAAACACACGAGTTAGGTGATTTTACATTGGCTGCTGACACACTCGCACCGACCATTCGCAAAATTTACTGCACCAAAAATTCTGCCCGTTTTCGGATTGGCGATAACCTCTCCGGAATTTCCAGTTTTGAAGCAAACATTAATGGCGAATGGCTGTTAATGATTTACGATTACAAAACGGGTATCATCCAGTCAGAACGGTTTGACAAAACCCAATTGCTGAAAGGCAAATTTGAGTTGAAGGTAATCGATCGCGCCGGCAATAAACGGGTGTATCAGCAGGTGATTTTGTGAAGTAGGTAGTAGACAGTAGACAGTAGACAGTAGATAATTGATAGAAATAAATTAACAAAAACCAAAAAGATATATGGCACTTTCAGTTGGAACCAAAGCACCGGCATTCAAAGCAAAAGATCAGGATGGCAACCTCGTTTCGCTCGCTGATCTGAAAGGTAAAAAAGTAGTCCTTTACTTCTATCCCAAGGACATGACACCCGGCTGCACTGCCGAAGCATGCAGCTTGCGCGACAATTACAAAGCCTTGCAAAAAGCAGGATATGAAGTGTTTGGCATCAGCTCGGACGACGAGAAGATGCACAAAAAATTTATCGCCAAAGAAAAACTTCCCTTTCGCCTGTTGGCCGATACAGACAAGACTGTACATGAGCAATTTGGTACGTGGGTAGAAAAGTCGATGTACGGAAGAAAATACATGGGCACCGCACGCGTTACATACATCATCGATGAGAATGGCATCATCAGCGAAGTCATTGAAAAAGTAGATACAAAAAATCACGCTGAGCAAATCTTGGGCGGCAGTGCTAAAGCTGATTCAAAACCGGCTAAATCCGTACCTGCAAAGGCAGCCAAGAAAGTTGCTAAGAAGGCCGTTAAGAAAACTGCTAAACCAGCGAAGAAAGTAAAAAAGAAGTAGCCTAATACTGCTTGCTTCGAAGCATAACAAGTGTGCATGCCTCAATTGCTTCCACACCTGATTCTTCAGCCAACTTCTCAAACTCGGGATTTTCCGTGCCGGGATTGAAAATTATTCGTTTGGGTTGTAAACTAAGTAAGTAATCGTAATACGGTGCCTGGTGTTGAGGACCAATATACATAGTAATTGTGTCCACATCCTGAATGGCAGGATGATCATGAATGTTCAAAATCGGTTGCCCCATCACCTCTCCTTGCTTTATGCCAATAGGTACAATTGGATGCTGATACGAAGTTAACATCTCCGAAGCCAAAAATGCATAACGGGATGCATTGGGTGTTGCTCCTACCACTACAGTTTTTTTACTCATACTTGCTGCAATATAGCGAAGGTCTAACTCGATGAACATGGCAACAGTCAATTTTTAATTGAATTGTCGACATCAAGGCATTATTAAACTTTCGTGAATGGTAGGATGATGAATGACAATTGGTTAACTAGAAAATACGATGCGTTTTCAAACTTCATCTGATTATACCTACCGCAACCACGTTCAGTTGATTCAAGGTGGAGAGGACTTCTTTTCTTTATTGAAGAAGTCGATTGATGAAGCTCAATCTTCCATCTATTTTCAAATTTATATTTTCGATGAAGATGAAACTGGTAAGATGGTTGCTGCTTCGCTTTGTGCGGCAGCCAAGCGCGGAGTGCATGTGAATTTATTGGTTGATGGGTACGCCTCTCAAAGTCTATCTGATGGATTCATTCAATCGCTGAAGGAGGCGGGCATTCAGTTTCGTTGGTTTAATTCATTCATCAAAAACAATCGGAATTACCTAGGAAGAAGACTTCATCACAAAGTAATTGTATTCGACGAGCAACGAGCATTTGTTTGTGGGCTTAACATCAGCAACCGCTATAACGATACGGCAGAAAATAGGGCGTGGCTCGATTGGGCAGCATATACCGAAGGCGAAGCAGCATCCATTCTTGCGAAAATATGTAAGCGAAGAGTAAAGATTTCTTCGAGCAACTCAACAATCAAGAAAGCGATATCCGCTGGCACGTCTGCTGTAAAAGTGAATGTGAATGATTGGGTGAACCTTCAATCTGCTATCACCCGAAGTTATCGGCTGATGATGCAACAGGCCACAACGCATGTGATCATTATGTCGCCTTACTTTCTTCCGGGCACCACTTTCCGTAAGCTGATGCGCAAGGCTGCTAGGCGAGGTGTTACCATTCAACTGATATTAACCGGCATATCCGATATACCGCTCGCTAAATATGCCGAACGCCATCTTTATCATTGGATGCTGAAACACTCCATTCAGATTTTTGAATACAAACGCACGGTGCTTCATGGCAAACTGGCCACGAGTGATGAAGAATGGACGACCGTAGGTTCATACAACATCAATAATCTAAGCGCCTATGCTAGTATTGAATTGAATCTTGAAATCAAAGACAAACCATTTGCACTTCAGACCAAAGAGAGACTCACCAAGATCATTCAAGAGGAATGCAGCCCCATTACAATGGTAGAATATCAAAGTGAAATAAACATCGGCAAGCGATTTCTTCAATATGTGTCATACCTTATTCTACGCATCATGTTGCTGATTTTCACATTGCGCAAGGCGCAGCAAGAATAGAGGCACCAAATAGTTAATTGCCTTCGATTCGTTGCACAAGCGCCACCAGATTTGATCGGGTCAATTGAGCCCATCTTCCACGCTGTAATCTGCCCGAATTTTTAGAAGGTTGTTGGAGGTAATAGTGAAATGTAAATGGTGCCTGATCGTTTTGCCAACCTGCTTCCCGACCAAATCGCAAATCATTAAATATTAGTTCACCTTCAATTCGATCGATGGTATAATATCCTTGCGAAAATCGAACGAGATTGGCTAGCTCCCTTCGATCAGTTAAATCAATGGTTCTATTTTCGTTACGCGGAAAAAAATAGAATTGAATAAAAGGCTCCTTATCAAAAACACTACTGTAACCGATGTAGTATCCCGAATCTACTTCTACCACACAATACCACAAGAATATATTGAACTCCGTCGGTGTCGAAAAATAACGCTGGCTTGATATATTTTGTACTATGAGAGTAGATTCCAATCGCTTGTTGATGATTCCATAATTTAGGAAAGATAAGCACACGTAAAGAAAACCGGCAACCAAACTTGCAACTGCCCAGGTAAATCGGTAGCGGTAGGTGTGCCGATAAAAAATCAAAGCGAAAAGTGTGATGAATAAAATTATGAATAAGAACGGGTCAATGACAAACAACGAATGGAAAGAAATACGCACATGCGAAAATGGTTCGAACCAGCCCACCCCATACACATTCAATGAATCAAGAAGAATGTGAACCAACAACTCTACTGCCACAAAGCCTGTCCAGCGGTTAAATGAGATATCAACATCACGCAACCACTTTCGGGCGACGGCTGCCAAAACAAAGCTCAGAATCAGCAGAAAAAGAAATGAATGAGTAAAACCCCGATGTGCTAACAGACTCGCAGAAGGCGAAACGAATAACGAACTGATAAAATCAATATCCGGAAGGCTTTGAAACACTGCGCCCAGCACAAGTGCCTTTTTACCCAACGATTTGCCGGCATACAATTCCCCAATAATTGCGCCGATCGCAACATGCGTTAGAGAATCCATGTGATCGAAACTATACGGCTGATTAAAGTTAGGCTGTCTAAAATCAAAATTACTTCGTTACAAAAGTCCAAACAGCACAATCTGCATGATTGACTACGTCTTCTGCAATACTTTGAAAAAAGAAATGCGCCAAGCCTTTACGACCATGCGTGCCCATGGCAATCATATCCGCCTTTACTTCATGGGTAAATTCAGTTATCCCGCTCTCTACCGTAAAGTCATTGCGTGTGTTGATGGTGAAGTTTTCTAATTTATGGTATTCTGCGTATTCGCTGATGCCTAGTTCTTCATCGGTAGTTCGCTTCATGTTTCCCGGGGTATTGACCACCAATAGGTGTAACTTTGCTGAAAAGAATTCTTGAAGTTTTTTCACTTGCTTCACCAACTTCTTTTCATTCAACAATAGATGAGTTGGGAAAACAATGTGTTTGATCATTTTCGCTTTAGTTGGTTTATGAATGGCTATTACTGGAACAGGTGCGTTACGCACGATCTTATCCGTATGCGATCCGATGAATACCTCACGAACACCACTCGCACCATGAGTGCCCATCACAATCAAGTCAGCCTTTTTCTCTTCCGCAATTCGAATAATCGAATGTTGAATAGAACCTAATTCCACCAGCGCGGTTGCTTTAACTTTCCTATCTATTGCATGCTTTTTGATTTTGTCGAAATGCTTTTCAGCCGTTTTCTTTAGCTCATTGAAGAAAGACATTTCATAATCCATCACAGGCATCATGGTATCGTGCATCTTTGGCAACTCCACTACATTGAGTAAGATAACCTGTCCTTCGCTCAGACTGGCCATGTCAACGGCAAACTTAAACGCTTCAATGGAAGGTGCAGAAAAATCACAAGGAACGAGTATTTTTTTCATAGTGGAAAGGTTTAAAGGTTGGCCTATTGGTGAAAAACCAAAATGGGGTAAGTAGCAGTGGCCGTGAGTTTGTTAATGATACTTTTTTGAAAGAGTGAAGCAATAAAAGAATGGTGAACCGAACATAGGGCAAGCACGTCTATTTTTGCCGTAGTCACGTAGTTGTTGATAGCGGTACTGACATCATCTGAATATACGGTATCGAAAAGTATGTCGGCTGAATTGTAGAGTAACTTTGTCTTCTCAATCACTTGTTGCGTACTCACTTCGGTTTCCCGTTTGTAATGATCTTTGATCTGCACCACAATGACTTTACCTTTGGTGATTTTGATCCAATCCAGCAATTGACTCATGGGCAAGTCCCATTCACGCTCGTAATCAAAGGCAAAAGCCGTTAAGGAAATCTCCTGATAGAGGTATCCGGTAGGGATTAATAAAACGGGTACGGCAGATTTTTTCGCAACCTCATACGAACGGCTTCCAAGAAAAAACTGATAATAGTCATCTGCACCATTCGTACCCATTACAATTAAATCATAACCTGCTCCCCGATTGGCAATAAGCGTTTCCAAATTTTGATTGGAAGCTTCCACCTCAAACGCGCAAGAAATTTTAAAAACATCCATCACCTGATAGCTGATCGTATCCAGTTTCTCACGAACCAATTCAGTCGCCAGAAAAGAGCCCTTGATAACTTCGTCGGGGGGCAATGAGAACATTGACTGCACATTGAATAGCGTAAGCTCTGCGTTTATCTTTTGGCAAAGCTTCGCTGCGTAGGCGATGGCATCGTTAGCTGTTTCTGAAAAATCGGTAGGGCACAAAATCTTCTTCATCTCAACTATTTTCAAATTTTGCATGAGCATTCCATCATTTGTTTGATAGGATACTTCTAGTTGGCATAAAATTGAACATAGTTGCGAGCAACTGCCTTACACAATACGGTAAGAGTGTTACATTTTTTACAGATAGCTAAACAACGTAAGAGAAGCGTTAGAAATTCAATGAAGATTCACTAAATCATCCATCGCTTCACCGATATTTCTAAACTGAAAAACATAACCGGCTTTTTCTAACCTTCGCGGAATGACGCGTCTGCTTTTAAGGATTAGTTCCGTCTCTGTCCGAATGAGAATGGCACCCATTTCTAATAACCATTTTGGCAATGGCAAACCAAATGGAACACGCAGTGCGTGCCTCAATTCGCGCATCACTTCTGCATTGGGAACGGGCAGCGGTGCTGTTACGTTGTACACGCCCTGCGTCTCTGGATGATCGATGAGAAATTCTATAATTCTACAAAAATCAGTGGCGTGTAACCAACTGAAATATTGTTGACCGTCGCCTTGTTTGCCGCCAACGCCCATGCGTGCAAGCATAGTCAACGGTGTGAGTGGACCTCCTTCTTTACCCAATACAATGCCGGTTCGCAAAATGATTTTGCGCGTTTGTGGAAGTGCATAGTGCTGAAAGGCGGCCTCCCATTTTTGGCAGACATCCACGGAAAAGCCTGAGCCAATTTCTCCTGTATACTCATCCATTCCCCGATCCATCGAATGACGATAGATGGTAGCCGAAGCAGCATTCATCCACACTTTGGGAGGAGTTTCACACTGTGCAATGGCTTTTCCAAGTGTGTGGGTTGCATCTAATCGCGTGGAATAAATCAACGATTTGTTTTTTTCGGTATATCGGCAGTCCACTGATTTTCCATTCAAGTTGATCAGAACTTCGGCATCGTTCAGGCAGTTCTTCCACTCTCCTACCGTTGCAGCATCCCAGTGAATAAATTGTACGTCGTTTTTGGTTTGTGAAATGCCCCGTGTCAATAAGGTAATATTCCAATTCTTCTTTTTGAATTCCGATGCCAGCGTTCGTCCTAAAAAACCGGTTCCTCCGGCAATTACCATTTTTCTCATATGCAGACTATTTTTCATTCCAAAAAATCCATCCCACAATCATCAAGCGATACAACACCCAAGTGAATGTTAACAAAGAAGAGATACCCAGCGTCTTCACGCGTGTGCTGTGTTCATAAAACATCCAAGCCACAACCCCAAAAAAATATAGAAGAAAGAAAACAGGAGATTGGTACAACAATCCTGTCGCTAATGCCGGCAATAACAAAAGTGAACCCATGAGCGAAACCGTCATCATATTGCCGAGATAATGAATCAGACGATGCGGGCGTATGCTCATTACGATCGCTCCCTGAAATAAAATCTGTCCGCCACAAATTAAAAATTCTCTTCCGAACGAAGAGGCAGGAACAAGTGGATTTAATAATGTTGAGTAAGCGGTTAAAACGAGTGAGCTGATCAACCAGGCAAATACGATATACAACCACCGGTAGGTATAATTCATGGGAGGTGCACAATCGTGATCTTCTTCAAACACTTTTCCGGGAGCAATCACTTTTCGGTTGTACGAAATAAAGAAATAGAGTTTTTGAATAGTCCAGCGAATGACTCGATGACTCATGAACCACGCTATAGCCGGAAAGCGATGTCCAACAATAATAGTTAACGAATCAACGCCATAATACACTTGGCTGTGCTGTCGGTCGACTAACGCAATTTCTGTTTTAGCCCGAACCCAGTCGACATGTGGAAATTCTTTCGCGCAAGCTTCATGGAAAGGTGCCCTTCCGTTTTGATCCAACATTCCTGTTCGGATGAAGTAGCCCGTATAGGCATTGCACAAAGGGCATTGCTGGTCGTAAATGATGGTGTGGTTGGTTAATGTCTTCATAAGCTATTCTTTTCTTTATTTCAGTAATTTCAATATTTTATGAAAGTTTAAGCTAAAAAAATATCAAATTTTCATCAGCAACTTATAAAACCAGGTTTGATCCGATTTGCTAAACTTCTCGATCATGCCGTCTACTTTGGAAGAGAAATCATATAAATCCGAAGTCAGCTTTTTGAATTCAGCTACAGCTTTTTTATCGTCACCGGTTACATTTTGCAATTCACCGAGCACCTGAATGATCGGCTCTATCTCTCGTCTCCGGCGTTCACGTGAAACCTGCTTGGCCAGCTCCCACACATCTTTCCCCGCTGTAAAAAACTCTTTGCGCTCCCCTACCTTGTGTTCTTTTTTTACGATGCCCCAATCCATTAAAGCACGAAGATTCATATTAACATTCCCCCGCGACATCTGTAGTTCTTCCATGATTTCCTCCGCCGAAAGTGGCTCCGTTGCCATCAACAACAAAGCATGAATCTGTGCCATGGCTTTGTTGATACCCCAATTGGATCCCAAGGTTCCCCAGGCACGGATAAACTTGTCTTTGGCTTCGTTGTATTCCATGGTGCAAATCTACTACAATTTATGTAACGTTCAATTATTTCTGAAAGTTTCACTAATTAGATTAAAATTTGCTCGAATCAGCGGTTCCTACTTCTTAATAGCTTCCAGCAAAGTCTTCGTAATCAACTCAGCCGCTATCTGACTTCCCTTTGGCGATGGATGAAACTGATCTGATCCGTAGTATGAATAATCGGATGTGCTATCCATATATTTTTTCCATTCCAACCCCACCGGGCAAAGAATGGATTGCGTGGCAGTGGCAGCTTCGGTATAATTTTGGATTACGCCAGGAAACGTATGCCAGTTGGATCGTGCTGGCCAAACCATAAAAAATACAAGCTTCGCTTGATGCGGATCGCAAAGTCCCTTTATTCTGGCACCGTAGTCCAACAGCATTTCCCTTCCATCGCTTTGCGAAGATGGCCCCTGCTGCACGATTATAAAATCAAATGTTCCATTGCTAATGCGTTTTTGCATCACTCCATCCTGCCAATGATCTTCTAAAGCATAGTTAGGGAATGCGATCATTTCAGTGGATAGTTCTAGCCCACTCTTGTGTGCTTCTTGCTTTACTAGCTGGGGAAGATCATTCGTGTACGTGAGGCTATTGCCCACAAAAAGTATATGAAGTGTGGAGTCATCATGTACCGTAAGTGGGTTGTGCCCATCACAACCGATGAGTGAACTCAGCAGAAAAATGTAATGAAACAATCGATCTATTTTCATTCCCGTTATCATCGATTTGTTGTGGATACTTTTTGCGACCACTCCTGTAGCATTCGAAGTGATTCAATAATTCTCCAAACTTGGTAAAACCCCGATTCAAAATCCCAAGTAACTGCTATCAAATTCTTAGTCTTCTTTCTGATTTGCATAATAGAGGTTAAATGATCTTTACCGATAATAGTCAATCAACTTCTTCCAATCCACCCAGTAAATATTTCCGGTTCCGTTTAACGTTTGCTCATAACTACTTTTGATCACCTGATAGTCTTTTATTCTCTCTTTGAATGTGGCGGGCAATTGGTGACGTTCACTCGTAAAAAATAAAACTTTTCCATCTGATGAAACAAATGGGCAATAGTCCAATTGCGCTGAATTGATTTCCTTCAGATTAACTGCTTTCTTCCAACGATTCGAAGCGTCTTTTACACTAATGTACAAGTCGCCACCACCCCTATCATCTTTGCGACCATATGAAGTAAAAAGAATGAAGCTTTCATCCGGGGCGACAAATGCATTAAATTCATACATCTTCGAGTTAACAGCTGTATCAAGTACGATTGGCTTCTGAAATTCGCCATTAACGAATGGTACCATATAAATATCTTCTCGCCCCACTCCTCCTTTGTATTGTGCCGTGAAATATAAATTTCCATTGTTCGTAATAGAAGGATAAAACTCGTCTACCTCGGTGTTGATCGTGTTTCCCAAATGTTCCGGAATACCCCAACCATTGGAACTGCGTTTTACACGCCACAAGTCAAAGTCTTTTACTTCCTTTCCTTCCAATGGTCGGTTCGATGAAAAATAGAGCGTATTTCCATCGGCACTCAAGGCAGGTTCTAAGTCGCTGTACATGCCTGCAAATGAAACTATGCGGGGGGCAGACCATCCGCCATTTTTTTGCCTCTTACAAAATACAATAGTTTGAAAAGTAGACTTGGGTGTTGAGACAGTAAAGTATAACTCATTACCATCGGGTGTAAGTGCAAAGTCGCGTTCATTGAGCGAAGTATTGATCCCGATCACACGAATCAATTCGGGCAAAGCAGGCGGGAATTCAAATGCTTGCGATTGAGCCTTCACCTCACTTATGAAAAGGAGAATAAGTACGAGAAAATGGAAAATTGCCTTGATCATACGGGTTAGATAGACAAACATGACTCATCAAAAAAACAGAATTTATTTTTGTTAAATTATTCCCGTCAACCGAACGAATGAATTGGTCAATCAACCTGGCTCTGGAGTAAACCAAATTCAAATGGCTTTGTGTTTATGAATCTGGTATTCCGATGCAAGCTTTGTTTTACCCCTTCTGATTTACTTACTTTGAACTATGCACCGTTTTCGAAATCATCTTTTGTTCTGGTTCGTGTACGTGTTGTTCAAGACCTATCTGAACATCACAGCCGATTGGTCAGGCATCATTCCGGCATCTATCGAAGAGATTGAAAAGTACATTCAGTTGTTGCTCATTCAACTGACGCTATTGCTTGTAAAAGTGCCTCTGGTGTATACCTGTTTTTACCTTTTAGATCAGTTTATCGATGCCCGCAGGAGTTTATTAAAAACGATCCTTTTGCTGATGCTGGCATTTGGCATCGGCGTAATGCTAATGACCACTCTCAATCATACCATCGTCCTAAACTTGATACTCAACTACAAAGCCGATTCAGGCTCGTGGTTTGATTTTGCAAGTTTGTTCTATCACTTTTTTACTTTGCTTTTCGTGACCGGCGCCGCCTGTTCGCTCAAGCTGTTGCGCAAGCAGTATCAATCGCGATTGCGCGAAATGGAATTGAAAAAAGAAAATACCGAAGCTGAACTGAAGTACCTGAAAGGTCAGATCAATCCCCACTTTCTTTTCAACACGTTGAATAATATTTATTCGCTAGCGCGTAAAAATTCAGAGCAAACGGCTGATGCCGTGATGAAGTTATCCAAGCTGATGCGCTTTATGTTGTACGAAGCCTCGCACACCGACATTCTATTGTTGCAAGAAATTAAGTTGATTGAAGACTATATCGAACTGGAAAAGTTGCGCTATGCAAACCGCCTGAAAATTAATTTCGAGACTGATATCGATAACCCAGCGCAGCGCATAGCTCCATTAATTCTGATTCACTTTGTAGAAAATGCCTTTAAACATGGCGTGGGCGAATCGCGGTTTGAGTCTAGTATTCACATTCAAATTACACTGCATAATGGCGTGATGACGGCACTTATTGAAAACTCGAGAGAGACTAATCAAGGGCACTCAGAAGGAACTCAGATCGGACTAACCAATATCAAGCGGCAACTGGAATTACTTTACCCACTGCATCAACTTGAAATAATACCTACGGAACGCTTTTTTAAAGTAATGTTAACGATACCCTTATCAACCGTATGATTCATTGCCTCATTGTTGAAGACGAGCCTCTGGCAGCGGAAGTATTATCCGATTATATCCGGCAGCTTCCTCATTTAAAGCTAGTGAAAGTATGCCCGGATGCGATTTACGCATTGGAAGTGCTACAGCAGGAAACAGTCCACCTGTTATTTTTGGACATCCACTTGCCTGGGCTAAAAGGGTTGGATTTTCTCAAGAGTCTGCAGCATCCGCCAAAGGTGATTTTAACTACTGCATTTCATCAATATGCATTGCAGGGCTACGAGCTGAATGTGGTCGATTACCTATTAAAGCCCATTGAATTTCAACGCTTTCTTAGTGCTGTTAATAAAGTGCAGACGAGTACACAAAATAAAAACCGACTTTCCACGCTCACCGTTCAGTCAGACAAAAAGAAAGTGGTGATTCCCGTAGATGAAATTCTATTTATCGAGAGCCAGAAAGAGTATATAAAAATTCAAACAACTACCGTACACCACATCACCAAATATGCACTTACCAAAATAGAAGAAGAACTTGACCCTGCTATCTTCCTTCGTGTGCACAGGTCGTTTATTATTGCCATGCCCAAAGTACGAAGCTACAGCAGTCACGAATTAGATGTGGGCGGCAAACCCGTACCGATCGGTGGAAACTACCGCGATTCGGTTAATCAATCGTTGCTAAATTATTTCCAATCTCAATAACATCCTGAATACAATCGAAATAATCTAACGGGTGGAATTTCGAATGATAAATCGGGTGCCTAAAACTACAGTACTTGGCTGGAAGTTTTTCGGATTTTCCAGTTGTTCAATCAGCAGGGAAACTGCAGTCTTCCCCATTTCATACGCGGGTTGTGATACGGTGGTCAACGAAGGTTCAATGTAATACGATGTGGGTTCATTGGTAAAGCCTATCAATGAAATATCGTTTGGGATTTTTAGGTTAAACTCTTTAACCACTTGCATGGCCTCAATGGCAATGGGATCGTTGAGGCAAAAGATAGCATCCGGGGGATTGGGCAATCGCAGCAACTTGGATACTTCTTCACGAGGCGATTGGTTCAGGTTATTGCAATGTACGATCAACTGCTCATCGATGGATAAGCCGTGCAGCGTGAGTGCCTGTCGATAGCCGGCTTCGCGCTCTTTGCTGACGTATAAACCGGAAAGTCCACCAATGAAAGCAATGCGTTTGCAACCGGTCTTGATCAAATACTCAACAGCCTGAAAGGAAGCCTTGTGGTCATCGACTACTACTTTAGACACCGGCAAGTCTTCAAGCACACGATCGAACATTACAATCGGGATATCGCGTTCCAGTAACTTGCGCAGATGCTCTCCGTGACTGGTTTCGTTGGATAAGGATATTAAAATTCCATCCGCCCGTGCCGATACTAACTGCTGCAAGTGATTTTGCTCCATCGAAAACGATTCGAGCGACTGGCTGATTACGATACTGTAGTTGAGGGATGAAGCATACTCCTGAATGCCGCTCAAAACATTTGAAAAAAAGTGCTTCGAAACTTCCGGCACCACTAGGCCTAACGTGCGTGTACGGTGTGTTCGTAAGCTACGCGCGGCAATGTTGGGTGAATAGTTGAGCTCGCGCGCCATTCCCAGCACTTTCTCTTTGGTTTCGGGGCTTACATCTTCATGCCCGTTCAGTGCTCTTGAAACAGTCGATGGCGAAATTCGCAGTTTGCTGGCAATATCCTTTACAGTAATTTCGGGTGTATTCATACCAAATTGCGTTTCAAGTAGGCTACCACGTTTGAAAGAGTAATGTACAAAATTTTTAGGATTACTTTCGCTTGCGGTACTGGAGGTAGACAACATCAGAATTTTTTTTCCGAATGGTGTTTACCGCTTCGATCTGAATCTCTGTTTTTCCAACCTGCACGGTATAGATGTATTTGTTGCCCAAAAATTCCTGCTTGATTACTTTGGCTTTTTTTGCCTTTAAAAATGATTTTTCAGAAACCTTCCAGTCTTCGGGCCGCGCAATAAAATGAGTAGCGCGTCCCTTGGCGGGGAATAGCCGTGTCGACACCACACTGAATCTTCCAAACAACCCGGCCACATATTCATTGGCAGGCGCATGATAGATTTCCTGTGCGTTTCCCCTTTGAACTACATTTCCATTGCGCAAAATCAAAAACGCATCGCCCCACGGCAAGGTGTCATCGGGATCGTGCGATACCAACACGAGCGTAATTTTTAGACGTTCGGCAATTTGCTCAATTACTTGTTTTAGAATGGACTTTAAAATCTGATCCAGGTTAGAGAAAGGCTCATCCAGTAACAAGAGCTGTGGTTTGCCAATGAGCAAACGGCAGAGCGCAATACGCTGCTTCTCCCCTCCTGAAAGCTCGTTGGTCTTCCGTTGCAGCAGATGATCAATTTGGCAAATCGCAAACAGTTCGTTGGCCTGTTTGGCACTCAGTTGATTGGCATAGGTAAGCACTTGTTCTACACGCAAAAATTTTTGCAATTCAAAGTGCTGTGGCAGGTAAGCAATCTGCGGATGCCCCGGCACCAATGTCTCTTCTGCTCCGCGAATGCGTTCTCCTCGAAAATAAATTTCTCCTTCCGAAGGTTGATCCAGCCCGGCCATCATCCGCAACAACGTGCTTTTGCCCGATCCGGTCTCTCCGGCTATTACCAGCTTTCGGTGCTTCTCTACTTGTACATTGACAGATTGTAAAACAATTCGATCATCCAGCCTCTTGCTTATTCCCTTTCCTTCTAACAGCATCATTTCAATTTATTCCAGCGTAAGATAAGGCCATTCGTTATTTCTTTAAGCTTCTGGATGCTCTTGATAGTTGCTTGCGTTGGTTTTGTGTCCGAACTCTGAACGAGTGCCATCAAATGCAGCCACTTTTCCTGACAGGCTACAATGGTTTCCTGCTCCATAGGCACTTCGGTGATACTGCCGTACATCACATCCGGATTCTCAGGAGCACCTTCTCCACGCAAAGCAATGACCATTTCTTTACTCCCTTTCGCCCACTTGATTTTCTTATCGTTCAACTCTGCCTCAATTTGTTCACGTGCCGCTTGTAGTTCGTGATAAGTACGGTAACAAATCATGGATTGATTGGTATGTGCGCGCAGGTCTGCATCGGTGATCGACACGCGTGGATCTAGTTTCACTTCCAGTGTTTGCTCTTGCGCTACACCATCTACTACCAATCGCACTTTGTATTTGCCCGGAGCCACATACGGACCTACGGGGCCGGTAGATGTGTTGTGCCAAACGGCTGCTATCCCTAATTGGCGATTACTTCCTTTGGGTTCCGGATAGCGTAAGTCCCAATAGAAACGGTGATGCCCGGATTGTGTAGAAACCACTTGGGATGGCCGGAGCCAATAGGTAGGGTGCGGCAGCGAGAGTGTATCAATCACTTCTTCTTTGTCTTTGCTGCTGAAGGTGCGAATAGGTAATCCATTGTTGTCCAGAATGTCGATGTGGACTGACAATGCTGATTCGTTGATCCAGTAGTCGATGGCTGCTCCCTCTTGAGGATTTTGTCCGGCGGGTTCTTCGGGTGGCAAAGGCGTATCACTAAACATGTTGTACCGCACACGGGTAGCATGCCCCAGTGGAAAGAGATAGGGCTTATCCGCCTGCAGCGCAGCAGCCATGTGGCGCAGTGGTGTAATGTTATCTAAAATCCAAATCGAGCGACCGTGTGTGCCAATAACGAGATCGTCATCGTGGATCACTACATCTCGAATGGAGGTAGCCGGCATATTGTTGCGCAGCGACTGCCAGTTTTCTCCATCATCAATGGAAAAGAAAACCTCTCGCTCTGTTCCGGCAAACAACAATCCTTTTTGTTTGGGATCTTCACGCACCACATTCACAGCACCGTTGGCCGGAATGCCTTTTACAATTTCTTGCCAGGTGGCACCTTCATCTTTTGTTTTAAAGATGTGAGGACGCAGATCGTCTTTGCGCAACGCATTCACTGAAAAGTAAGCGGTGTTCAATTGAAAATGTCCGGCTTCGATTTGCGAAACTTTATCCCAGGCCGTCAAGGCCGGGGGTGTCACATCTTTCCATGTTACACCACCATCGCCAGTAACATGTACCAGTCCATCATCGGTGCCTGCCCAAATGATGTTTCGATTTAAGGGCGAGCCGCTGACCGAATAAATCACGGCACGTTGCTTCATAGTAGTGAGTTGTTCTGTCTTAAAATCACCAATACTTGCAGGCACCTCGGGTTGCTTGCGCGTAAGATCAGGACTGATGATATCCCAATGATCGCCCCCATTGATAGACTTCCATAAAACATTGGTGGCAAAAAGTAAATGAGTATGATCTGCCGGGTGAAACAAAATGGGCAATGTGCGCAATAGGCGGTATTGACCGGAGCGCAAAGCTTCGGGTGCTACGTTTTGTGTCTGTCCGGTTTTCCGATTGAATTTCGTGATGCGTCCACCGTAAATGATGTCTGGATTTTTAGGATCGGCCACAACATACGCATACTCATCGGCACCTACGCCCATCCAATCGCGGAAAGAAATTTGTCCTCCATCTCCCCGGCTGCGGATGCCAATGGCGCCACTCTCCTGCTGACCACCATAAACCCAATACGGAAATTGATTATCAGTTGAAATGTGATACAGTTGCGCAGTGGGTTGATTATACCACGAGCTCCAGGTTCTGCCACCATTCACTGTGATGGTTGCTCCCTGATCGGCTGCAAAGATCATGATGTCGGGTTGCAGTGGGTTGATCCAGATGCGGTGATAGTCATCGCCACCGGGAGCACCTTTGAAAGAAGTCCAGGTGACACCTCCGTCCATCGATCGATAGGAAGCCGTGTTGGCAGAGAACACCACATCCGCATTATTTGGATGCACTTTTACTTCGGCAAAATCACTTCCGCGACCGAATACTCTCCGCTCAGTGGACACGCGCTTCCAGCTTTCACCGGCATCGTCGCTGCGATAAATGCCACCTTGTTCTCGCGCATCGACCGTTGCATACATGCGTTTGGAGTTACTGGGTGCAATGCAAAAACCAATGCGACCTAATCCCTCGGCAGCGGTGGGTAAACCAGTCGTTAATTTTTTCCAAGTAGTGCCACCATCGGTGGATTTGTATAAACCTGAATTTGCACCGGCGAAAGAACCGTTCTCCCACGGGCCTTCGCGGTGTTCCCATACATCCGCAAAAAGAATTTCTGGATTGTTGGGATCAAATTCTACCTGAATGGCTCCGGTGTTGTGATCGATGTACAATACCTTCTCCCATGTGTTGCCACCATCATTGGTGCGATACACACCGCGCATTTCATTGGCTCCATACGGATGGCCTAGCACGGCAGCAAATACAATTTCAGGATTGGTGGGGTGCACCACCACGCGACCAATTTGTTCCGCATCGGGCAAACCGATGTGCTTCCAGGTAGCGCCTCCGTCGGTAGATTTGAACATGCCATCTCCAATGGCTAAGTCGGGTCGATGCAAGCCTTCTCCTGTGCCTACGTACACCGTGTTAGGGTGTGAAGGAGATACGGCGATATCGCCAACGGAACCGGTTGTCTGTTGATCGAAGATGGGTTTCCAGGTGCGACCATAATCATCTGATTTCCATACGCCTCCATTGTTGACGCCCATGTAGAATACATTGGGTTGTGTGGGAATGCCTACCGCGCCGACCGTGCGACCCGCGCGAAAGGGGCCGATGACCCGGTGTTGTAAGTCGTTATAAAATTGAGGTGGCACTTGTTGTGCGTAAGCAGAAACAGCCACGAAGAAGAAAGCAAGGAAGCGAACCATAGAGGGATAAGTTTCACAAAAATTAGTCATTATTTAGGTGCCTCGCAAACGGCTTTTGATGATTGCTGTTGGGGCAGCACTGTGAAAGGTCTAACTCATTTCACCCAACTGGTTATGAGATGCGCTAACTGAATTTCATTGAAGGAGTTGAATTTCCAAAATGAATCAGGGCACGATGGGTTTGTCTGTTATGCCAATCATCACTCCAAAATTTCCGTCGGTTTGCATCCAGTTCCCTTCGGGCCAATACGTTCTGGAAACAAATCCATCAAGATACAGCGCCTGAGTGCAGCCTAGTTTCTGAAAGTAGCGGGCGAAATCGTAAAAATTGATTGGGTGCTTTGACATGGCAAACACGATTTTATGATCGGGCAATATGCCTACTCCATTGCGTATGTTTAGATTGGTGGAGCCCTCTTTAAACGCTGTATGAATTTGTCCGTCTACAACTAACATGGGGCCAGATTGTGTGGCGTAGCGAATGGTTGACTGTTCTTTAAAATCAGTGGTTTTGCAAATCACTGCCGTGAGATCATTGGTGATGTAAAATACACCATTGGGTAACAAGTAAAAATTGCCTTGACCATGACCACCGTCTAATTCCTTTTGTTTGATGTTGTTTTGAATAAAGAGTCCGTGCGGGGATAAATCGTGATCAAACATTCCGCCATTGGTGGCGAACAGTAGCTTGGCGTTTTTCTCTTCTACATATTCTTTGAGCTTCTGAATGCTTTGTAGCGGTTCGCCCTTGTCATTTTTCCAAAAGAATTGGATCGAATGTGTTCTTGGGTTAACCGTGAAAGCCAGTATATCGTCAGTTGGCTTTGAGCGAAAAAAAGTAAACAAGAATAAACCCGAAATCAGAATCAGAAAGACAAGTGTTCTTTTGAATAATGGGTGCATCTGTTGAGGTGCTTTGTTGATTAATAATTGCAATTCATTTGATTTTTGATGGATTGACAAAATATGAATTAAAACTTTTTTATTGAATCAATTTGTATTGCTCATTCAGCAACGGCTAACTCCTGCTCTAGCTTTTTGGAATTCTGAATGTCAAAATATAAAAAATTAGAGAATAATAATCACCGTTCCCGCTACGATGCAAATGGCACCAATAGCAGTTTTGAGCGTGAGCGTCTCCCCTAAAAATACAATAGAAAATAAGATCACGAGTGCCACACTCAATTTATCGACAGGGGCTACTTGTGATAGTTTCCCCAATTGAAGTGCCTTGAAATAAAATATCCACGATAGACCTGTGGCCAGTCCGGATAAAGTTAAGAAAATCAGATTTTGTTTGGTAAGCGAATGAATGGTAGAAGTTCCGCCCTTTAAAAAAGCAATTGACCAAGCCACTACTAAAATCACAATGGTGCGAATGGCCGTGGCCAAATCCGAATCAACGTCCTTCACTCCTACTTTTGCAAACACAGCTGTTAATGCGGCAAAAAAAGCTGATAACAATGCAAATATCCACCACATAATTTTGTTGTTTAGTAATTTTCCATTCCATTCCATTGAGGTACTATTAGCAAGATAGCAACAATTGTTGTGTTCACAGAAATTGTTGCAAGACGTAAGGTGAGAAAAAAAAAGGTTCACGCCTTATGACGTGAACCCGTTGGTATTTTAGTTTGACTCGATATATTAAGATTGATAGACTGCTACAAATTCTTTAACGAAGTCTTCCAATTTTACCTTGCCTAATTGTGGTTTATTCTTCCAATAGTCTTCTTGCATTTTTCCGGTGCGCAGCGCCACGCCCAACTCTACGTAGCCGTTGGCAATAGTGGCAGGTAATTGGCTTTGTAACATGCCTTGCAAGGCTTGCTCATCGGTAAACTCAACCCACGGTGTGCCAGGTTTGCCAACTGCAGCACCCAACACATCAGCAATCTCTTTCGGGTGGCGTTCATCACTGGCAACGTAGCGAACGGTATGTCCTGTAAATGTCAAACCAAGTAATTCCTCTACCACTACATCAGCAATGTCGCTGGTGTGAGCCAATACCAGCTTTTCATCGCTGCTGCCATAATTCGATCCCATGATGTTCATGTTTTTGATCATGCCCGCCATGCTAAAAAGGTTATAAAAGAAATACGATGGACGGAGCATCTTTACATTCACATCCTTCAAAGTAAGTAATTGCTCCTCGGTGTAGCCCAAGCCATCAACCGGCCCGCTGCCCTTGCGCATATGCGCACCCACGCTGCTGAGTAATACCACGTTTTTAACATGATTGGATCGAATGGCATGAATGTAATGATCCGCCACAGTCTTTTGATATTCAAGCCAGCCGCCGGTCAAGGTCCACTTGGGTGGAATCATCAAATAAACAGCATCAGCACCTGAAAATGAGTTTGTTATGAATGTTCTATCTTCAATGGAACCCACGAGAGGTTGTGCGCCTAACGCGGCAATATCTGCGGAGCGATCGGCAGAACTCGTGATAACGCTCACGGTGTGGCCTGACTGTATTAACTTTTGAATAACGGGTTTGCTAATGTGACCAATAGATCCGGTAATGACATACTTCATAGTGTTAGTGGGTTTAGTTTGTGCGATGTGGGTGTAACACCAATCACGCTCCGATAAGTTCATGCGTACATAAAAAAATAAAACGATGTTATTTTCTCTGCACAATCTGAAGGATTCGTCAGTAAATTGACTAACTCTTTAATTCCTAACGCATAATCCGGGTTTAACAATTCCGGTGTGGGCTGTTCGAAAACCATTTGCTATTGGTATCATTAAAACGGATAGACAGGAGCCATCGCGTGTTGTAATGATGGCAGTATCCAGTGAAGCAATGTTAACTCCGGGCGCAAAAAGATCTACATGTTATCTTAGGCGGGCTGTTTTTTTCTTACTGGTACTTTTATTGCTTTTCTTCTCCTTATTTACCTTCGCATACTCCCACCGAAATCCGCGCCACTGGCTGTATATTCCCTTGGCTACCCCGATAATTCCTTTTTCATCGATGCCCATTTTTTCAGAAGCTTCTTTCACACTTACATACTGGTAGATGAGTTTGCCATCTAAACTATACTGGTTGATTGGTTTTCTCATGGCGTAATTCTTCTTCCATTTCGACCGATCAACTGTTTTCATATAAGTAAGGTCAACACGTCCACGGGCAATGGCTCTGTGTTGCTTTTCAGATTTTGTCAGTAGCTGTAAATTCTTTGCTCGACAGTCAAAGCCGTTACCATTCGTATTGATTACATACAGGCCGTCTTTGTGATAATCGATTTCTTTGATAAAGGTGCTGTAAATTAATCTGCGGGTATTGAAATAATATTGAGCGTTATCTTTTGCCAGCGTAACACGCAAATCGATGGAAGGCTCTCCGGTAATAATGTTTCGATTTCTGGCTATCGACTGGCTCAGGATTTGTCCCTTCACAAACTGTTTATAAAGCCGTGGATGTGGAATTTCACGATCCAACGATTTTATTCTACCGAGGTTGGAAGCCATATAATAGCCTTCAAATCCGGCAATGTCTCTCCACTCCTCTCCTTTGATATTGACCAGCGATTTATTCTGGTAGGGGTACGATTTTACTTTCATGGGGGCGTGCTCTTTTTTCAAATACTATGTTACGCTATTCAAAAGACAAAGTAATTAAAGTTTACGCCAGTGGCAGATAGATTACATAAGAGCAATTATCGAGTGATACCAAACAATTAGATTAAGAATAACGGTGTTACATGGGGTGCATTCGCTATGTGACCTTTGTATACCTCTGCTCTGTGGACCTTTGTGCGATTGAGTTCTATGAAGGTCGTATCGCCTAAGGTAGAATAGAAAATCCCGAACTCACTTTCGTAAATTCGGGATAGTAATAAAATTTTAAATTTTCTTACGAATTATAAACAACTACAAATTCTTTCACAAAATCGTCCAACTTCACTTCGCCTAGTTGCGGACTGTGCTTCCAATAGTCTTCTTACATTTTTCCGGTGCGCCATGCTTATTTTCTCTGCTTGGACGCTGCCGATAACAGAAAATTAACCGTAATTGTGCAATAGAAATTCTATTGCACAATTTAACGAATACTGACGGTACCGTCAGTATTCGTCAAGGTTAAACCCTTACAATCCGAAGGATTCGTCAGTAAATTAACTAACTCTTTGATAACTAATGCATAATCGGGTTTAACAATTCTTGCGTGGGCTATCCGGAAACCATTTGTCTTTGGAATCGTTACAACAAGCAGTTTACAGTAAAATTTTTATAAATTTGGGAATGCCTTTCAGGAAAACTTGAAGGGCATTTTCGCTAAAAGGCAATATTCATTAAACTCAACCATCTACACAATAACTAAACCATCTATACAATGAAAAAACAAACCGGTTCTATTTTTTTAATGCTCTTCTTATTGAGCCTCACCACGATGGCACAAAAAATGGCCAGCCCTCCAGCCAAAGCCGAAGGCACGATTGATGGGGTAAGTGTTAAAATTGACTACCACCAACCTTCTGCAAAAGGCAGAAAAATGTTAGGTGGCATCAACCCGTATGGCGAAGTGTGGAGAACGGGAGCCAACGCTACCACTTCCATTGAGTTTGGCGACAATATAAAGTTAGAAGGTCAACCGGTAGCCAAAGGAAAATACGGTTTGTACACCATTCCCGGCGAAACCGAATGGACTATTATCATCAATAAAGATATCAAATGGGGTGCTTACGACTATACTGAAAAGCAAGACGTACTCCGTGTAAAAGTAAAGCCTGGTAAATCGGCCGCTTTTGTAGAAACCTTTACCATCAAAGTGGAAGGCAACAATGTGGTGCTCACGTGGGAGAACACCAGCGTTTCATTCAAGATTTCAAAAGGATAAGATTATCTCCTGTTTTTTAAAAAGCCTTGCCATCAAAGCAAGGCTTTTTTATTTTTTTAAAATGCGTTAGCTTAGGATTTTGCATGCAAATACTTGGACGATCAGATCGCGTTGATTTCCCCAAACTGGGTTTGGAAAACATTCACGCTAAAGTAGATACCGGTGCATATACGTGCAGCCTGCACTGCTCAAGCGCGCAAATCGTAAATGGCAAACTCGAGTTTGTATTGCTCGATGAAGAGCATCCAGAATTTACGGGCATGAAGTTCACCTTCAAGAAATTCACACAACGCGAAGTAAAAAACTCGTTCGGCGAAGCCGAGATGCGCTTCATCATTAAAACCACCATTAAAATTTTTGACCGCCGCATCCGGGCCGAGTTTTCACTGAGCGATCGGGAGAAACTTCGCTTCCCGGTACTGCTGGGAAGAAAGATATTAAGAAATCGTTTCCTTATCGATGTAACTCAAAAAGATTTGTACTTTCAATCGAAAAATTCTCCATTATGAACATCGGCATATTATCCAGAGATGCAAAGCTCTACTCCACCAAACGCCTCAAAGAAGCCGGCGAACAGCGCGGTCATAAAGTTGAAATTATCGATCACATGAAGTGTGTTTTGCTAATCGAAAAAAAGAACCCGATGGTGTGGTACAACGGCAAGAAGTTAGATTATTTTGACGCGATCATTCCACGCATCGGTGCCTCGGTCACTTTTTATGGTGCGGCTGTCGTGCGTCAATTTGAAATGATGAAAGTGTTTACCGCAGTCGAGTCGCAAGCGCTCATCCGCTCACGCGATAAACTACGCAGTTTGCAAATTCTTTCACGCGCCGGCCTCGACTTGCCGAAAACGATCTTTATGGATTACTCCAAAGATACCGAGGGAGTGATTGAAGCCGTGGGCGGCGCACCAGTGGTCATTAAACTGCTCGAAGGAACGCAAGGACTAGGTGTGGTTTTGGCTGAAAATAAGAAAGCGGCGCAATCGGTTATCGAAGCTTTTCATGGCGTAAAGGCACGCATCATTGTGCAGGAGTTTATCAAAGAAGCGAAAGGAGCGGATATCCGCGCATTTGTGGTGAATGGCGAAGTGGTGGGTGCCATGAGACGGCAGGCACGCGATGGTGAGTTTCGATCAAACCTGCATCGGGGTGGTCATGCCACAGTCGTAAAATTAAACCGACAAGAAAAATATGCAGCTGTAACCGCCGCTAAAAAGATGGGGCTGGGTGTAGCCGGTGTAGACATGCTGCCCTCCAAACGTGGCCCTCTCATCATCGAAGTGAACTCATCACCGGGTCTGGAAGGAATTGAAGGTGCAACCAAAGTAGACATTGGCAGCAAGATCATTCAGTACCTCGAAAAAAATGCTGGCAAAAAGAAGATCCAAAAAGACAAAGTCAATGCATAGTTGCTAATCATGTTTCTGCCACTTTCTGCCACCGTACTGAAGAATTAAAGTCCCCATGAAAATCATTTCCATCGCAGACCATGAAATTCGTCCCGGCGAATTCAAGGAGATTAATATCAACATCGCACGCTTGCCATCGCGCACACAAATTGATACGCCTATTTACGTATACCGCGCACCAGAGCCGGGACCGACTTTGGCACTGACAGCAGGCATGCATGGCGATGAAATCAATGGAATGGAAATTGTGCGCAGGCTGATTGACAGTGGTCATAACCGCGTATTGCGTGGCACTACGGTGTGCATGCCCATCATTAACGTGTATGGCTTTCTCAACTATTCACGCGAAGTGCCTGATGGAAAAGACATCAACCGTTCTTTCCCTGGAAGCAAAGCAGGTTCACTCGCTTCGCGTGTTGCCTATCACTTAACGCACGATATCATTCCAAATATTGATTACGGAATCGATTTTCATACCGGTGGTGCCATGCGCACCAATTATCCGCAAGTGCGCTGCATGATGCAAGAGCCACAAAATGTAGAACTCGCCTACGCCTTTCATGCGCCCTTCACCATCGACTCCCCTTTTCGTCCACACTCCCTGCGGCAAACGGCCGCCAAGAAAGGAAAAAACATTATCGTATATGAAGGTGGCGAATCGTTGCGCATGGATCAATTCGCTATCGAAGAAGGAATCAATGGCACGCTTCGGCTTATGAAGCATTTGAAGATGATCGATTGGGCACCCGAACCCAAAGAACAGAATCGCATCATCTGGAGTTCATCGTGGGCACGTGCGCGCACAGCAGGTCTTTTTCAACCAACGATTAAGTGTGGCGACTTCGTACACAAATTGCAAGTGGTGGGTAACCTGACTGATCCTTTCGGCGAATTTAAAGAACAGATCAAATCGCCCGTTACCGGATATGTGGTTGGGTTAAACAATAATCCGGTGGTGAATGCCGGCGATGCGTTGTTGCATTTGGGAATCGATGACTTATGCAAGATTGGAGGAAGTGGCGAAGAATAAATTTATAGACCGAGAACTGTAACCAACTACGTATGACTCCCCTGACCTGCATTATCGTAGATGACGAACTAAAGAGCCGTGAGAACTTGAGAATTTTAATCCAGGATTTTTGCCAAAACGTAAGTGTCTTGGCTTTGTGTTCTAACATTGCCGAAGCCACCTCTGCCATCAAACAAAATCAAATCGACCTCGTATTTCTGGATATCCAGATGCAACGTGAAACAGGTTTCGATCTGTTTTCAAAATTTGAATCACCCACATTTGATGTGGTGTTTACCACCGCCTACGCCGAATATGCCATTAAAGCATTTAAGTTTTCAGCGCTGGATTACCTGCTTAAACCCATTGACATTGCTGAACTTAATGCCTGTGTGGAAAGAGCCCGTCAGAAAAGGCAACTGCAACGCTCTTCGTTTTCCGTTTCTGATTCCCGGATCGAACAGTTTGTACTCAACCTTCGCAATACACAATCACAAAATTACAAACTCGCCTTGCCCACTGCCTCGGGCCTTATTTTCGTGAAGGTGGCCGATATTGTTTATTGCGAAGCGAGCAGCAACTACACCATCCTGCACTTTACAGATGGCAAAAAACAAATGGTTACGCGCACTTTAAAAGAATATGAAGACTTACTGGCCGATTGCGACTTTTTCAGAATACACAACAGTTATCTGGTAAACATGAATTGTGTAAAACAATACATTCGTGGCGAAGGTGGACAAATCGTTTTATCAAACACAACTGTACTCGATGTTTCGAAGCGAAGAAAAGAATCATTCTTGCGATTGTTCAGCAAATAATATCAAATAAGCATTACGAACGTCTTCAAAAAAAAACGAACATGAATTGGGCATCTCAAGCACTTGATGCGGTAGACTTTCCGATTGTGATTGTCGATTCGTCCAACATTATCTCGCTGTGTAACACTCCTTTTCAAAATACTTTTTCAAGTATGAAATGGGTTGGCACGCCGCTTACTTTTTTCTCGCCCGAACTTAGTCAGGCCTGCACCACGTTAAAAGACGTGAAGGTGATATTACCTTTGCGGCTAAACAATGGGAATGAAAACGCACTTTATCATGTAGAACTGGCTCCTATCAAAGGAGGCATTCTGCTACAGTTTTATGAACAGGCCGAGGCAGCAGGAAAGAATAGTTCGCTCACAGAACATCACACACGCCTTCAGATGTTGTTCAATAGTTTGCCGGAAGGTATTCTTTTCATAGATAAATCCGGCAAATGTGTTGAGGCAAACCCCTCGGCCGCGCTCATTACAGAATACACTCAGCAGGAATTATCATCGCTCTTCCTAGTGAGCCTGATCTATTCGGAGGATGCATCGACCAAGTTAAGATTATGGTTAATCCAAACACACATCAGTTCTCTGCAGATTGAATCGGTGTGGGTAACCAAAACCAAAAAACTCCGCATCATTCATTGCCAACTAAAAAGATCTGCAAATGGAAATGTTTATCAAGCGCTGATCAAAGACATAACCGAAGAGAAAAAAACACTGGCCGAGCTGCAAAGTAAATCCATGTTGGTCGATGCCTATTTTCAAAGCTCCACCGACTCCATTTTTCTCCTGGGCAGGCAAGCGAAGATATTAGGATACAATAAAGTGGCGGCCAACTTCATCCAACTCATTTATCAGAAAGAAATTCAGGTCGGTGAATCGATTTTAAATTATGCCGCCATGGATAAGCGTGAAAAGTTTATGAAGCACTATACCGACGCGCTCAAGGGTATTAAGTTTGAAAAGGAAATTAAAATCAATCACCCGAAGCTGAATACGTGGTGGATACTACGCTACGAACCCATCTTCAATCCGGTGGGAGATGTAATTGGCGTGTCATTCAACGGCACCGACATCACCAGCCGAAAGAAGGCGGAGATGGAATTGCATGATAAAATTGAAGTAATCAAACAAAATGAAGCCAACGTATCCTCCATTGTCAACAACACCAGCCTTTACATTTGGTCAGTTGATCGGGAGTTTAAACTCATCACCATCAATAATTCGCTCAAAGAATTACTCAACAGCATCCACCACTATCAATTTGAAGCAGGCCAACGTATGATTCCGCTCTTTTCGAAAGAGCTACCCACCGTAACCTTTATCGACCAATGGATTGGGTTCTACCAGCGGGCGCTGCATGGCGAAGCATTCAAAGAATCGCAATGGATCAACAATGTTTTTTATGAATTCTCACTGAACCCAATTATCGAAAACAATATGACCATTGGGGTTTCGGTTTTTGCCATCGACCGTACACAAAGTGTTATGCATCAGCAAGAGGTAACCCAACTGAATCAACAAATCGGCGAGTTAAAACTTCAGGCATTGCGATCGGCCATGAATCCTCACTTCGTGTTCAATGCGTTTAATTCCATCCAATACTTTATCTCGCGCAGCGATCGGGTAAATGCGATCAATTACTTATCCAAATTTTCAAAACTGGTGCGAAGCATCTTGTCCAGCTCCAATCAGAGTAAGATTAAACTTGCAGAAGAGTTGAGCATGATTCAGAATTACATCGAAATCGAACAGATTCGATTTGAAAACAAGTTTACCTACTTTTTGGAAGTTGATGAAACACTTGATCTCGATCACATAGAAATTGATCCCCTTCTCATCCAGCCCTACGTTGAAAATGCAATTCAGCACGGCCTTTACAACAAAGCAGGAAACGGCACTTTACATATTCGTTTACGTAGTTGGAACGAGGGTTTGGAAATTGAAATTGAGGACAATGGAATTGGCCGGGCGAAGGCGAAAATCATCAAAGCACAAAATTTCCCCAACCATCAATCCGTAGGCCTAGATATTACCGAAAGCCGATTGAAGTTGATTTACCCCAATTCACCTATGAGGCATGTCGAAATCATCGATTTGTACGATGATGAGGGCAACGCCCAAGGCACCCGCTGCCTGCTCAAACTGAGCATTTAAAGCTTTTACTTGCCACTTACTCAATCATACCTGCCACTTACTCGGTGAACCTATCATTTGGCGAGATTTTGTTAAAGATTGAGATGAAACAATTCTGTAAATAATCCATAACTCCTCCTACCATGAAAATCCCTTCATCTCTTGTTTTTATTTTACTATTCTTTTGCGTTACCTCAAAATCGTGGAGCCAAAATAACACACAAATCAAGTTCTTCGGCCAACCGGGGTTAGACTTCTCATTGAACGACGATGCGAAGTCAAATTCGACTTATTTTCGGGGCGGTCAGTTTGTGATTTACGTCACCTCGCAGATAACGGAAAAAGTCACCGTGGCCGGTGAACTAAATATACACTACATGGCCATCGTTCCAGGGCCTTCTACGGAAATTGAGCGCCTCTATCTTCGATATGCCATTAATGATAACCTTGCATTGCGCATTGGAAAAACCTACAATCCAATCGGCTACTGGAACCTCAACTACAACCTTGGCTTGGTTTTGCAGCCCACTATTTCCCGACCACTTATCATTCAACCAACTCACGATGGAGGCTTTACACAAACACGGGACATTGGGGTTATGCTAGAAGGGGAAAACATAGGATCTTCCCGCTTTTTCTTTGACCTTTTTGTCGCGAATGGCCGCGGTAAAAATGGTGGCCTCTTAGGTCCATCCTACGCACTCGGCAAAACCATTTCTACAACAGCGCGGGTGGGGATAGAACCAACCGATGGATTAAAGCTCTCCGTTTCCGGTGTATTCAATCCACTTGAAAAAGGGTTGCTCAATGAATTCGGTATTGCTATTGCTGATAAATTAACGTATTCGGCCATTGCCGGAAGTATTTCGTTTTTCAACCCGGAGAAAAAACTGGAATTGATTGCCGAATACTATCAACACACCAATGCGTATGAAACGCTCGGAACCTATAACATCAATGGTGGTGTACTATATCTGGGAATGAAAACCAATGGAAAGGTAACTCCCTATTTTTATGGAGAGACTTTAAAATTCCAAAATGGAGATCCATTCTTTCCGTTGATTGATGAATTTACAAATCAATCGTTTGGCGATGTAACTTCCTTGAGTCTTGGTTTAAGATACAAGTTTACACCTACGATTGTCTTTAAAACCGAAGCGGGATCCAGCGACCATAAAGGATATGGCACTACCCTCGCTTTAAAGACGCAGTTGGCATTCTCCTTTTAATCTTTCCACTTCACACTGTAAACCTTAACTCTTGAGTCATGAATAAACTGATACATACACGCCCTGCAACATGGCTAATCATCCTTTCCTTTTCTTTAAGTTCCTTTTCCTTTGCACCTCCGCCAGTAGATGGTCGAATTGCAGTAATTGTTAATAATGACAATCCAGTAACCAAACTTACCGCCGGCGAAACAAAACTTTACTGGCTTCGCAAAATCAAAAAACGCTGGCCCGATACTAACAAAAACATCTTACCGGCCGATCGCAAAGCAAAATGTGCTGAACGAGATGCATTCTATTCAAAAATATTGAACATGAATGCCGATGATGTGGAGAGCTACTTCAGCAACCGACAATACCAAAACGCAGAAAAGCCTCAGGATAAATTTGCTTCCGATAACGATATCATTGAATTCGTTTCAAAAGAGGTCGGCGCAATTGGTTTCGTTTCGCAAAGTGCCCTCACTGGCGATGCTAAATCAAAAGTGAAAGTAGTGCTCACGATTGACTAGCTCGCCCGGCAAACGATCAACTTACATCATGTTCAAAACAAATTGGCCATAGATTGTCGTCTCAAGCCTATGTGACCATTAAAAAACAGCAACGCATGAAATTTAACCTAAAAGGAATCTCTGCCAAAATCGCTGCCGGTTACGCTGCCATTATCCTCATTGCCATCGTAATTTCAGCCATCACCTTCTTCACAATTCAACGTCTGCGCTCGGTAGATCGCAACATTTCCACACAAATCTTGCCCACCTACATTGCATTGAAAGAATTCAGTTCGCTCAACGACATCGCGTTCAAATTATCAAGTAACTGGATCTATCAACCCAACCAAAAAGACAAAGATGATTTGAAACGCTTGGTTGACAGTGAGTGGCCACAACTAAAATCTAGAATTGTAACTGCCATTGGCACTGAAAGTCAATCGGATGAAGAAAAGAAGATACTGAGCCAGTTTGATGCAATTGTAACAGGTTCGAAACAGATCATCAGCAAATTAAGTGCAGACTCACTGTACAGCAACGACGTGGTTATCGATGAGTGCATTCAAATTCTGGATGAGACAATCAAACCCAAATCAACCGAACTTACAGCATCGCTAAACAAATGGGTGGTGGCTCAAAATGAAAGCCTGGAAAAGAGTACCGACACCAAGAACACCTCCTATACAACGCTGACGTATTTGGTCATCATGTCAATCATTCTATATGCCGTTATTGGTATTACTGCTTCTAAAATCTCCACCCGCATCATTGTTAATCCCATTACCAAACTTAAAAACGTGATTCTCTCGTTGAGTCGGGGTGAAATAAATGAGGTAAAAATTACTCAATCAAATGATGAGATTGGTGAAATGGTTGACTCCATCAACATCATGATTCAAGGACTAAAATCCAACCGCGACTTTGCTGTTGAAATCGGTAAAGGAAATTACAACAGCGACTTCTCGCCGCTCAGTGAACAGGATCAAATGGGCAATGCACTAATTAACATGCGCAACAATCTGCAACTCAATGCCGAGGAATCGAACCGGCGCAACTGGGCCACTGCCGGCTTGGCTGAAATCGGCGGCATCTTACGAAGAACCGATTTGAATGCTGAAGCGCTGTACGATAGCATCATTCAATTTGTAGTCAAATACCTCTCTGCCAATCAAGGGGCTTTATTCATCATCAATGACGAAGATTCCAACAACGCCCATCTGGAATTAATGGCTTGCTACGCATACAATCGAAAAAAATACCTGCATCAGAAAGTGTCCATCGGCGAAGGATTGATCGGTCAGTGCTACCTTGAAAAAGAAGTGATTTACCTCACACAGGTACCCAATGATTTCATTCGGATTACATCCGGACTGGGCGATGCACCTCCCAACTGTATACTGATCGTGCCCATCAAAATCAATGAAGAAGTACACGGGGTGTTAGAAATTGCGTTGTTCCGAAAACTACTTCAGCATGAAGTTGAGTTTGTTCAAAAAATCAGCGAAAGCATCGCGTCTACGATCACCAGTGTAAAAGTGACTGAGCGCACCAAACGAATGGTACACGAACTGCAAGAAAAAAGCGAAGTAATGAAGTCGCAGGAAGAAGAGATGCGGCAAAACATGGAAGAACTCTCAGCTACGCAAGAAGAAATGTCGCGGAAAGAAAGAGAATACATTGCCAAAATTAAGCGACTGGAAGAACAGATTCATTAACTTCACAGAGCCTCATCGGGAAAGCGTGTAGCGTAAGCCAACAAAAAAGCGAATGCCTTGATTCGGAGCGAAAACGTATGTCGGATCAAATGTTAATGCATTCGGATTGTTCGGCGTAGCCATCACTTGTCCATTGGCATCAAACTGCACTTGTTTATCAAACGGATCAAATGCACGGGCGATGCTATTGGTAGGTGGTGTATAATTTAAAAGATTTTTAACACCTGCATACAATTCAAATCCTTTCGAAAATGATTTGGTGAGTTGAATATTTTGAATGCTCCACCACGGCGAATACGGCTGACGGGGATCCAAAGGGCCTAAGAGTGGAAGACGCATCGGTCCATACACATTTCCAGTATAGTCGACGGAAAAACCTTTACCCACCGGATATCCAATGCTCCAAACTCCTGAAAATCGTTCGGTCAATAGTTGTTGGCTTGTCACGCCCATTCGGTTAATCGATACATCCATGAAGGTAGTACCCACAATGGCCTTTAATCCATTGGGCCATAAAATGTCGATGGACAGCGAAAGCCCTTTCGAGACTGCAAAGCCATCAAGATTGCGGTAATTGATTTTGTTCGGATCCGTTTCATAATCGGGAATGATGCGATTAAAAAAATGGGTATAAAAAGCGCTCCCATCCATCGTGATAAAGGCACCGCCGGGAGCATCCATTTTACGTACTCCGTTGAGATTCACATTCCACGAAGTCTCCGGCTTTAAATCTTCCTGAAAGAGCACTTCGCGCGCGCCGGTGAGTGCCGCATGATCTTCGGTAAATACGTTGGCCACCCGGTATCCATTGCCCGTGCTTAGACGTAGCGTATTTCGTTTGTTGCTGGAATTCCATTTGTAGTTCAAGCGCGGCGAAAGGATGGCACCATGAATGCTGTTATGGTCATACCGAATGCCGGCCAGCAAGCGGTGTTGTGTATGAAGGACAATTTCGTCCTGCAAAAACAAACCGGGAAGGTATTGAACCGACGGGCGATTGGCTCCATCAATTGCTGCCGTAGCCGGCGTATTGTCATCATAGTAATTGTAACGCAGGGCAGCACCCATTAACCAATCGTGGGTTTTCCATTTTTTTGAATACGTTAGTTGGCCAAAGGCAATGAATTGGGTGGCATCATAAAAAGTAGTGCCATAATAGGAGTTCTGATGATGATGGGTAGCGCTGTATTGAAACTGCAAGGGAATGGCAACCGGCAACTGATATTGCCCCAACAGCTCCCAGCGATGGGTATAGATACTTTCTCCATAGCGTTCATTTCCACCACGGAAGGCAGGTGTCCAATTGGTTTGTCCACCCCAGCGATCTTCCCCAATATAACGGACTGCAACATGAAATAAACGATTTTGCTGGCGATCAAAACTCCATTTATTGAAAAGCGAAATCCGATGCTGAAGCGTGACATCGGTAAAACCATCCTGATTATGATCAACGGGATTCTGAAAATTAAAATAGTTGATGCCCGTCAGTGCATGGGCCTTTCCTACTTTCCACTTAACCCCCACATCCATATTGTATTCTCCCCATGAAGTAGTCATGGCATCCACCGAAACAGGTGGAGACGATAATGGATTTTTGGTAATGATATTGATCAACCCGCCAACAGCCTCAGAACCATAAAGTGTCGAAGCAGGCCCTTTAACAATCTCTACCCGCTGTATCAACGACTGCGGAATGCCCGTCAATCCATACACAGTTGAGAGCCCGCTCACGATAGGCATACCATCGATCAACACCATGGTGTAGGGGCCTTCCAAACCGTTGATATGAATATCGCCTGTGTTGCACACATTGCAGTTAATTTGTGCGCGTACTCCATTCACATTTTGCAACGATTCAAAAATGGAAGGTGTTGGGTTCGCCCTAAAAAAAAGTGGCGAATACACTTCAACCGGCACAGGGCTTTCAAGCCTACTCACTTCTTTCATCGTTCCCGAAATCACTACCTCATCCAAAGTAGATTCTGATTCCTGCATTCGAAAATTCAGAATAATGAGTTTGTTCGGTTCAATAATTTCGATTCGCTGTGTTTGGGTGGCATATCCAATCATAGACGCCGACACCGTGTAGGTACCTGAAGGAAGACCAGAAATGAGATAGGCACCTTGTGAATTCGTGGTGGCGCCCCATGCGGTGCCCTCCAGTTGCACATGGGCAAACTCCAATGGCATTCCATTGGCCGACACAATCCCCTTCACCTGACCGTTTTGTGCCCACGTGTTTCCGGCGATCATCAGCCACACCATCAACCATCCTCCATTTTTCACACCTGAATATTTAGACTTGCAAATATAATAAGTTAGACTAATCTAAATTATATCTTTGAGAATTATTACTACTTTTGTTGCTTTCACAATCAGGCATGGCATCACCTACGGAAGAGAATTATTTAAAGACATTATTTACCCGATCTGACTCGCGTGGAGAGATTGCGATCACCGATTTAAGTCACCACCTCAGCGTAAGTGCTCCCACCGCCAACAGCATGATCAAAAACCTAAGCGAGCAAGGGCTGGTCAACTACCAGAAATACAAGTTGCTTTCACTGACGGCCAAAGGAAAAAAAGAAGCTGCACTCATTATCCGAAAGCACCGGTTAACTGAGATGTATCTGGTAGAAAAAATGGGCTTTGGCTGGGAAATGGTGCATGAAATAGCTGAGCAAATTGAGCACATTCAATCGCCACGCTTTTTTGATCGCATGGATGAATTGTTGGGGCACCCTACGGTCGATCCGCATGGCTCTCCCATTCCGGATAAAAACGGTAAATTCACCGAGCAGGCACTCGTTAAACTAAGCGACTGCCATGTAGGCGACGTGGTGATGCTGCGCGCACTGGGGCATTCTTCCGAAGACTTTTTGAAATACCTAAACTCAAAACAGCTGCAACTGGAAACAAAAATTCGGATCGAATTCAGAGAGCCTTTCGACCAAAGTATGCGCATAAAGTACTTGAAAGGCCGTGTTGAAATTCTCAGCCTTATTGCTTCTGAAAAACTGCTGGTAGAAAAACTGAGGTAGTTAAACCCGGACTATGTGTTAGGAATTTAAGAGTTAGCCAATTTACTGACGAATCCTATGTATTGCCAGAGATGAACCTTGAAAATACTGACGGAAACGTCAGTGGCTAAAAATCAGGACAAGGAATCACCAGTTTGTCCTTTGGCGGCTTGCGCGGATCGCGTGTATTCCAAGAGTATACAATACTAAATTCATGCGCTCCTCCACTACCGGGTCCTAATTTAGAGATCGTAAAGTCGTAGCTATAACCAATATTGAGCGCATCCTTCGGGCCTTTCTTCGTCAAACCTATCAACAAAACCACCGATTCATTATTCACAATACCATTCAGATTTTTGAAAGGCACGCCTCTATACCAAGTACCAATAATCAAAGGTTCAAACGTAAAATACATTCCTACATCCATCTGATCAAACTGGCCCTGATGACGGTATTGTAAAGTGGGTGCAATACTACGTTCACGTGGCCGCTTGTAAAAACCATCTCCCATCATGCCGGGTTTAAAATAGAACTTCCAGCCTACGTGGCCCGAAAGTTTCATATTCAGAACATCTTTTGAACCTACCAACGATTGATCAGGTTCAGTAATGTGATGCGCTGCGAAACCCAGCCAGCCATTCTTTGAATAGAATAAACCACCCAAAGAAAGGTCAGGGAAAAATTTGGACTGCCCTGTATTTAACCCTTCGGCAGATGCGCCCGGTTTTAAACGACCTGTTAGTTGATCGATCTGATCACCAAATACCAATCGGTCAAAATTGATGGATCGGTTGTACACACCAATTTGAACCCCCGGACGGAAAGATAAATTTTTGAGCAACGTAAGCTCGTACGCATATTGTAATGCAATGCTGGTAGATTGTAATCCAAGCACTCCTTCAGTATCTCTATTAATTAGAATACCTACCCCACTGTTTTTACTTTCGATGTAAGTGTCGGCAAAAGCCGATATTGTGTTGAAGTTTGCGTCGATAGCCGGCCATTGATTTCGGTAGTTGGCTCCAACGCGTGCTTGATTGGTGGCACCTGCGAAGGCCGGATTCAAATAAAGCGGCGCTGCATAAAACTGAGAAAACTGCGGATCTTGTGCAGTTACCGAACCACCCACTGCAAGAATCAACCAAACAACTAATCTAATGCGCATCAACCAATCCGTTTTACAAGTTTACAACAAAGCAAAGTAAATGGATCGCAAACATTTAAAAAAATGAATGTTCACAAATCGCAACGCCAACTTAACGTTATTTTCAATCAAATTGTATACTTTAGTGTGGTTTGGGCGTTTTAAATTTGAGCTAAGTATTTTGTATGGATAAGTTAGATGAAAGAAGGAAAAGTGAGTACCGAAAAATAATGTACATGGTCAGGTATTTTTTATGTTTAGTTTGGTTAGCCGCCGCAGGCACAACCTATAGTCAGGATCTCGCCAAACACAATTGGTACTTCGGAAGCAAGGGGGATGGCATTCGATTTAATCGAGCCACGAATGTGGCGCAAGCCATTACTAATCAACCTATTCTTACACCATTGGGGACTGGTGGAAGCGCGGTAGCAACTGATCCGGCCACCGCCAATCTACTCTTCTACACCGACGGCGTGAATGTGTATGATGCCACTCACTTGCAGATGCTGGGCGGCGGGCTCCTCGGCGGAAACTCGGCATTAAATCAACCGGTAGCTATCTGCCCGGTTCCCGGACAGCCCAACAAGTACTTCATTTTTGTACATACCATCGCGAACACGATTACTGTTTCGGTAGTTGATATGGGGAAATTGGGTCATGCAACATCGCAACCCGGAACAGGAGAATTTGAAAGTCAGAATGCATTGATCCCGGGCTTAACCAATCGTACGGATGGAATGATTGTCGTGCCACATGCCAATGGCACCGACTATTGGTTGATCACCCACACCAAGAAAGCCACTACTTCAGAATACACCGTAACAGCCATCACCGCTGCGAGTTACACAGGTACATTTACGTCCGTTGCACCGGCGCATCAGGAACCCATACGCATCGATGCATCAAACTTTGCCTACAACCACCGGTTTAAGAAAATAGCAGTATCTCCGGAAAGCATACAAGACAATGCATTGATTCTTGATTTTGACCCGACTAACGGAAACATTACGTTTGATCGCTACATCAACAGTTCAGGTGTTCTAAGTGCAACGACACAAACGATTTACGACATTGAATGGGATCCCAAAGATGGCCGTTATTTATACCTCTCCCGCATTGGAGAAGCCGGTATTCCTGCAGATGTTTTACAATACGATTATCAGCTCTCGAGCCCTACCGGATCGCCAACTATCCTCAACTCAATTTACACCACACCCATTGCTCGTAGCTATGGTTTGCAAGTAGCTCCGGATAGTGCCATCTATCACATCTATCAGCCAACATTGGGCGGCGCATTTCTAGTTGAAAAATTGACGCGGACAGACACAATCGCCTCCTTTGTTAGAAAATCTCAACCGTTTGGCATTACAGGATTTAATGGCAAGCAATTTCCCTCATTCATGCCACCGACAAAAGTGAATTTAGTAGTCGACTTTACGTCAACCGCCACAGCTGTCAATGGTAATTGTCAGAATAACCCCATTACATTTTTTCCGCAGGTTACACCCAACGCAGACAGTTTGTTGTGGACATTTGATGTAGCCGGTACACCTACCCGATCTAAAGCATGGAGCCCGGTGCATACGTTTACCAATGTCACGACCAATCCACAATCCTTTGATGTTTCCCTGACTGCATTTTATCAAGGGCAACAAGTTTCGGTTACTAAACCCGTTTCTATTAAACAGTTCAATCTTAGAATACAACTGGTGCAAGATACCACAGCGTGTAAATGCGAACTCCCAAAAAACAATGGTAAAGCCGGGTGTCCAAACGATACAAGCGATGACTTCAAGGTGACGGTGAAAGTGCAATCAGGATCAGCCACCTCATACGTTTGGTCTAACAAAGATCTGGGCGATACGCTCACACCCGACTCGGCCGGATATTATTACGTGGTGGTAACCGATGGCACCGGATGTTCAACTTACGCTGGTGTTACCGTGAAAGAATACGGTTTGACCGATCAACGTAGAAATGTGTGGTATTTTGGAAACAAGGCGGGCATCGATTTCAACACGACTCCACCCCAAGCATTGAATAAAAGTGTGATGGATGCACCGGAAGGCTGTTCCATTGTTTGTGATCGGAACGGACAACCCATTTTTTATACCAATGGAGATCAGGTTTTTGATAAGACCAACACGCAAATTGATTCCGGCATTGGAGGAAGCATTAATGCCTCTCAGTCGGCATTGATTGTGCCTGTTCCGGGAGACGAAACACTGTACTACATTTTTACAACACAGGCAATTAATGGAACCTCACTATTTGAAGTTCGATACTCCATTTTCGATTTGAAAGAAAATTCAGGCAACGGGGCAATCACTAAAAAAAGTGTACTGCTTTTTAGCCGCAGCACAGAGCGCATCACATCCAATGGCAATTGGCTGATTGTGCATGAGTATGGAAATTCAACTTTCCGCACGTATCGGATTACAGCCCGTGGAATTGGAGAACCCGTTTATTCTGACATCGGCTCCATTCATAGTTTCTTATACAAAGAGAATGGTCAAGGCTATATGAAATTGGGGGTGCGAAATAATCTGGCAGTTCCGATTTGTACGCCAGGCGTAAGCAATGTAATTGAACTCTTTCAGTTAGTTGATTCCACTGGCGTAATTATCAATTATCGAAAATTGGATATGGCTCAACCTAACGGTCAAGTATACGGTGTAGAGTTCTCCCCAGGTGGACGAAGGCTGTTTGCAACCATTAAAGGAGTGCCATCAGCAACCGCCTCAGAAATTTATGAGTATTTTGTCGATAGCCTCGATCGAACACCTCCGGTGTTCGTTCAAAAAGTAGCTCGGCCTACGTTGATGGGGGCATTACAAATAGCACCCACCAGTGAAATTTATATTGCTATTGATGGACAAGGGCAACTCGGGTCCATTCAGGCAAATGATGACTACATTCCTACAAGCTCAACGTTCAATTTCAGTGCCACACCGGCATTGATTTCACCAACCATTAGCAAACTGGGATTGCCTAACTTTATTCAACAAATATCGAATGGATTCGGTGGCCCGGGATTTACGTTCACTGGCACTTGTATTGGTGGTGTCACGAGTTTTGTTGGCACGCGGACAGATGTAATCGATGAATTTCAATGGAGTTTTGGAGATGGCGCATCAAGTACAATTGGTTCACCACAGCATACCTTCGGTGCTCCGGGTACTTACAAGGTTGCCATGCGTCTCACCAATCGATGCGGTTTGGATGTCACTATTACGCAGGATGTTAAAATCAACGATCTTCCGCCCAAACCAGCCATCCCAGCCAGTGCATCGTTGTGTGGCAATCAAAGTGTAACACTTGGGCCACTTCCTGCCACATTTACATACCTGTGGAACGATGGAACGACCGGTACATCAAATACCATCTTCGCTCCCGGATTGGTATCTGTTACGGCAACCGATGCAACTACCGGTTGCACCAACACGGCAACTTCGACCATCGGTGATGGACGACCGCAATTTGACTTAGGTGCAGGCGCTATTCTTTGTCAGAATGGAGTTACCTCAGTGACTACCGGCATATCTCCCAGCGCGGCCACTCATACATGGACGACTACGTTTAATGGTGCTCCAGTTGCTAATACAAATACAGGCAATACACAGATTGTCGATACTTCAGCACCCGGTGTAATCAAATACTCAGTAAATGTGAAAATACCACCTCCACCGAATGGAAATGGCTGTGAGGCAACCGATGACATCACCTTTACGATCAGCCCTAGTCCAAGCATTGTACTTACGAAGATTCTTGACCCAACCTGTAATCTGGCCGATGGAAGAGTAGAGTTAAAAATCAATTCCATTGGCACCGGGCCTTATTCGTATACACTACTTCAAAATACCAGCCTATTTGCATTTCAAACCGATGTGGTAGCAAATACCTTTACTTTCAATACAGTTCGTGCAGGTACTTTTGAAGCAACTGTTACCGATCAGGTGTCGAATTGTTCAACAAGAAATTCTGTCAACCTTTCGAATTCAACTTTTACGGCCTCTGCGACAAATTCTGATTGTAATCCTGCGGAGGTCACTGTTACTACAGCTGGTTTAACAAACGGATCGTTACGTTACACCTTCTCACCGGTTGGCGTTCCGGCTGTGCCTGGAGTTAACTTCTTCGGGCCGCAAGCAAGTAATATAGCCACCTTACCAATAGGTTCTTACTCCATTGCAGTTCAAGACAATGGAGGAGTTGGCTGCACATTTACCTTTTCACATATTGTACCGGTAAATCCTGTCGTCCCAACGGTTGCGATACAGTCTTTTCTGTGCTCAACTCCTCCCCTCTTACGGGCTGTCGTAACGGGTGGTACGGGTACCCAATTTAAATGGACGTTGCCGGATGCTACGTCAGTGATTACACCGACAGCTGATCTTGATCTAACCAGTGCCGGCAGAAGAAGCGGTACCTATTCCGTAGAAGTAACGGTGAGCGCAAGTTGTGTTCTTGCATCTCAAAGTATTACTATTAACTTCAATGGTCCATTAACTGCTAATTTTATCAAAAGCAGTGAATGCGCCTCTGACGTTAGATTAACTGCGGCTGCCACCGGCTCCAACGTTACCTACCGGTGGTTCTTAAATGGTGTATACCAACCTGCATTAGTGGGAAGAGTAGTGGTGGTACAACAATCCGGGGACTATTCACTCAAAGTAGATGATCTCTCCAACAATTGCACTCAAAACTCAGCTAATTTAAATGTGCAAGTGGTTGGCACGTTGTCGGTATCATTTGACAACTTCCAAACTCCGTGTGAGGATGGCTCTTCGTTTACGCTAAGTACTACTGCGTCTACAACCGGTGTTACGTATGCGTGGGCACTTAATAATTCAGTAATTACAGGGCAAACCAACTCAACACTCACAGACACTCGCGAGGGAACTTATAAAGTCACCATCACCAAAAGTAATTGCCCTGCATCCGCTACTATACAGGTATTGAGGGCTCCACTTCCTCAGGGCTTACTGCCCACAAGCGGTTTCATTTGTAACGACCCACAGAACCTGGATCCATTAACCAACAAAAAGGATTTAGATCCTGGTTTATTCACCAGCTATAAGTGGTCTGAGGCTACGTTGGGATCGTTGAATTATACCAATCGGGTGTACACAGCTACTGAGCCCGGTACCTATATTGTAGAAATTACCAATGCATTCAATTGCAAAAACACCGATCAGACTGAACTGGTGCTTCTGTGCATCCCTACCATTGTAGGCCCCAATGCATTCCGCCCGAACAGCAAAGTGAGTGATAATCAGCAATTCAGTGTCGTTAGCTTCTTCATCACCAATAATTTTGAAATTGCGATTTACAATCGTTGGGGCGAATTGGTGTTTCAATCCAAAGATCGCTACTTCAAGTGGAATGGAGGATACAACAACAACCCGGGGCAGCCTGCGCCAGGCGGAACATACTCGTACGTAATCAGGTATGAAAGTTTATACCGACCTGAAGAAGGAATTAAGGAACAACGTGGAGGTCTTGTCTTGCTGAGATGATTAAGGAATTGGGGATTGGGAATTGGGGATTGGGGATTGGGGATTGGGGATTGGGGATTGGGGATTGGGATAATTTAATTGATAATACATTAAAAATGAAAACTGCTTTCTTTACAATCTTTCTTGCTAGTATTTGTTTCTCGTTTAATATAAAACCCGATCAGCTTTTCAATACCTCGCTTACCGTTACAGTGCGTGACGAACTGGGCAACACGGTGCCGGGTGCTTCTATACAATTGTTTGAAACAGAAGAAAATTATACGCAAGAGAAAAATGCGGTAGCCGAAGGAAGCACGGACGAGAAAGGTGTTTTTCGATTCAAAAAAATCAAAGCGTCCGCTTATTTTGTGTCGGTGAAGAAAGGTGATAAAGACAACTCCGGTGGCGGAGAAAAAATCGGGAAACTGGAAGAAGGGAAATTCAATAAAGTCACCATCGTCATTCAGTAAGCAGTTAGCGGTTAATTGTTATCCGTTTGCTGACAACTGCCTATTAATGATTCACAATCAACGATTAACCATTAACCATTAACGATTATTAAGTGAACAGAACTGAGCTCATTCAGCAACTACACTCCTACAAAACTTCATTTGCCGAAGAACAGGTTTTCATTGAACGATTTCTTGAATTGTTAAATCATCCGAATGCCTATCAGCGCATGCATCTACCCGGCCACATTACCGGATCTGCATGGATTGTAAACGAAGCATTCGATGAAGCATTATTAGTGCATCATGCCAAATTGAATAAATGGGTGCAGCCGGGTGGCCATGCCGATGGTGATGAAAACATTTTAGCGGTCGCGCTCCGCGAGGCACAGGAAGAAACGGGAATCTTTCACTTCGAAATTCTACCGACCATTTTCGATATGGATATCCATACCATACCGGCTCGAAAAGATTTTCCCGAACACCAACACTACGACATCCGTTTTTTGATGAAGCCATTACCTGATCAGAGCATTGCCGTCAGCGAGGAATCGTTGGATGTAAAATGGATTGCACTCGCTGATTTAGAAAACTTCACCAAAGAACGTTCGGTACTTCGCATGAAAGATAAAATCACTTATTTGGCCAAACCCACACTTACCAGTAGTTTTGTGGCATGGCCGAAATAGGTTCTGATCTCCAGAAAGCAATCGCACTCCTTCAATCCGACGAAGTAGTGGGTATACCTACCGAAACCGTTTATGGATTAGCCGGCAATGCACTCAGCACCAAAGCCATCGCCAAAATCTTCGAGGTTAAAGACCGACCTTTCTTCGATCCGCTCATTGTTCACGTACCTGACATCGATGCAGCCTACCACTACGTAACGCATATTCCTGAAAAGGCATTGTTACTGGCCCATCATTTCTGGCCGGGGCCGCTTACGTTGCTGCTGCCCAAGAAAGCGATCATTCCCGATCTTGCTACATCAGGACTAGATACTGTAGGAATTCGTTGTCCACAGCATCCACTCACCACTCAACTGCTCAAGCTCCTGCCCTTTCCATTGGCTGCACCCAGTGCCAACCCATTTGGCTACATCAGTCCAACCAATCCACATCATGTAAATCAGCAATTGGGAAATAAGATCGAGTATATCTTAGATGGCGGCGAATGCAAGGTTGGCTTAGAGTCAACCATTATCGGTTTTGAGCAAGATCAACCGATTGCATACCGATTAGGAGGATTGAGTATCGAACAATTAGAAGCAGTGGTTGGCACCGTTCAAATTCAATTAAATACATCATCCAACCCTGCCGCACCAGGTCAATTGAAAAGTCATTATGCGCCTACTAAAAAATTAATCATCGGTAATTTAGAAAAGTTAGTGGTTGATCACGCACATCAACGCACGGGCATATTGGCTTTTAATCGGGAAGTATCCGGAATAGAAATCAGTCAACAACGCGTGCTATCTCAAAATTCAGACTTATCCGAAGCCGCGCAACATCTCTTCGCTTACTTACGCGAATTAGATCAGCTTTCGGTGGATGTGATCCTGGCTGAAGAAGTACCACCGATAGGTTTGGGCCGCGCTATTAATGATCGACTGAAACGCGCATCCGCTCAGTAAATTCTCACACTAAGTCTGCATAATTTTTACTTACTTTAGGCAATAAACCATTCTATGGATAAGCCTAAAAAACTATTGGTTCTCACAGGCGGTGGCGACTGCCCTGGCTTGAATGCAGTTATCCGGGGAATTGCCAAGCGCGCACGCAAAGAAAAAGATTGGGATGTTTACGGAAGCAAGGAAGCATTCAATGGTGTATTTGCCGATCCTCCCGAATTGATTAAACTCACCAGAAGTAAAACGGCGGGTATCCACGTAAAAGGTGGAACGATTCTTAAAACAACCAACAAAGGAAATCCGATCAACTTTCCCGAAAAGCAACCGGATGGAACCATCAAATTTGTGGATCGTTCAGAAGAATTGGTGAATCGAATTAAAGAACTCGGTTTTGATGCAGTGATTAACATCGGTGGCGATGGTTCTCAAAAAATATCACAGGCTCTTTTCAAAAAAGGCCTCAACATTCTCGGTGTGCCGAAAACCATCGACAACGATTTATCAAGCACCGATATGACGTTCGGTTTTCAAACGGCCGTGCAAATTGCTACAGATAGTTTCGATAAATTAGTAACAACGGCTGAAAGTCATGATCGTGTGATGATCATGGAAGTAATGGGGCGCGATGCGGGATGGATTGCCTTACATACTGCCATCGCCGGGGGAGCTGAAATCTGTTTGATCCCGGAGATTCCATATAACATTCACAAGATTGTAAAACGAATTAACTCGCGTTACAAAAATGGGCACGGGTTCGTGAACATTGTTATTTCGGAAGGTGCCAAACCAAAAGACGGAATCATTGTAGCAACAAAAGGCTCAGCCGGATCAGAGCATGTGCGATTGGGGGGAGTTGCCTATCAACTATCGCAGCAACTGAAAGATGCAGGATGTAAGGCCGAAATTCGTGAAACAGTGCTCGGCCATGTGCAGCGAGGTGGTAGCCCGACTGCCTTCGATCGCGTACTGGCAACTTTGTTTGGAGTGAAAGCGATGGAGCTTCTGCTCGAAGGAAAATTCGGACGAATGGTGGCTTTGAAAAATAATTCTATCTCTTCGGTAACACTGGAAGAAGCTACGGAAAAATATAATTTTGTATCGAAAGACGGAGAGCTTGTAAAAGCAGCCAAAGGTTTGGGCATTAGCTTTGGCGATTAAAATAAAGGGCACCTCTAAAAACTCAATTTCACCTTGTCTCTGTGGAGAAGGGAAAGGGTTGAGGTGACAAATAGCCGGTTTTAAAGGCGACATACAATCAAAAATAGAATACTTACTAATTCAACTAATCTTAAATGAAAACCATCAACGACATCAATTTCCAAAACAAGCGCGCTCTAGTGCGTGTAGACTTCAATGTGCCATTGGATAAAAGTTTCAACGTAACCGATGACAATCGCATTCGCGCGACTATCCCCACACTCAAAAAAATATTGGCCGATGGAGGAAGTTGCATTTTGATGTCGCATCTGGGAAGACCAAAAGATGGCCCTGAAGAAAAGTACTCTTTGAAACACACCATTTCAACAACAGAAAAATTGCTTGGTGTGAAAGTTAAGTTTGCCAATGATTGCATTAGCGATGAAGCGTTTGCGCTTTCCTCCTCTTTAAAGCCGGGTGAAGTATTATTGTTAGAAAACCTACGTTTCTATAAGCAGGAAGAAAAAGGAGATCTCGCTTTCGCGGAAAAACTTTCCAAGCATGGCGATGTATATGTGAACGATGCCTTTGGTACTGCACACCGTGCCCATGCATCTACCACTATCGTAGCTCAGTTTTTCAAAGAGAAATGTGCCGGTTTAGTGATGGCCGCAGAATTGGCCAACGCAGAAAAAGTATTGGGCAACGCAGCCAAACCTTTTACTGCCATCATGGGCGGTGCAAAAATTTCCGATAAGATTTTAATCATCGAAAAGCTACTCGACAAAGTAAATCACCTGATCATTGGTGGTGGTATGTCTTACACATTCTTCAAAGCCATGGGCGGACAAATCGGAAATTCGTTGGTAGAAGATGATAAGTTGGATTTAGCCAAAGAGTTAATTCAAAAAGCAAAAGCAAAAGGCGTAGAACTTCATCTTCCGATCGACTCTATTGTGGCTGATAAATTTGACGCACAAGCCAACACCAAAACGGCCAACAACAATGCCATTGAACCCGGTTGGATGGGATTAGACATTGGCCCACAAGCGCAAGTGGTGTTTGCCAAAGTAGTAGAAGAATCAAAAACCATTTTGTGGAATGGCCCAATGGGTGTTTTTGAAATGGAGAAGTTTGAAAAAGGAACCAAAGCCATTGCAGAAGCGGTGGTACGTGCTACAGAAAAAGGAGCCTTTTCACTGATTGGTGGTGGCGATTCAGCAGCAGCTGTAGCCAAGTTCGGCTTCGAAGACAAAGTAAGCTACGTCTCTACCGGAGGTGGTGCCTTACTTGAATACTTCGAAGGAAAAGTATTACCGGGTGTTGAGGCATTGGGATGATTCGAAAGTTATTTGTTTGCCTCAGCATTTGCTGTTCATTTCCAATCACTTCTTTTTCACAAGGAAGCGATTGGATTGAAAAGGGCTGGCAAAATTTAAATGCCATGCGCTTCGATAGCGCTTTACATTATTTGAATAGGGGCCTCCAAGCAAGCCCATCTGAACCAAAAGCCTACAAATACCGCGGGAAGTGTTACCTAAGGCTGAAAAAATTCAGGCAGGCAGTCAGTGACTTCAATCAATCACTTCGCTTTGGCAGCGACAGCACCGAAATCATGTGGCTGCGTGCCGAAGCGTACGCCGAGCAAAATAAATCGGATTCTGCCATCGCGGATATTCACTTTATACTGGCCCGATCGATAGATGTGCAGGAGAAATCCATTCTGCTGGCACTCAATGCAAAAATTCTCATGTATGCCGATCGTCTGGACGAAAGCAAGAGGGTGAATGAGGAGGCACTTCTCTTAAACCCAACAAACGAGACAGCGCTCAAAACTCAATTGCTGTTAGTATCCAGAACAAATGAATTCACAAAGATTTTTGAATTAGCTAAAAACTTCACCACGCAATTTCCTGACGACCCGGCGGGACACTATTTTTTGGCGATGAGCTACATGCGTCAACAAAGAATTCAGAAGGCTATTGAATCACTGGAGAAAGCCAATCAACTTCACGAAAGAGATCCAACGATATTGTCGACGCTGTCCTTCGTTTATAGCCTTTCCACAGATAATGTAAAAGCAATGAGCTACGCCGAGATGGCCATCAAGGCGGATGAATCTTTCTTTGAAGGATACCTCGCCAGAGGGTATGTGTTATTGAGCACCTTCAAATACAAAGAAGCAATTTACGATCTGAATCATGCGATGCGATTAAATCCGAAAGACAGCCGGAGTTATCTCTTTCGGGGAAAATGTTACTACGGTTTAAAGAATTACAAAAGCGCAGAAGCGGATTTGAAAAAATGCACGCAGATGGATGCTAAGCAGGAAGATGCCTTTGTTTTTCTTGGCTACATTTACAAAGAATGGAATATGAAAACCAAAGCATGCGAGAGTTGGAAAAAGGCTTTAGCATTGGGTGCTTTGGATATTGAAGAAGAAATGAATGAGTATTGTAAATAATGGCATGATGCGAAAACTAATCATAACACTTGTATTGATTGCATTAACGCAATCAGCGAATGCACAAAATGCGAAATATGCTGCCGATGTAGCATCGGAAGATGCGATCATCACAGCGCTCTATGAAGTCATCTCCGGCGAACCGGGCACACCACGCGATTGGCAACGCTTTCGAAATCTGTTCTTGCCCGAATCGCGCTTGATTCCCACCCGAAAGAATGACGCGGGAGATTTCATTCTCAAAACCATGACACCGGAAGAATATATCACACTGTTTCAGTCGCGGATAGCTACCGGATTTTTTGAACGAGAGCTATCTCGTAAAACCGAATCGTTTGGCACGGTGATTCATTTGTTCAGCACCTACGAAACAAAAGAGAAAAAAGATGGCCCTGTAACCAACCGCGGAATCAACAGCATTCAATTGTTCAAAGACAAAAACCGCTACTACATTGTCAGTATTTTTTGGTGTGCCGAAAGCATGGGGTTTTCGCTTCCTGAAAAGTATCTGAAGTAAATGTACGGCAAGGTTCACACTCTCAAGAAATCTCCTATGAAAATTCGTCTACTGATTGTTCTTTTTTCGCTCGCATTAGTTTCGGCAACCGCACAGCCAGCCGCATCAAAGAAACTGAACCTGGATGCCACCGCCGAACAATTTGCCATTGCATCGTTTGATGAATTTTATCAACTACATAGTTTGCCAAACGATGCGCACTTTCCGGCAGACATCGAGAAAAATGTACAATGGTGCGAAGCGGCATTTTCAAAACGTGGCTTCACTACCCAGCGACTTGCTACTGAAACGGTACCTCTCCTACTTGCCGAACGGAACGTCGCCAATGCACAAAAAACTGTATTGATCTATTTGCAAATTGATGGTCAACCGGTGGAACCATCTCAGTGGAATCAGGAAAGTCCGTGGAAACCAACGCTGAAAGAAAAAGGAAGCAATGGCGAGTGGGCGATCTTGCCGTACGAAAAATTGAAGACCGAAAAAATCAATCGCGACTGGCGCATTTTTGTTCGGTCGGCCTCCGATGCCAAAGGACCTGCCATGGCTTTTTTAGCCTCTTTGGATGCATTGAAATCGTTGAAGAAAGAACCGAACTTCAACATGAAAGTAATCATGGACTTCGAAGAAGAACTGGGCTCTCCCCGATTGCCCGGCGCGGTTACCAAATACCAGCAAGCATTGAAAGCCGATATGTTCATCATCTTCGATGGGCCACGCCATGTGAGCAATGAACCTACACTTTCTTTTGGCGCACGCGGCATCTGCGAGGTAACACTCACGGTACATGGGCCGCGCACTCCTATGCACAGTGGCAATTATGGTAACTATACTCCAAACCCAGCCATGCGCTTGGCACAGTTGCTCGCTTCTATGAAAGATGACGAAGGCCGTGTAACCATACCCGGATTTTATGATGGTGTGGTTTTGTCGGATGAAGAAAAGAAAACACTTTCACTGGTTCCCGATAAGGAAGATGAAATCAAGAAATTTTTAGGAGTGGCTGAGCCGGATAAAATCGGCGCCAATTTTCAGGAGTCATTGCAGTACCCCACGCTTAACATACGTGGCATGCAGGCATTGCACATTGGCGACCAGGCACGCACACTCATTCCCGCCAAGGCCATTGCCGAAATTGACATTCGACTGGTGAAATCATCCGACCCCAATCGCTTGCTCGCGTTGGTTAAAAATCACATCCAATCGAAAGGCTACTATGTGATTGACCGCGACCCGACGGAAGAAGAACGACTCAAGTATCCGCGCATTGCTTCGTTCCGTTCTTCGGTATCGTACTTGGCATTTCAAACACCATTCAATTCCGAATGCGGCGACTGGCTGACGCGCGCCATGAAAAACGCGTTTGGCAAAGAGCCGATAAAGATTCGCACCGCCGGCGGGTCTATTCCTATCTCTCCGTTTGTGATTACGTTAGGCATTCCGGCCGTGGCAGTGCCAACTGTCAATGCCGACAACAATCAACATGCAGAGAATGAAAACATTCGAGTGGGAAACTATATTGATGCGGTTAAAACATTTTTAGCCATCATGCTGGAAAAGGTATAGCCACGAAATCCGGGTTGTTTTGTAAAAATTAATTTTCAAAATTCTTCATTTCTAAATAATCAAATTGGAGCTATCTTGCGCCCGATGGAAAATTTTGTAGTGTCCGCTCGCAAGTACAGACCGCTCGGCTTTGCCGAAGTGGTTGGCCAAGAGCACATTACCACCACACTCAAAAATGCCATCGACAACAACAAGCTGGCACAAGCACTGTTGTTCTGCGGTCCGCGCGGAGTCGGTAAGACTACCTGCGCACGCATTGTAGCCCGTATGATCAATGGCTTTGAAGAAAAAGCGGAAGTCAACTCACTCAATATTTTTGAGTTAGATGCCGCTTCTAACAACTCTGTCGAAGACATTCGAAATCTGATTGATCAGGTTCGCTACCCGCCTCAATTCGGAAAGTTTAAAGTGTACATCATCGACGAGGTACACATGCTTTCGAATTCGGCTTTCAACGCATTTTTGAAAACGCTGGAGGAACCGCCTCCGTACGCCATTTTCATTCTGGCGACCACCGAGAAACACAAGGTAATTCCTACCATTCTATCGCGTTGCCAGATTTTTGATTTCAACCGCATTCAGATTTCCGACATCGCTCGTCAGCTCAAGAAAGTTGCCGATCAGGAAAAGATAGCAGTGGAAGAAGAAGCATTGCACTTGATTGCCCAAAAGGCAGATGGCGCATTGCGCGATGGCCTCTCCATCTTCGATTTGATGGTTACGTTTTCATCGGGAAAGGCTGTTACCTTCAAAGATGTAATCAACAACTTGCACATCCTCGACTACGATTATTATTTCAAAGTAGTAGATGGCTTACTGGCCGAAAATCCCACGCAGCCGCTTTTGTTGCTCGATGAAATTTTGCGCAAAGGCTTCGACGGACATAATTTTATTGTTGGTTTGAGTGAGCATATCCGCAATCTGCTAGTAGCACAAGATGCACGCACCGTTCATTTGATGGAAGTGCCGGACTCTACCAAGAAAAAATATTTGGAGCAATCGCAGGCTTCATCCCCTTCACTCCTACTCTCTTGGCTCAATCTCTCCAACCAGTGCGACATCAATTACAAGAGCAGTAAAAATCAACGCCTGACTGTGGAGTTGGCGTTGATGAAAATGGCCCATGTGAATGCCGTTTTCAAGGGCACTACTTCTTCCACTTCGGAAGCAGTAAAAAAAAAATTGAATTAACACCTGAGCCTGCAGCCTCCTCACCTGCTGCCAACCCCGAAACAACTACGCTCACTGCTGCACCCGAAGTGAAACCAATGGCGGTGCCACCGTTGCCAACATACGCGCCTGAACCCAAAGCCATTACCAAAGAGCCTCCAAAAACAAAGACCACGATCAACCTAGGTTCGATTTTAAAGCCAGCGGTCAAAGCAGAAGAAAAACAAGCAGAAGTGCGTGTGCCAATGGTTGATCAGCCCTTTCAGCCACACGATATTGTGCGAGTGTGGAAGGAATATGCGGAGTTACGAAAAGATCAGGTGGCTGAGTACCATTTGCTCACTCAACAAATCGACATTCAGGGCAACGAGGTCCTCATTTACATGACCAATCCTATCGAAGAACCCCTGTTGGCTTCGATAAAATCTGATTTAGTGGGCTATCTGCGCGAAAAGTTGAGCAACAGCACTATTCAGGTAAAAGGTGAACTACGCATGGCAGAAGGCAAGCAGCGCATGGCGTACACCAACAAAGAAAAATTCGAAGTGCTGTTAGACCGCAACCCGCTGCTGCGCGAGTTGAAAGATCGGTTTGCCTTGGATGCCGATTTTTGATTTTTTATGCAATCAGTAGATAACCATCTGGTTGCTTTTGCGTTATACGTACAAAGCACAATCAACTCATAATGAAGTTCCCATCATGTAACATCAGAAAAGGATTACTCTTCGTAATCAGTGCTTTGGTGGCGCTTCAGGGAATTGATGCCCAACGTCTTATCTCTGTAGAGAAGGAGTTGATTGAGATGACGGAGGAAATGGCTGATCCCCTAGAGATCACTTTCACGGAATCCAAAAAAACGAATCTCTCAAAAGTAAGAAGGCCCTTCAATGGATTTCTGTACCACCGAGTTGCCGTTTCAGAATTTGTTAAAAACACCTTTGCCGGGTTGCCCTTGCAAGATCAATCGAAGCTTCATCTTCGAAACAGGGTCTTTCTGATTTAATCTTTTTCACATTCCATCTATCGTGTGCCGTTACAATCGGCACTGAATCAGCACGTCTGGACAACATCGTTTCCAATCGTGATAACACCTCGTGTTTAATCTTTAAATCGTTTCATCGTATGAAAGCAAAATTGTCGATGCTCGACTATTGCAAGAAAGTATTGCGCTGCGTGAGTTTTGATAAGCGGTTATTCAAAAAAGAATACCGAAAGTCAATTGCCTGGCTCACCCCTGTGGAGGTGAAAGTTCTGAAACAGTGGATTCGCAACAATCAACTACTAACTAATTAATAACCATAAATAATACCATTATGAAACAGCTTATAATCATCATGGCCATTGCTCTTCTCATTTCTTCCTGCACCGTAGTCCGTCAAGGTGAAGTTGGCGTAAAGCGGAAGCTGGGTAAGTTAAGTCCTCAAATCAAAGAACCGGGCTTGGTCGCCTACAATCCATTTGTATCGAAAGTTATCAAAATGCCTATCCGAACCATGAACATGGAAATCAATGCTAACCTTCCGTCAAAGGAAGGCTTGAACGTGGTTGCCACCATCTCCATACTTTATCGCATGCAAGGCACCAAAGCTCCCTTTATCATCGAGACCATCGGGGTGGGCAATGAAGTCAATGTGATCTCCAGTGTATTCCGTTCGTCTGCTGCCGATGTGTGCTCCCGATTCTTTGCAAAAGATATGCATTCGGCACAGCGTGCAGGTATCGAAAAAGAAATCACCGATCAGATGTCGAAGATACTGCTGCCCCGTGGATTTGAAATTGAAGCTGTCCTTCTCAAAAACATTCAACTGCCAGCCGGCTTGGCACGTGCCGTTGAAGAGAAATTAGAAGCCGAGCAACAGGCACAACGGATGGAGTTTTTATTGGACCGTGAGAAACGAGAAGCCCAACGCAAAATCATCGAAGCCGAAGGTATCCGCGATTCGCAGAAGATCATTTCCGAAGGTCTTACCAAAGCTATTATTGAATGGCAAACGATCGAAGCGTTTCGCGAACTGGCCAAATCGCCCAACACGAAAATGATCGTAACCGATGGCAAAACACCGATGCTGATCAATCCCACAGATAAATAAAAAAGTTTTTAACCAATAGAAGGAGTAGCTAAAACGGCTGCTCCTTTTTCAACCACCCAAACAACCATGAGAACCAACCGATGCATCATTTTCACATTGTTAGCGAGTCTACTTAGCTTGCCGTTTGCATTCGCTCAAACACAACATTCCAATACCGAATTCAAAACACTGCGAGCAGCGTATGAACATCGGACCGAAGCCGTTTGGCTGGACTTGAGTAACCGAGCCATGAACGAGTTACCTGATTCACTCTTCGAGTTAACGGGGCTCCATTATCTGGATTTGAGCCGCAATCAACTCACTTCCATTCCTGCTCAAATCAAAAAGTTAACTAAGCTAAAATACCTGGTGCTGTCGCACAATCAATTCACCCATCTGCCGGTGGAATTTACAGCACTTACGTTGTTGCAAAGTATTTACTTAGATCATAATAAAAATCTGGATGTTCAGCAGGCTATCAACATTCTGGCCGATCTACCCTCGCTAAAGATGCTGAGTTTAGCTGGTGATAACATTTCAGTAGTGCCTCAAAACATTGCTAAGGTGAAGCAACTGGAAACCATCGATTTTTCTGAGAATCAAATTGCTACCCTTCCTGGCAACTTACCCGAATTGAAACGGCTAAAAGTGCTTTACATTAACAATGATGCTTATTTTAATCTGGAGCAAAACATCAAGCTGATCGCTAAACTAAAAAACTTGAAAGAGCTACATGTTGAAAACGACGGACTGACGCAAGTGCCTACCAACATTGCTGAGTTGAAACAAGTAGAATATCTTTTTTTGGTGGGCAATAAAATTAAAGCGTTGCCACCAGAAATCGGGCAAATGAAACACTTGCGCTACCTCGATTTGTCGGATAATCCATTTCCCAGAATGTTGAATGACGATCGCCCGCTTGATCCGAAAGTAATCATTCGGTTAAATAACCGAAACTAATCTTATTCATAACCCAACAACATACGCTAAGCCTCACAATCCTATGAAAACAAGTGCTCAATCCATCGGTCTGCTTACTTTCCTTTTGTTCACTGCCTGGGTGCCGAACCTTTATGCGCAAAATGCGCAAACGGTCGATTACGAAAGGGCAAAAACGCAATTACAGACAGAGCGTGAAAAAATCTTTATTGATGCCTTGCAACTATCTGTAACGCAAGCCACGGTTTTCCACCCGATATATGTTCAATTTAATCAGGAAAAACGCGCACTGGATGATATGTTGATTTCGCTTTTTGTAAACTATGGAAACAACTATCATCAATTAAATGAAAAGCTCATGAGTGCGTTTGTAAAAGACTCCGAAGCGTACCAGCGAAAAGAACACATCGTACGAAAAAAATATTACAAAATTCTCAGCAAAGCCATTTCGGTGGAGATCGGCTCGCAATTCTATGAGGTCGATGATTTTGTTTCAACCAAAGAAGCCAACTAGTAACAAATAAATTCACCTTAACATCAAGCCTGATCCCTACTATCCCAATGAAAATTCGCATTCCTTCTCTCCTCTTGTTTACCTTTTTGTCTGTCACAAGTGTTGCTCAACAAAATCTTTTCAACATCCCTTCCGGTGACATCACCCGCAAGGGAAAGTTTTTTTATCAGCACCAAATCAATGTGTATTCAGAAAATCAGTTTGAATCGAAGTCGCACTTGGTGTATGGATTAGGAAAAAATTGGGATGTGGGTTTAAATGTGGTGGATTTACCCATTTCATTTAAGAAGGGCACCTCCCTCTTCTCCGCCAATGATAAACGGGGCACCTATCCCTATTATCCGTTATGGATGATTACGGCTCAGAAGCAATTTGATGTGGGGCATCACTTTCAGATTAATGTGGGCACACAGGCGGGTGGCAACATACCGGCTAATAGTGGCCATTACGATTGGGTGTACAAGAACTATGCACTGGGCCGGTACAACCTTGGTGATCACAAAGGCTTCTTCATTGCAGGCCCCTACCATGCCAATGATGTGTATTTCGGGCCGAACTCCAGCGGTCAGCATTTCGGTTGGATGTTTGGCTACGAAATTCCGCTGTCGGAGCGCATCTCATTGATGGGTGATTTTATATCCGGCCAAAACAAGAAATCCGTAAGCACTGTGGGGGGTGTTTATAATGTGAGCAAACGATTACAACTTTGCGTCGCCGCTTTAGTGGCTTACCCCAATCAGGAACTATCGAAAGGAGCCGTTATTGAAATCAACTGGTACGGCTACGACTTCAAAGACTAAACAAAACAGTAAACACTGCAGGAAGTTTTAGGGGCAAATTTCACCGGTCAGTCGGACCCGATTAACCGATGATCGGTGCTTGGTCAACCGACCCAACCTTTTCGTCTAAAAATGAGGCCAACTTTGGTAAAATAAAAAGCCGAACAGTTTATTGGATAGAAAAAATGTGTTAAAATTGAACGTTAAACCTTAAAACCATGAAATTGACCCGTCTTAGTTACTATCTACTTGCGCTGACAACGGCCTGCTTTCTGGGCTCTTGCGGCTCTTCCTCAAAAGATTCCAGCCAAAACGCTGATGAATTCAAACAAGCAGAAGAATCATTGAAAGACCAAATCCAGGATGTGGTCTATAACATACCATCTCCTTCTGAAATACCCTACTTACTCCAACAAACCGGTGCCGAGTTCAATCAAAGCCTGCTGAACGACCGTAAAAAAGTAGACCAATATCTTACCCGCAACGACAAAGCTGCCCTCAATCTGGGCGTGTACGCTGCCGACATCGGCTACCTGAGCTCGTACGACAAAACACAAGAGGCGATCGATTACCTAAATTCAGCCAAGAAATTAGCTGATAATCTGGGCATTATCGGTTCTTTTGATGGCGACGTGCTGAAGCAATTTGAGGCCAACATTTCCAATAAAGACTCTTTGGCTTCTTTGCTGAACAAGTCTGTACAAAAAACAGATAAATACCTGAAAGACGACAGCCGCAACAAGCTGGCCGCCTTAATGATTACAGGTTCATTCATTGAAGGTTTATCAATATCTACCGGATTGATCAAAAGTTATCCAAAAGATCTTTTGAAAGACTCAGAGCGCAATCTGGTTCTTACTCCACTCATGCGAGTAATTTTGGAACAAGAGAAGTCAGTAGATGAATTAGTAAAAATGTTGAGCACTGTTGAGCAGTCTGAGCCTATTACTACTATTCAGGCAGACTTATCTGCGCTTCAGGCCAGCTACCGCGCGTTGAACATTGACGAGCAAATCAAGAACAACCGTTCAGACATGGTGCTTTCTGATAAGAACCTGATTGAAATTACAAAGATTGTTGAAAAAATGAGAAAAGAAATTGTGGAATAACCTTCTATAACCTATTTCAAGAGGGATTGGTGAAAACCAATCCCTTTTTTATTTTAACAAGCGTAGGTTGTTTACTACATTTAAACTCAAACTATTATCCCCTATGAGTGAGCCGGTATTGAAAGCCATCATGCGTTTGTTTGCCTTGGTAGCCAAAGAAGACTCTGTTACTGAGCAAGAGCGAAATCACATCAAACACTTTTTGGCCGAACACCTCAGTCAAAAGTCAATGGAGAGCCACCTCCGTCTATTTGATGAGTACGCACTCGAAACATCCGAGGCGCTGTCGACTGCTGAACAGCAAGAATCCATACAACGCATCTGCGCAGCCATCAACAAAGAAGTTGAGCAAAAACAAAAGGTGGTGATCATGCTGGAGTTGCTCAGTTTGATTTTGGCCGATGGTACCATTTCTCCCGCTGAACAAAACATTTCTCAATCCATTGCCAAATCATTCAACGTAACATCGGAAGATGCTTCGCTGATGCAGCACTTTATCGAGGTGAAATCGCCACAGGCCAGCCCCGATGAACCCATTTTATACATCCACTCAGGCCCGGCACTACCGGCCAGCAAATCGATACAACGCAACGAACTCGATGGATTCATCGCAGTGCTCTACCTGAAAAGTTCGAATATTTTCTTCTTCAAATACCTGGGCAAGTCCGATGTTTACCTCAATGGTGTGCCGCAGAAGCCGGGCAACATCAACGCGCTGGCTACCGGAAGCATTTTGCGATGGGGCGCGGCAGAGCCGGTATACTATGGTGAGTTGCTCAATTACTTTAAGCAGCAAACTACCGGCACGCGCACCAGCTTTGAAGCAAATAAAATATCATACAAATTCAAAACCGGCAAACTGGGCTTACGCGAAGTAACAGTGATGGAAGAATCCGGCAATCTGGTAGCGTTGATGGGTGCCAGCGGTGCCGGTAAATCGACTCTGCTTCATGTATTGAATGGTACCGAAAAACCTTCAAGTGGTAAGGTACTGATCAACGGCATAGATATCCATGCGAACCCCGAAAAGATTGAAGGTGTAATCGGATTTGTGCCACAAGATGATTTGTTGATTGAAGATTTGACCGTCTACCAGAATCTATACTTTGCTGCCAAGCTCTGTTTCAGCCATCTCTCTGAAACTGAAATTGATCAGTTGGTGATTCACACGCTGGATGATCTGGGCTTGACCCAAACTAAAGACTTGAAAGTAGGATCGCCTTTGCAAAAGACCATCAGTGGCGGGCAACGCAAGCGACTCAACATTGGCTTGGAATTATTGCGCGAGCCGGCTGTTCTATTTGTCGATGAGCCCACTTCCGGTCTGTCATCGCGCGATTCTGAAAACATCATTGATTTATTGAAAGAGCTTTCGCTGAAAGGCAAACTCGTGTTCGCTGTTATTCACCAACCTTCGTCGGACATCTTCAAAATGTTTGATAAGCTGGTGATCTTAGATACGGGTGGTTATCAAATTTATTATGGCAACCCCGTAGATGCCATCACTTACTTTCGGAAAAACATTAATTTGGTCAACAGCGATCAAGGCGAGTGTCATGCCTGCGGCAATGTAAACCCGGAGCAAATCTTCAACATCATTGAAACCAAAGTGATCAATGAATTTGGCGATTTTACCAACGAGCGCAAGTTTACACCCGAGCAGTGGAATGAAATATTTGTGAAGAAGATCAAATTGCCGGAAGTGGCTACTTCCAAAGACCAGCCTCACTCCACGTTGCGCATTCCCAGATGGATCAAACAAACCCACTTGTTTTCGATGCGCGACTTGCTGTCGAAGCTAAGCAACAAGCAGTACCTGTTTATCAATCTACTGGAGGCACCGTTTCTGGCCTTTATTCTGGCGTTTATCGTTCGGTACTACAACATCGACGATCCCTTCAAAGAAGGCTACATCTTTAGCAAAAACCTGAACATGCCTGCTCACTTGTTCATGAGTGTGATTGTCGCTTTGTTTATGGGGCTTACCGTAAGTGCCGAAGAGATCATTCGCGACCGGAAAATATTGAAGCGCGAAAAGTTTCTCCACTTGAATCGCAGTAGCTACATCATCTCTAAAATTTCCATTTTATTCATGATCTCGGCCATACAAACAGCTCTCTTTGTGTTGGTTGCTAATTTTATCCTCGAAATTCATGGCATGTTTCTCATCCATTGGGCCATTTTGTTTACGGTTTCATGCTTCGCCAATTTACTCGGGCTCAATATTTCATCGGCATTTAATTCCGCCGTTACCATCTACATCCTCATTCCCATTCTGCTCATTCCCCAACTGATTTTAAGCGGTGTGGTGGTGAAGTTTGATAAACTCAACCCCATCATCGGCAACACAGCCACAGTTCCATTGGTGGGCGATCTGATGGCCTCGCGGTGGGCTTTTGAAGCAGCCATGGTAAGCCAATACAAAGACAATGAGTTCGAGCAGAAATTCTACATGTATGACAAAGCCATGGCAGAAGCGGACTATAAAAAAATATACCTCATTCCGGAATTGGAAACTCGTCTCGACTTTATCAATCTTCACTTCAAAAATCCGGATCCAGTTATTCGCAAAGAGGTATCGGACAAAATCAATCTACTTCACAATGCCATTCAATCTGAGCAAAGTGAAAATTCGATTTCGTTTGATGCGATTGAAAGTGTGCATTCCGACAAATTCGATTCAGTGACTTATGGAAAAGTGCTCAACTTTTTAGAAGCGTTGAAAAAGTTTTATATCAACCGCTATAACAAGGCTGATCAGGAAAAAGACAAAACAATTTCGAGAATGACCAATACCGCTGAAAAAGAAAAGGAATTTGAGAAGTTCAGAAATTCGTATCAAAATGAAGCCATTACAGAACTGGTGCGAAACACCATGGAAACAAATCGCGTCATCGAGAAAGACGGAAAACTCATCCAGAAAATCTACCCGATTTACAAAGACCCCGATCCTGATCACATCGTCGATTTTGACGCGCAGTTTTACATGCCTGCCAAACACTTTTTGAATCAAAACATCGACACTTTGTTATTCAACATTGGCGTAATCTGGTCGATGACGCTGGTGTTGGCCATGACTTTGTATTGGGAGGTATTGCGAAAAGTTATTGAAGGAATCGGCAACCTCTCAAACCCATTGGAAAAGCGAATGTAACGCATGTTTTTCTTCTTATCGAAAACGCTGAGTTATCTCAGCATGCCCATCGTATGGATTACCGGACTGTTCATCGCAGGCTTGGTGTGGAAAAATCCAATCGGGAAAAAGCGCTGCATGCGGGCTGGAGTGGTGCTCTTGTTATTTCTGAGCAATGCATTTATTGCCAATGAGTTTGCACAGTGGTGGGAAATTCCCGTAACGCCCATGGCGGAAGTCACCCAATATTATGAATACGGAATCGTTTTGACGGGTGTTACCAAACTTGATTTAGAGCCAAATGATCGCGTTTATTTTGGGCGCGGTGCCGATCGGGTAACGCATACATTGCAACTCTACAAACAGAAAGTGATATCCAAAATACTGGTTTCCGGTGGCAGTGGTCGGCTGGGTAAAGTAGCGAAACAAGAAGCCGATGATCTGGCCGATGCCTTTCTGTTGATGGGAGTGCCGGCAGAAGATATCATCATCGAAAACAAATCCAGAAACACGCATGAGTCGGCAGTTGCATTGAAGACCTTGTATCCGCAGCTCAGTTCCGGCAATGGCCTGCTCATTACATCGGCTTACCACATGAGACGCGCACGCGCCTGCTTTCGAAAAGTAGGCTTCGAATTCGACACGTTTAGTGCGGATTTTATTTCGCAGCCACGTCGCTTTACTCCCGATATGTTGATCATACCACAAACCGAAGCGCTCACCGTTTGGCACGTTTTGATTCGCGAATGGGTAGGCATGATGGCCTATCGATTGGTGGGCTACATCTAACATTTTAAACTCAGATTAGGGATTGGGGATTAGGGATTAGGGGTTGGGAATTAGGAATTGGGGATTAGGTTAGGGATTGGGGGTTGGGGTTGGGGGTTGGGTATTCGTCTAATTATGTAATCGAATTTAGATTGCATTATTGCGATTAAAATAAAATTGCAGGATATGAAACTTAAATCGTAATTTTACGATTAATAGAATATGGGGCTTACCAAGACAAAAGAGTTTAGCAAAACACAAAATGAAATTGCTGCCATGGCCAAAGCGTTGGCGCATCCGGCGAGGGTAGCCATCCTGCAGTTTCTGGCCAAACAAAAATCGTGTGTGTGCGGCGATATTGTAGATGAACTTCCGCTCGCTCAATCAACCGTTTCGCAACATCTCAAAGAATTAAAAAACGTGGGGCTCATCAAAGGAGAAATCGAGGGGCCGGCCGTTTGCTACTGTATTGATACCAAGGCACTGGCTAAAATCAAATCAGCTTTAGGCGACTTATTCACGGAAGTGGAAGAAAGCAATTGTTGCTAAAATTTTTTACCCTTATTAATCGCAATAATACGATAAAACAAATAACTTTCAACTTATGGAAACCACTAAAACAAATGAAGAGCTGAAGGAGTTGGTGAAAGCCACCTACACCAAAGTAGCCACGCAATCAAAAAGTGAAAATGCTGCGAGTTGCTGCGGAGCGACTGGCTGTTCGACCATTGACGCTGCGGTGATGGCCGAAGATTATTCATCGCTAGACGGCTACGCACCCGAAGCAGATTTGGGATTGGGCTGCGGCTTACCCACGGAGTTTGCCTTACTAAAAGAAGGACAAACCGTTTTGGACTTAGGATCAGGCGCAGGCAATGATGCTTTTGTGGCGCGTTCGGTAGTGGGCGCCACCGGAAGAGTGATTGGTATCGATTTTACCGATGCGATGATTCGAAAGGCCCGAATGAATGCCGAAAAACTGGGATACAACAATGTTGAATTTCGCCAGGGCGATATTGAAGAAATGCCGGTGAGCGATCAATCCACCGATGTGATCGTAAGCAACTGTGTACTCAATCTGGTGCCTAACAAGGAAAAGGCATTTCAGGAGATGTTTCGTGTGTTAAAAGAAGGCGGACATTTTAGTGTTTCCGACATCGTATTGGTAGGTCCCCTACCGAAAAGCCTGCAACTCCAGGCGGAAATGTATGCCGGTTGTGTATCGGGTGCCATTCAAAAAGAAGAATACATTTCACTCGTAACGCAGGCCGGGTTTACCGAAGTAACCGTTCAGCGCGAAAAGAAAATTAACCTGCCCGATGATTTGCTCCAAGCGTACTTAACCGAAAGCGAAATCGAATCCTTAAAAAAAGTAAATGGCGGAATTTTCAGCATTACGCTGTTCGGCAAGAAGCCGAGTGAAAAAGAACTTCAACCACTTCCGGCAACAAAGGCCAAAACTTGCTGCGGGCCGGAGTGCTGTAATTAATCAAATCGCCTATGCAATCCTTACAAGTCACCGATTCGAAATTATTATCTGAGTTGCAATCTTTTTTGCAAGTCAATCATCTTCCGTTTGCCGATGTACAACTTGCCAACAGTTTTTACCTGCTTTACTACCAGCAAGGTGAACTCATTGGCTCCATTGGTTTGGAGTGGTATGAATCGCATGCGCTTTTGCGATCGGTAGCCATCGGCGAAAAATGGCGTGGAAAAGGGCTGGGAAAAACAATGGTGTCTGACATATTGAACGAAGCAAAAAATGCGAATAAGGAGGGCGTGTTTCTATTGACCGAAACTGCCGCTCCCTTTTTTCTTCAGCTTGGCTTTATATACTATGACCGTGACAAAGCTCCGCAGGCTATCAAATCGTCGAGTGAATTTAGCCATGTGTGTCCATCATCGGCACGCCTCCTATTCGCACCGATAACCCAATAATCGCATGAGCATACAAAATCAATTGATACCTGAACCACCAATACCTATGAGAAAAAAAGTACTTGTTCTGTGTACGGGCAATTCGTGCCGCAGCCAAATTGCCCACGGCTATCTCGCTCATTTTGGCAGCGACAAAGTGGAAGTGTACAGCGCAGGAATTGAAACACACGGCGTGAATCCGAAAGCCATTGCCACCATGAAAGAAGATGGCATTGATATTTCGCAACACACCTCCAACAATGTGAATGAGTATACGCACTTGGAGTTTGACTATGTGATTACCGTTTGTGACAACGCGAAAGAAAACTGCCCTTATTTTCCCGCCAAGGTAAAAATGCTGCATCACAATTTTCCCGATCCGGCAAAAGCCAAAGGAAATGAAGAAGAAATCACCTCCGAATTCAGGCGCGTGCGCGAAATGATCAAAGAATACTCGCAAAATTTTATTCGGGAGTACATTTCTTAAAGCGTAGGAGGCAATATTCTTAGTTGTTAACTTGCAGGTCATATTCACCTGTAATGAAAACAAATAAGTACTTCGTAATCGATTTCGACAGCACTTTTACCAAAGTAGAAGCTTTTGACGTATTGGCTGAGATCATTGTAAAAGAACATCCAAACGCCGAATCGATCAAGAAGCAGATCGTAGAGATTACCAACCTCGGCATGGAAGGCAAACTTTCTTTGCGCGAGTCGATTGAAAAAAGACTGGATATTCTAAAGCCGGAAAAACGCCATCTACCTGCGTTGATCAAACACCTCAAAACGGTGGTGTCTGAATCATTCAAACGCAACAAAGAATTCTTTACTACCTATGCCGATAACATCTTCATCGTTTCCAATGGCTTTAAAGAATTTATCGAGCCGGTGGTGATTGAATTTGGCATTAAGAAAGAAAATATTTTTGCCAATGAGTTTGTGTTTGACGATGCCGAAAAAGTTATTGGTTTCGATCTGAACAATCCGCTCTCGTCCAACAATGGTAAAGTTGAACAACTCAAACGCCTCAACCTAAATGGCGATGTGTACGTGATTGGCGATGGCTACACCGATTATGAGATAAAACATGCCGGACTGGCCAACAAGTTTTTTGCATTCACCGAAAATGTGGAACGCGAAAGTGTACTCTCCCGCGCCGATCACGTTGCACCGAGCCTCGATGAGTTCTTGTACTTAAACAAATTGAATACAGCCATCTCATACCCCAAAAACAGAATTCATGTCTTGTTGCTCGAAGGTGTGCACCCGGTAGCGATTGAATTAATGAAGGCCGAGGGATTTCAAGTAGAGACCTACCCTGCCGGTCTGGACGAAGATGAACTGTGCGAAAAGATCAAAAACGTTTCGGTGTTAGGCATTCGGTCGAAAACGCAGGTGACCGCCAAAGTTTTGGAGAATGCCAACCGCCTGATGGTGATTGGCGCATTTTGCATTGGCACCAACCAAATTGATTTAAAGGCTGCGACAAAAAAAGGAGTAGCCGTTTTCAACGCTCCCTTTAGCAACACCCGCTCGGTAGTAGAGTTGGCCATTGCCGAAATGATTTTACTGATGCGCAACATCACCGACAAGTCCAACAAAATGCACCAGGGCAAGTGGGATAAGTCAGCGAAAGGCAGTTTTGAAATTCGTGGCAAAAAATTGGGCATCATTGGATACGGCAATATTGGTGCGCAGCTTTCGGTGTTGGCCGAAAACATGGGCATGAAAATTTTCTACTACGACAAAGAAGAGAAACTTGCGCTGGGCAACGCGACTAAATGCAAGTCGTTGAAAGAATTATTGGCATTGGCCGATGTGGTTACACTTCACGTGGATGGCAAAGAATCGAACACCAACCTGATTGGTGCAGAAGAATTCAGCATCATGAAGAAAGGCGTTATCTTTATGAATCTCAGTCGCGGACATGTAGTGGATGTCAAAGCCTTGCGCGAGAGCATACTCAATGGCAAAGTAGCAGGCTGTTCAGTAGATGTTTTTCCGTACGAACCCATCAGCAACGATGAAGAGTTTGTGTCGGAGTTACGCGGATTACCGAACACCATTTTAACTCCGCACATCGGAGGCAGTACATCAGAAGCCCAGGAAAACATTGGTAACTTTGTGCCCACCAAAATGATGGATTACATCAACACCGGAAGCACGAGCAACAGTGTGAACTTCCCTAACCTCACGTTGCCTACTTTGGAAAATGCACACCGCCTCATTCACATACACAACAACGTACCCGGCATCTTAGCCAAAATCAACAAGGTGCTGGCAGATAATGAAATCAACATTGCCGGGCAATATTTGAAAACGAATGAACATATTGGCTATGTGATCACCGACATCAACAAAGAGTACAACAAAGAAGTGATTAAAGAACTACGGGCGATCGAAAACACCATCAAGTTCCGAATCTTGTATTGATTCTCACTTGCGCCGATTAGCTTTTAGGTAAAAATAAAACCCACTGAATTTGGTGGTGGTTTCTGAACCCCATAAAAGACAAGTTTTGGGCTGCTCTATGGTCGCGATCTTCCACTGTTAACCTGCTTTTTGGGCGAGGTACTGACGGAACCGTCAGCATGAGGCCTGATTTTGTCCTAAAGCTTCACCCGGTATTGTATAATTGTTAGGTTCAGCAAACGTGTCCCAAATCCAAGTGGGAATTATGATACAAACGTACTAAATGTTGGCGGCTATTGAACAATAATTCGAGAATTTTACCGCTACTGAAAACAATCGAATGCAATCAAAACAAATTGTGTCGTTAAGGTAAGCTGTTGTTTTACACCTCACCTCATTCCTCTCCAAAAGAGAGGAGGTAAAAGGCGCTTACCTTAACGACATTGAAGCACCAATCACTATCGGGTCCAATTAAATAAAAACTGTGTCGTTCAGGTAAGCTGTTGTTTTACACCTCACCTCATTCCTCTCCAAAAGAGAGGAGGTAAAAGGCGCTTACCTTAACGACATTGAAGCACCAATCACTATCGGGTCCAATTAAATAAAACTGTGTCGTTCAGGTAAGCTGTTGTTTTACACCTCACCTCAGTTCCTCTCCAAAAGAGAGGAGGTAAAAGGTGCTTACCTTAACGACATTGAAGCACCTATCACTATCGGGTCCAATTAAATAAAACTGTGTCGTTCAGGTAAGCTGTTGTTTTACACCTCACCTCATTCCTCTCCAAAAGAGAGGAGGTAAAAGGCGCTTACCTTAACGACATTGAAGCACCAATCACGATGGAGTGGGATCAAATACTCTGAATAAATAACCCCGCAGCCATATCAGGCTGGCAGAAGGCTAAACATAGATGAAATTGTACTGCAGAATTACAGCTAAATGTATGCTTTGACCTCGTTTGACTTTATCTTGCGGTTAAATTAGTCATTCATGAACGTTAATTTTACACCCGGACCTTCCCAACTTTTTTACACCGTGGCCGATCACGCCCGTGTTGCGTTCAAAGAAAACATTCCGTCCATCTCGCATCGCAGCAAAAAGTTTGAAAGCATTTTTCAAAAAGCAACCGATGGATTGAAAGAACTGCTGGGTGTTCCAAATGATTACGCCATTTTCTTTACTTCATCTGCCACGGAAATCTGGGAGAAGTCCATCCAGAATTTAGTGGAAACTTCCAGCATACATTTTGTAAATGGCGCTTTCTCAAATCGCTATTTTGAAATTGCCACACAACTCGGGAAGAAAGCAGTTAAAATTGAAGCAGCTCTCGGACAAGATTTCTCGTCCATTGCTATCGAAAACTATCCATCTGAACTGATTGCACTCACCCAAAACGAAACCAGCACGGGGGTGTCCATCACAAATGCGTTTATTCAGGAAGTACGCTCGAAAAATCCGGAAGCGCTTATTGCGGTTGATGCCGTTTCCTCACTACCCTACCCTGCGATTGATTATGAAAAAGTAGACACCGTTTTCTTTTCGGTTCAAAAAGGGTTTGGCTTACCGGCTGGATTAGGTGTGTGGATGGTGAATCCGAAATGTATTGCCAAAGCAGAAAATCTGTTAAGCAAAGGTATTTCCATTGGCTCGTACCATAACATCCCCACCCTGTTATTAAACGCCAAAAAAAATCAGACAACCGAAACACCCAATGTGCTCGGCATTTATTTACTCAGTTGCATAGTGGAAGATTTCCTGCGCATCGGCATCAAGAAAATACGTCAGGAAACCGAGTACAAAGCAGCGATATTGTATCAGGCTCTTTCAACCCATGCATTGCTAAAGCCGTTTGTTGCGAACCCTGCAGTGCAATCCAAGACGGTGATTGTTGCGGATTGTGGCGAGCATACCGCACGGTTGAGTAGCTTCTTAGCCGAACGCGGATTGCATGCCGGCGACGGATACGGAGCTTTGAAAAAATCACAACTGCGCTTCGCCAATTTCCCCGCTCATTCAAAGGAACAATTTGAATTGTTGGTGGATTTGATTGGGCAGTTTGCCTAGGCGTTTGGTTTCGTATTTTGATTAGGCTGCCAGCGGTGTTGTATTCAATATTGTTGGCTCCCTGCTGGTCAATACTTCGCATACGCCTCCAGCTCGTCAGCAAAACCCGAGTATTGCCCTGCTGATCGGCAATGTAATATTAATACTCAAGGTTACAGTCTATTCACTACCATACTTACTTTCTAATTTTCACCCCATTTGTACTTGTCCACTTATATACTAAAACTTGACTACTAAATTTCAGTTTCCAGGTAAGAGGATTATATGTTGGACGCGGAAATACTCTGCTAATATTTGGATCTTCAGTCGGAGCATCCTCTCTTATCTGATCTAAATGCGAAACGACCTTCTGCAAACATCTTAGGTAATCTGATTCAAAAACAACATACTTTTCGATACCTGTAAATACTAAAACTGGAATCCTTTTTTGGACAAAAAAGAAATGAGGCGGGTTTTTAGTGTAAGAGTTAACAATAGCAGATCTGATAAGAAAATATGAAGTATCCTCTCGATATTGATATTCAAGTTCGATTACAACTGATTCATCACTTTCTTTTAAGTATTCAGTAATATATTTATCCAATTCAGACTTGAGATTAGAATGAAAAGAATATAACTGATATTTATTACAATCAATAGTTGCTCTTTTTATTTGGCAATAACTTCTCTGGAAAAAGAAAAAGACAACTAAAATCGCAAATGAAACAGTATATCCTTTTTGAATACTCATAACTTACAGTTTATTCCGCAAAAGCTTTTTGGTCATCGCTTCTTATCCTCAAATTCCTGTGCCTTGACTTTCAATACTTAATTAAGCGATTAGCTTTTCTGGTGCATTACCACCGGGCCTTACTTATCTATCTTTCGTATTACCAAGTATCGCATTAGAAAATACCACAATACAGCCGAACTTACAGATAATACAAGACTGTGACGCCAAGTATTTCCAAACAGAAACTTCTCTAAGATTAAGAATGTAGCAAAAAACATAAAAGTCGCAAAAGGTAATCTCTTGATAAAATTTTTCATTTTACTAATCATTATTATGCCAAAAATATTCACGAATAAAATCATCAACACTCGAGCCTCCAACTCCTTTACCTTGACTTTCAATGATTTAATTATCCCTCAGCTTTTCTGGTGCATTGCCTTGATAAACTACATCCAAACACTGATTAACTAACTAACCTAAAAACAATTTATTTAAAGCAACTAACAGCGCCAAAATCCCTGAAATCAATGATATAATCGGTAGAGTCTTAGCATAGAATTGAACATATCGCAAGGGTCTATTGCCTAAGAAAATAAAATGCTTTTCAAAATATTGTTCAAGCTGAGAATAATCGCCATAGGCTAATTTCGAAAATGGGATCTTTACATTATTCGAAATAACCAGTACAAGAATAGTATGGATGCCATTGAAATCGTCAACCCGTTGATGCAATTCGTAACCACGAATCGACTCTACTTTTAATTTGAAATTCCTCAGATTAAAAAAACCATTTATTTGAATGTAATCATCATAAAATCGTAAGTTCATATAACTCAAATCCACAATGATGATAAAGAAAATTGACGCCGAAAACATAAAAACAGATGTTAACTCCAATGTTAAATTTCTGTGGGGGCTTACAATTAGCATCAAAGCACAATATCCAAAAAATATTGCTACTCCTACTAAAACGATAGGTTTTGACGGCTTTATACTATACGAAAATTTTTTGGGAGGCATATTGATTAAATTCCTTCATTGAACGATTGATACAATCTAACGCAATTTTCTTTATCGATTATCAGCTCGTTAGATTGCTATCATACTTTTGAATACACTACCGCACTACACACATTATTTATTAATCAGATACGGAAACTTTATATCCTTCCTTTTGTAGTAAGTTTTTAAATTTCAATAAAACCTCTGCTCTTTCTTTCTCTGAAATTAATTTGACTGGATCATTAAAATCTTTAAGACTTTTTTGATATAAAACAAAACCAGATCCTGTACTTTCTGAACTTATTACATAATTGTCACGATGATCCTTTAAAAGGATACTAGAACCTCTTCCTTGTATTTTTAGATACCTACCATCTTTGTCACTTCCATCCTTAATGCCAAACATAAAAATTTTCTTTTTTATTTTTTCGATAATCTTCTTCATGTTGAACATTTTTAATTAATATGAAAATACAAGTTTACATCACTTAGCAATCGTTGTTCAATTCTAAAAAATGTAGATTCTGCATTTACTCTAGACACATTCATAAACACATGAGCTGACTTTACTTAGCCATCAGCATTTCTGGTGCATTACCGCCGTCCTTTCTTCTGCTCATTTTCAACAATGCCGTTAAGTTAAGCAGGTTTGTAACAGACATGATATTTCATGGGCGGGTAATGACTTCTGGGGAATGTCCTATCGGGTTTGATTTTTTCAATTGATTTTAGGATGTCAGACAATAGGTGCTGTAATTTTTTTCTAATATTCCATCCATTGAACATTTCTACTATGAAATCCTTTATTCTAGCTACTGCCCTAGTTTTGTTGAGTTGATACATATTCTTGTTGTGTGTGAGATCAGCCTGAGCATAATTGGTGATGACGGAAGAGTAATTGGCTAGTAAAATTTTAGCATGGAAATCCTGATAGGCTGACAAGATTGATTTTCCAGTAAAGGCAGCCACCTCCAATCGTTCCTTTAGAAACTTTATCCGCTCTTCGATTTTCCATCTCATGGAGTAGAGTTTAATAATAGCATCAGCGGGATATTTTCTCTGATCCATCAGAGTTGTTGCTAAAACTATGTCTTGACCATTTTTTAGCTTTTGATGAATCAGACGAACCCTAACAGGCATAGTTGATAAGTCTCTTTCCTTACAATTAAGAATGGCTTTATTTCCAGCGTGTAAACAAGTAATAATATCCTTTTCTCCTTTTCTGATCATTGTTTTAACTTTTCTCCAGGCACCTGTTTTCATCCGTATTACAAAGTTCATCCCTCGGCCTTTGAGTAAAGTCATAAGCCAAAATCCATCAAAACCTCTGTCCATCAACAGAATGTCATTTGTAGATAGCTTATCCAAGTGAGTTAATGCCTGATCAGATTCTCCTGTCCGGAACGGAAATAAATTAGCCGAAACGATCATCTCATTATAAATATCATAAGCCAAATTCACTCTAGCCATTACGGTCTTCTTGATGCAATCCTCTTTGTTGGGTTTGAATAAACCAAAGTATTTTGCTGTTTCTTCACTCTTGGGAATTTCTAAAGTACTTCCATCAACGGCTATTATCCGATGACCATGTTGCCATGATTTACAGATGGCACTTTTGTAATGATCATCTAAAAGAATTTGATTGAGCTCGGTGAAAGCTTCATACTTTAATTTGCTTCTGGCTTGCGTCAAGGCGCTTTTGGATACGGATGACTGCCCAAGCTTATCAAAAAAACGATCTAACTCGCTTTGATAGGAGGAGCGAAGAGAGCGCAGTAGAAATAATGAAAGATTACTGAATGTCAGTTTACGATCTCTTACAAAATCCTTTTCATTTACCTTATTCCTCTGAATAAAGTTTTCATGGTTTAAGGTATTGTGTAATTTTTTGGTTAAGTCTTCACAAAATTTGATCGTAGAGCGTTGAGGAGCCCTTCCTCTAATTGCTCAACAAAGCTAATATTTTATCCATGAATCCCTTAACTTAACGGCATTGCTTTTCTGGTGCATTACCCAGAGTGCTTTAATGAAATCCAATAAATATGTCACAATAATCGAAAAAAAAGTAAATAAAATCTACTTCCTTCAAACTATTTTTTTTGAGGTTATCCTCATTTTTAACAAAAATTTTTTTTTGAATTGATAAATAATACATAAGATTAGAGGTGGATTTTACATTTTTTTTGCGCCTACGAAGGAAAAAACGCGACTCAGGATTGGAATTCCAGTTACAGCTTAGACTTAGCTCCACATTTTTCTTGGAATTTACATCCGCCATGTAGAGACACCTCAATGATATGCTACCTTAATGATTAAAAAAACAAGAATTGTGATTATAAAGACCCCCCCAATCCCTTCGCCTCATACTGAATATCAAAAACAAACACGATGTTGTTTGTATTGCCATTGTTGGAGAGCACATTCATGTTGATGGCTTTCGGCAAAATGCCATGCAAGTAGACATACGCATATTGCGTTGTCTCGACTGCGTTGCTGACATTCTTAGCGCTTACACTTAAGTTGTTTTGTGAAAAATAGCGGACGATGGCATCGGGTTGAAGCACGGCATTAAAGCCATTCACCTTTAAAAAGGGATCGAGCCAATAGACATTTTGCAACGGATTAAGGATACCGTCAAATGTATTGCTTACCTGCACGTTGCCGACACCGCGTTTTAGGTTAGTCAGGTTTCCGTTCGTCATGGTTAATTGATAGACCGCATTTTTGTTCGTCATACCAATGGGCTTGGTGCCGGAGTAAAAAAAACGTACCGAATCGCTGTACCACGTATTTAAAAACTTCCACTTCACTTTAACCTTGGTTAACAACGAACCGCTAAATGAAAGCTGCGTGAATTGGTAGGTAGCACCGTTCCCATCCGTATGGCGGATGGAAGTAGAATCGGTGTAGTAACTAAAGGTGAGTGTATTTAAATCAGTGCCGGATATCTTTTGCAGCTTTTCATTGCTATAACTAAAGCTATATTCCTCATACGAACTGAGTAAGATGGACTTCACCCTGTATTTCTGCGGGGTGAGATCAGGGCCACAGGCCGCGGCTGCCAGCAAGCAACCCATGATGACGATAATGCGGGAATTCATTGCATCAATAAGCGTTCAAATATAAGGCCAATTGACGGATAAATGTTGTTGCCAAAAGAAAGGTGAGTCAAGGATTAAACCTTGGTTAGGAACTATTGTCTAACTTGCGATTTCAAAAATAATTCCCTTTGGACGATAAAGAGTTGCTACAAAAAATCCGCCATGCGGATACCCGTAGTTACGGCTTCAATCTCTTGGTTCGTCAGTACCAACAAAGGGTCTATTGGCATGTGCGCAAGATGGTAATCGACCACGATGATGCCGATGATTTGACCCAGGAGATTTTTATCAAAATCCATAAATACATCGACAACTTTCGGGAAGATGCCCAGTTATTTACCTGGATTTACCGGATCGCCACCAACGAGTGCCTGAGCTTTTTGAACAAGAAAAAGAGACGCTTTTTCCTACCGATTGAAGATGTGGGGCAACACTTGGAAGCCAAGATCGATTCTTCACCCGACATGGACGGCGATGCCATTCAGAAAAAACTACAGAAGGCAATTTTAAAACTTCCCGATAAACAGCGGCTGGTCTTTAACATGAAATATTTCGATGACCTGCCTTATGAAACCATATCAGAAATTACAGATACCAGCGTGGGCGCACTGAAAGCCAGTTACCACCATGCAGTAAAAAAAATCGAAGAATTTTTAGAAGAGTGATTAAACTTATCAACCAAAAACTGATCTTAGAACCAGAACAAAACAAAGTGAAAAAACTAGAAGACATACCGAAAGCACAGCCCTTCAAAGTACCTGACCATTATTTTGAAGATCTGCCTATGCGAATTCAGGCCCGGATTCAAAAACCGGAGCGCAAATCGGTGTGGGCCGGTGAGTGGGGCTTGGCATTAAAGCTTGCCATACCGGTGTTGGTGATTGGAATCGGAGCGGTTGTCTTTTGGCCAAAGCTGAATAGTGCAAACGACCCTATCGCAGGTCTTGAGTCGGTATCTACGCAGGAACTTTTAGTGTATCTGGAATCCGATGAAATTACCACCGAAGAGATACTTGAAAATGGAAGTTTTACCGCAGCTTCATTGGAGAATTTATACTCACACGATGAAATGGATGCACGCGAATTAAATGAAGTAGTAGAACAATATGATTTTAATTTCTAAGCTTATGAACAAGCTATTTACCCTTATTCTGTTTTTCATGTGCGCCTTTTCCGGCATGGCACAAGACACTCCGGAGCCACAAGATCCAAAAACACTTGAGAAGATCAACTCCGCCCGAATCGCGTTGATCTCTGAAAAACTAAAGCTCACCCCGGAGCAAGCCGAAAAATTCTGGCCGATTTACCGCGAGTTCACCGAACATCGGATGGAGCTGCGCAAGCAATACCGGGAGGCAGAACGCACCCAAGATCCATCCAAACCGAAAGCAGATCGCGATCAGGAACTCATCAAGTTGGCGCTTCATTTGAAACAGCAAAACGTAGACTTGGAAAAGAATTATTCCGAACGATTGCTGAAAGTCATTTCCGCTCAACAGTTACTCACCTTGCCCAAAGCTGAGCAAGAGTTCAGACGCATGCTACTGCAGCGACTGCAAGAACGAGAAGACTTGAGAGAAATGCGCCGGGAGAACCGGGAAAATCTCCGTCAAAAAATTGAACAACGAGCCAGGGAAAAGAACAATTGATGAGTTGGTTGCAGAAAATCTTTATCGTCATCCTGATCTTCGGGATGACGATTCCTGTTTTGGTGAATGCCCAGGAAAAAGGAGCTGTCCCTCCCCTTTCATTGGCCGATAGTACCTTTTCTCTCGATAAGCTGGATTCTATTTTCAGTTATTCAGATTCGCTCTCCATTTTCAATATGATCGACAGCCTGCTCAAGTCGCAATCCGAAGTAGGCTCCTCGTTGGTTGTGCGGGCGGGTTTCAACAGCAACATTATTTCAGCGGGTCGCTCCATTGGTGTAAGTCAGTATGGTGCCACTGCCGGCGGATCGTATTACCATAAGTCGGGTTTGTATGCCGATGTAAGCATGTATTGGAGCGAAGCCTACCAACCCAGCTTGTACCTTACCACCCTATCAGTCGGGTATCTGAAGACATTTTTCAGAAACTACACCGCCATGGCATCGTACGATCGGCTGATTTACAACAGTACCGATATCAATGTGGAGAACCCCCTTACAAACATGCTCGGCCTCTCCAATTTTGTCGACATCAAACTCGTTACTTTGCGCCTCGACTACTCGTTTTATTTCGGACAGAAGACGGCCCATCGCATTACACCGGGTGTTTCCATCAGTCTGCGCAAGTACAAGTTTTTGGGCCTTGATCGTATCTCTTTCACTCCTACCTACCAAATGCTGTTTGGCAGTGCCACCATTACGAGCATCCAATTGGCCCAGCGAAACAGTGTGTTGTTGGGCAGAAAGCTACCCATCGTGCAACAAACCGACTCCAATGAGTTTGGACTGATGAATCACGCGTTATCGCTGCCGCTGCGCATTTCCAAAAAGAACTGGTCATTCACTTTTTCATATTCCTACAATTGGCCGGTGGCGCTGCCCAAGGAAGAAAGCACCCTTCCTGAAAACAGCTATACTTCGATCACACTTTCGAAGATGATCAACTTTAAATCCCGCTGATCATTTAGTTTCTTGGTGGGTCGGTATCTTTTCAATACTTTGCTTCACATGCCTTCAAACCGTGTTTTCGAGGCGTGAGCAAACCATTTCATTCTAAAAACCTGAACCCATGAAGCCATTGATTGCCTTGCTTTTCACGATTCTATCGCTGCCCACTTTTGCCCAGCGCGACTATTGGCAACAACGTGTGGAATATGCCATGGAAATTCAATTTAATACCACTAATCACCGCTTCACAGGAACACAAAAGTTGGTTTATTACAACAACTCTCCCGATACACTTACCAAAGTTTATTATCATCTGTATTTCAATGCATTTCAGCCCGGAAGCATGATGGATGTCCGCTCGCGAAATTTGCCCGACCCGGACAGACGGGTGATGGACCGTATCTCGAAGTTGAAAGAGAATGAAATCGGATATCAGCACGTGCAGTCACTCAAGCAAGATGGCAAAGACCTTTCGTACAAAGTAAATGGAACCATTTTGGAAGTGCAGTTGGCCAAGCCACTGTTGCCGCGCACCAAGACCACATTCGATTTGCAATTTGAAGCACAAGTACCTTTGCAAATCCGCCGGAGCGGAAGAGACAACCGCGAAGGAATTGCGTACTCTATGACGCAATGGTATCCTAAAATGGCGGAATACGATTTCCAGGGATGGCATGCCAACCAATATGTGGCGAGGGAATTCCACGGGGTGTGGGGCGATTTCGATGTGAATATTACCATCGACCCGGCGTTTGTCATTGCCGGAACCGGTGCCTTGCAAAACCCTGATCAAATTGGCCACGGCTATGAATCCAATCCGGCCAACGTAAAGCGCCCTGCCGGTAATTTAACCTGGCATTTCAAAGCGAAAGATGTGATTGACTTTGCCTGGGCTGCCGACACTGATTACACACACGATAAAGCACAAGTACCAAATGGACCCATGTTGCATTTCTTCTATCAGAAAAATGAGAAGACCGCAGAGACATGGAAGAAGATGCAGGAATATGCGGTGAAGGTGTTTGTCTACCTGAACGATCACTTCGGCAAGTATCCCTTCGATCGCTACTCTATCATCCAGGGAGGAGATGGTGGCATGGAATATCCCATGTGTACGCTCATTCTCGGTGAAGGCACTTTAGCGGGCGTAAGCGGCACGATGGCGCACGAGGTGGCACACAGTTGGTATCAAATGACACTCGCTTCTAATGAAGGTCTACACGCCTGGATGGACGAGGGCTTTACTGACTTTGCCAGTGATGAAGCCATGAGTTCCATTTTGGGTACACCCATCACCCACCAAAGCAGCTATACTAGCTACTTCAATCTGGTGAACAGCGGTTTGCAAGAACCGGCCAACCAGCATTCCGATCATTTCAATACCAACCGAGCCTATAGCACCATGGCCTATAGCATGGGTGCGGTGTTTCTGGAACAGTTGAAATACCTGATGGGTGAGAAGAATTTTTATATAGGGATGAAGCGCTACTACAACACCTGGAAGATGAAACATCCGGAGCCCAACGACTTCATCCGCGTGATGGAAAAAGTTTCGGGATTGCAACTACACTGGTACCTGCGGTATTGGATCAATACCACCAAGCGAATTGACTACTCCATTGGTGCGATGACATCCACTGAAACTGAAACGCTAGTAGACTTAAACCGTGTGGGTGAGTTTCCGATGCCGATTGATTTGGTGGTGACGTACAAAGACGGGAAGAAAGAACTCATTTACATTCCGCTCAATGAACTGTTAGGCGCCAAGCCCCCTGAGAATGCCTCCATCAACGTTACGGTAGCAGAGGCATGGCCTTGGGTAAATCCATCGTACACCGTTAAAATAAATCGCAAAATCAGCGAGATTGAAAGTATTGAGATCGACCCCAGCCAGCGAATGGCCGATGTGAACCGTAAGAACAACAAAGCTGTGCTGATTGATCTAAAACCCTACACAAACCCCACCAAATAGTCGGACTTCTCAACTATTTTATTTAAACTTGAATTATGGAAAAGAAAGCCGAAATACATAAAAACATTTACGACAACGCGAAGTCGCATTTCCTTGGAAACTTCCCCGATTCGCTTCCCATTGAACAAGCGTATGTTCATATCGGAATGTATTTGGGCTGGATCATTGACTCCGACTTATATTCAGAATACTTCGAAGATGAGGCTTCGGGTCAAATTTTCCGTTTCAAGAGACGCGAAATTTCATGTACAATCCTTAGCGAGATTTGGGATGGTTATTTAGGTTTTGAATTGTTTGGTCGTGTAGGGAATATGTTTACCTACTACTACTATGGTGGTGGCTTGTATCATGCGGATTACAATGAACTGCTGGTAAAAGCCCTTCCGAGCATCTACCACGTTTCGGATAGTTGGGATAACTATGAAAAGATGAAAATACGCATGACCATGCGCTTTCAGGATTGGCAAAAGTTAACCGGCAACTAACAAACCCATAGCAGCTTCTATTGAAGCTGCTTTCCGTCTTTATCCACAGCTATGATCTTGCTTTCTGTACCGTTGGTGATCTTAACGGTAAGTTCTCCATTGGTCACATTGAAGGTGAGTTCACTTGGCACCATGTCCAGTTTCAGGTTGGATACCCACACCAGCCCTTTACCTCGCTCAATTCTGGCAATACTCACCGGAAATTTATCTTCTACCTTGCTCTCGGAATAAATTGCAGCAAAGTACGTAGTTGAAGCCGCATCCACTGTAGCAATTGACTTCGAGATGGGTAAGTTTCGCTTAGAGAAAATCGTAGGATCTAAATCAAAGCGGGCACCTGCCTCTGCAATGCGAGTGGGCGTGATGGCATACAGATATCCCTTCGCAATGCTATCTTGATAGAAAATCCCAACTGTGAGTTTTTCTTCTAACACGGTCAGTGGTTTGTAGTTCAATTCTTTGGATGTCTGATCGAAAAACAACGGAATCGAATCAGTTCCGCTGATCACCCACTTGGTCGCTTGCATGGTGCGCTCCCAAGCCATCTGCTTGCGCAACTTCTCGCGTTTGGCAAAATCAAGTGTCGATGAAATGTAGCTGGCTAAAACCTGCTGCGTACCATAAGCCTTGTTAATAAACTGCTGGTAATTGACTGCGTCTTTTGTCAAATCTCTGCGGTACAGTTGCGTGGTGATGCTATCGAGTGCCTGAATGTTGGCGAGTTCTTTGGTCAGGTACGATAACCGCAATTTTACATTACTCGTATCGCTCAATGTTCTGTGAGCCATGGTGTTTGATACATACGTCATCTCGGATTTCTTCATTTCAAACACATCGATTGGAAGAGGGTTGGCGTCGTATTTGCGCAGTTGCCCATAGAGCAACCCATCTTCAAACTGAGCGAGTTCGGTTAAGACTGAAACAGAATCTTTCTTGATTTTTTCGTGTAACTTATTAAGTGCTATGTCATAGCTTATCAGACGATCGCGCAGCGGATTGATTACATTTTGAATGGCATCGGTCGTTGACTTTACCCATCGCTTATAATCCCAAAGGCGCAAATCATCAACCATAAAATCAGCCACCGTTGCCCCATCTTTCTTCATATCGCTAATCTCTTGCAAGTTGATCTGCTGGTTGTATCCCGGCTTATTGACTTGTTTGAGTACAGCTTTGTATCCGTCAAACTTCACAAGAGCCGAATCGAAAACGGAGGAAAGTCGTTGCAATTTGGCCACGAGAGACTCGTCGGATCGAAGAAAAAAGGCGCTTTCCGATTCGTAGGCTCCCTGAATATCTTTGAACTGGGCATTGGCACGGCTATAGAGTTTCTCAGACTCTATAAAGAACTTCTTCAATTCACGCACTTTATCTTTGCGATCTTTGAGTCCCTTGACACGCGTCTCGAGGTCAAGCCGCACATCGGATAGTTTGATCACAAACTCGCCGGTGCGCAAGTCCCTTCGGCTGTAAGATTGGTAGTACTCATCGTTTTTTTTGAGTTCTTTTTCTGTGATGGCATTATAGGCTTTATCATAAAACAAAATTGCCGAGTCGCAATTTGAAAGTAAGATTTCTGTATTCTTTAACACATCATTAGCAATTGCCTTTTCCTGCAGTGTCATGCCCATGTAAAGAATAGCGCTGGCATTGTCCGGATTTTCTTTCAAGTAGCGCCGTAAGAAAGGCTCAGCCTTTTCAAACTGCTTGGCTTCTAGTAAAACAATCAACTGATTGTATTTTACCTTCTGACTATACGCCGTATGAACACTGCATAGGAAGAGAAGGAGAAACAATATTTTATGCATCATGATACAAATTAATTGTTCGAAGTTATCAAATTATAGACATTTGAGGAAAATCTGGTCAATAACCGCGCCAAAATGAAAATAGTAAGGGAGGCAGTAATAACATTATTTGGTGCCATCGCCATCATTGCGTTACTGAAGTTTACAGGCCTTTTGGGCGATTTCGCCCATATCACGCAATCCACAGCACTTAAAACGGGTTTGATGGATGCATCCACAGCAAGCAAAAAGCCGGTTGACTTTGACTATAACTTTCAGATCAAAGACTTGAATGAAACCAAGTATGCGTTCGAGAAATTCAAAGGCAAAGTCGTCTTTTTAAACCTATGGGCCACTTGGTGTGGTCCTTGCAAAGCAGAGATGCCCGGCATCCAAGAACTCTACAACTCCCTTCCTCCGGATTCGGTCGTTTTTGTCATGCTGTCGCTGGATAAAGAAGGGCTGCAACCAAAAGTAAAAAAATACATTGCCGACAAGCAGTTTACATTTCCGGTATACATGCCTTCCGGCTATTTAACTGAGCAATTGAATGTTCCCTCCATTCCAACCACTTTCATTATCAATCGTGAAGGAAAAATAGTTTCGAAGGAAGTGGGAACCACCAACTTCAATACAGCTAAGTTCAGGAAATTTTTATTGGATCTCTGACCGAGGCCTTTGACTGTGATACTTGGAAGCCGACAACAGTCTGACGCCTGGAAAAAACTCGATCTTACTACTTAAATTCTTTCAACAACTTTGTTTTTAGCTGAGCCATGCCTACGCTGGCCACTTCGGTGATAAACTCCAGATTAGGCACATGGAATACTTCGGGTTTCTTCGGGTCAACAATGAATTTAGGCGCGTTGTCTTTTACATAATCTATCAAACCAGCTGCCGGATAAACCAGTAGCGAAGTGCCCACGACCACAAATACATCAGCCGATGCGGCTACTTCTGCTGCTACTTCAATCATTGGAACGGCCTCGCCAAACCACACAATATTGGGCCGCAGTTGCGATCCCAGTTCACACACATCTCCCAATTTCAATTCCCAGCCATTGATCGGATAAATCAGTTGTGGATTTTTCGTGCTGCGCGATTCAAACAACTTGCCATGCAAATGCAACACATTTTTAGATCCCGCCTTTTCATGCAGGTCATCTACATTTTGTGTGATAATGGTTACCTCAAAATCTTTTTCCAGTTCCACCAGAATATGGTGCGCCAGATTCGGTTTTACCTCGAGTGCTTTCTTTCTGCGCTCATTGTAAAAGTCAAGTACCATTTTCGGATTGCGCATCCACCCTTCCGGTGTAGCCACATCTTCCACCCGATGCCCTTCCCACAATCCACCCGAATCCCGAAAGGTTGCAATGCCACTTTCTGCACTGATGCCTGCTCCGGTGAGTACAACTAACTTTTTCACATTTATTCTATTTTAACTTCCTGTCAAAGAAATCTTTTGATGCTGTAAATATCCTCGACCAACTATCGTAGCGCAAAAAGCCGTGCACTTCATCGGGCAACACTAAAAGTTCCAACGGCACATTCTTTGCGCGCAGCTTTTCGACTAAGTCTACCGTCTGTTGAAAATTGACATTGCGATCATCATCGCCATGCACCATTAACACCGGCCCGGTCCACTTGGAAAGATCGGCTATCGGAGAAGATTTTTTCGCTAAGTCGCTCTCTGATTTTTGCAAGCCCCAGCCATTGGTCGCGTCTTGTCCATCGAACGACCAATCGTGGACACCATGTACATCGACACCTGCTTTGAACAGCTCTGGGTTGCGTGCCAATCCCATTGCGGTGAGATAACCGCCATACGAGCCGCCCCACAATCCGATTTTAGTAGATTCCACTTCCGGCAGTGTTTGCAAATACTTTCCTGCGGCTACGATGTCCTGATATTCTGTAGCACCACGTGGTCCCTGATTTTTCGTCATGCGGAAGTCGCGGCCGTAACCAATGCCATTTCTGAAATTGACCGACAATACCACATAACCCTGATTGGCGAGCAATTGATTAAATGCGTAGGCGTTACTGTAATAGTCGCTGTAATGAAAACCCAATAGCATTTGACGGGTTGGGCCACCGTGCATATACACAATTCCGGCTTTTTTGTTGGGGATGGATCGGTTGATAAAAAGTTGCCCGTGAATCAGCGTTCCATCAGGTGCTTTGAACGTAACGGCTTCCGGCTTGGCAAATAGCGCAGAGCTAAAGGCAACGAGCTTCTGCGGAAACAAAGGCACTGTTGCCTTCTTGGCTTCGTCTACCCGTGCCATCACTTTGGCTGTATTGAAAGTCGATTTCAGGCAATACAATTCATTGCCGCCAAAAGTGGGATACATTTCAATTCCATCACCCGAAGTAACAGCCACCGGATTTCCGCTGATAACGTTCGACTTCCAGATATGTCTGCGGTTGATGTCCTCGCGGTTGCCATCAAAGTAAATCTGCTGACCGGCGGGATCAACCACAAAGCTTTCTACTTCGCCATCACCTGGCGTAATATCTTTCAAATCGCTGCCATCGGGGTTGATTGAGAACACATGGTTCCAGCCTGTATGTTCAGAATGGAATAAAATCCGGTTGGCACTCACCCATGCCAGCGGCGTAGCCGAATAGCCTTGTGAAAATCCACCGTCGGCTGCCGGTGATTTCCAAATCACTTTCGTGAGATTGCTTTCCACTTCGGCAACAACGATTGAAAAAGGAGTGCCATTGGTAAAATTTTCCAACTCCCCTATTTTCACTCCGGGCGTCCGCACAAACGCTACACTCTTTCCGTCTGGTGACCAAGCAGCCAAATCATCGCGGGTGATATCGGGTGCTACCCACTTGATTGTTTTTGAAATCAAACTATACACACCCACAAAGCTATGATCGCCCCGATCGCTGATAAACAACACTTCGTTTCCACTGGGTGAAAACTGGGGATGATAATTATGGCCGCGTGCCAGAAAAAGTGGCTTGGGCACTGCATTTATCTCCAAAGTAGATTCAAAAATCTGGCCGCCTTTTGCAAAGAGAAACTTTAACCCATCCCTAAAAAATAACGGGCTGCTTCCGGCAACAATTTTGGCAGGTGCGCTTTTGGTACCGACGTCTTTGAAGTAAATCCACTGCTCAGCACCTTCGGCCAGGCTTGCCGGATTCGGATGTTGGCCGGCTCGATTCGGAGCACCGCCTCGTACAAATAACAACTTCAACCCATTGGGAGAAAATGCGAGTTGAGTAATTTCCTGACCATCATCTTGTTGATAGTCAGTGATCAGCTTGGGCAACTCAGTTCCCAGTTTTACCACAATGTTACGCTTGCCGCGATCATTCAGTACCCAGGCCAGATTCTTTCCATCTTTTGATGCCACAAATCCGGATTCGGTAGGATGCGTCAAGAACTGCTCGAGAAGTGTTTGTGAAAAACTGAAAGAGCTGATGAAGATAAAAACAAGCGTTGTTATTTTTTGCATAGCGATGTGGATTGAGTGAACCTAACAAAGATAACACTCGCTACGGTTTATTTTTTTACACTCATCAACTATCAGTAGTTAATTTTAAAAAGATCGCTTACATTTAAAACAGTTGAATACTTTATGCCTGACTTACAAATAAAGAAATCTGCGAAGACCTACGATGTGTGTATTGTAGGATCGGGTGCAGGCGGCGGAATGGCCGCCTATGTTTTATCGAAAGCCGGAATCAAAGTTGCCTTGTTGGAAGCAGGCCCAATGTACGATCCGGCTAAAAATGTAACACAGCTTAAATATCCGTATGAGTCACCGCGAAGAGGTGCCGGAACAACGTTTCGTCCTTTCGGCGATTTTGATGCTTCGTATGGTGGATGGGAAATAGAAGGCGAGCCATACACACAAAAAGATGGCACTCAATTCGATTGGTTTCGATCGCGCATGTTGGGCGGTCGCACCAATCACTGGGGGCGCATTTCCTTGCGCTTTGGCCCCAACGATTTTAAACACAAAAGCATCGATGGCTTAGGCGAAGATTGGCCCATCAGCTATGATGACGTTGCTCCTTTTTATGATAAAGTTGATCGGCTGATCGGCGTGTTTGGTACGAAAGAAGGTATCTACAATGAACCGGATGGTATTTTCCTTCCACCACCCAAACCCCGCTTGCATGAATTGTTTGTAAAAGATGCAGCCACTTCACTCGGCGTGAAAGTAATTCCTTCTCGTCTTTCCATCCTGACACAAAAAATCAATGACGAGCGCGGCAAGTGTTTTTATTGCTCACAATGTAACCGCGGTTGTACTGTTTATGGCGACTTCTCTGCCTCTTCGGTATTGGTAAAACCAGCGATCAAAACCGGCAATGTAGATGTGATTGCTAATGCGATGGCGCGAGAAGTATTGACCAATGAAAAAGGAGAAGCCACTGGCGTATCGTATGTAAGCAAAGATGATCTGCAAGAATACCAATTGAATGCACGCGTGGTGATTCTGGCCGCCAGCGCAGGCGAATCGGCTCGTCTGTTGTTAAATTCAAAATCAAGTGCGCACCCGAATGGATTAGCCAACTCGAGCAATGTGGTTGGTAAATATTTACACGATTCCACCGGAGTAGCAATGGGTGGTGTATTGCCCAAGCTGTTCAACCGAAAGCGTTACAACGAAGACGGTGTGGGTGGTTTGCATTTGTATTCGCCTTGGTGGCTGGATAACAAAAAATTGAATTTCCCGCGCGGCTATCATATTGAATACTGGGGTGGCATGGGCATGCCGAGTTATGGTTTTGGTTTTGGCATTCAAGGCATCAATGGAAAATATGCCGGGCCGGATGGAAAGAAAAAAGAAGCCGGTGGTTATGGTGCTTCACTGAAATCGGATTACCGATATTACTACGGCGCCAGCTTCGGCATGGCCGGCCGTGGAGAAGCGATTGCCCGCGAAGACAACTACTGTGAAATCGATCCAAACGTGGTAGATAAATTTGGTATTCCGGTGTTGCGTTTTCATTACAAGTGGAGCGACCACGAAATTCAGCAGGCCAAACACATGCAGGAAACATTTCAAGAGATCATTCACAAAATGGGTGGTGATATTACCTGGGGAATAAAAGGTGCAGAAGATAATTACGGACTCGAAACACCAGGACGCATTATTCACGAAGTGGGAACCGTGCGCATGGGCAACGAGAAAAAGAAATCGGCACTGAACAAATTCAATCAGGCACACGACTGCAAGAATTTGTTTGTGGTAGATGGCGGGCCATTTGTATCGCAGGCGGATAAGAACCCTACGTGGACGATTCTGGCTTTATCGATGCGCGCCAGTGAATACATTATTGACGAAATGAAGAAACAGAATATATAAACAGCTGTGAGATTTAAGATTTAAGATTTTAGATTTTAGACGTGAGACAACCTATACGCCATCTCCAATCTCAAACCAATGCCGTTAAGTTAAGCCCTATTCCTCACCACAAGAGAGGAGGTCAAGTCGAGCTTAACCGAACGACAAAGAATCTTAAATTTTACATCACAAATCCAAAATCTAAAATCACAAATCCTAAATCCCAATTCCTAATTCCTAATTCCTAAACCCCAACTCCCAATTCCTAAACCCTAATTCCTAATTCCCAATTCCTAAATCACAAATTGTTACACTCCAGATGGACAGAAGAAAATACTTAAAGACGTTTGCGGTAGGTTCACTCTCCGCTGCTGCACTTTTGCAAAGCTGTGAGCCTGCGAAAAAAGAAAGTGCTCCTGATGTTGCAACCAGCAATGGAGGACCCGATCGCCAACCTAATGAAATTGAACATTTCAAAAAAGTTTCGGCTGAGAAGTTTTTTGATGCGCACGAGATGGCTACCATTACCATCTTAGTTGACATTATTATTCCTAAAGATGAAGTATCGGGTTCAGCTACCGAAGCCGGTGTTCCCGACTTTATCGAGTTTATTGTAAAAGACATGCCGCGTCATCAAACTCCGTTGCGAGGTGGTTTAAAGTGGCTCGACATACAATGCCTCAAACATTTTAATGCAGCATTTACTGATTGCACATCGGCACAACAAATTCAAATCGTGGACGAAATCGCCTTCCCCGAAAGGGCCAAACCCGAAATGACACAAGGCGTTGCCTTCTTCAATTTGCTTCGTGATTTAACCGCTACCGGATTTTACACCAGCAAAATTGGGTTAGCAGACATTGGCTATGAGGGCAACCGACCCAACCAGTGGGATGGCGTGCCGCAAGACGTGCTCGATCAATACGGCTTGAAATATGACGAGCGCACGCTGGCAGAGAGTGTGAAGTTTGATTCTTAAACATTCTGACAAAATCGATACGAGCTAATATGCAGTCTTTGATAAGTCAGTCCAGTAAATATCCTAAACTAATCCTCCTTAGTTTATTAATTTTCATTGGATGCAAGAAGCCAAATGAATCTCAACCCACCGATAAAGTTGATTGGAATGCAATCAGTGATAAATTAATCGAACGCATGGCTCTTCAGCCAAACGAAAAAGTATTCATGATTGGTCAGCCGGGAAAGTTTGATACACTGGTAACTTTACTAACGCAAAAAATTAAATTTAACAAAGGGAATTTTCTGGGTACCATCAGTATTGATTCAATACAGCCGATAGCCTGGGAAACTGAATTCACTCGTTCAGCGAGTCAACTTGACTCGGTGGCTCTTGTCGACTTTCTCAGCGAAACTGATCTGGGAATTATGTTACCGGGTTCGGCTGCTTTTCATAAGCCCTATGCAGCGATGCAACAAGTTTTAAAAAAAGGAAAAGCTCGTACCATTCATTTTCATTGGATTGGTGCGTATGATAAAAACGGAAAATCGATTGAAGTTACCGACAGCGTTGCACTGTTCTATCAGAAAGCACTGCTCACAACGGACTACAATGCACTTGCAAAGCTTCAACAGAAATTTGAGTCGAATGCACAGGGTAAATGGATACACGTGAGTACACCCGAAGGAACTGACTTGCGTTTTCAAATCACCGGAAGACCAGTAACCAAACAAGATGGAAATGCTTCGCTGGAATATTCAAGAAAAGCCATTACATTGATTGATCGGGAGGTGGAACTACCGGCGGGAGCGATTCGGGTGGCTCCACTGGAAGAAACTGTGGAGGGTACAATTGCCTTTCCTCCGTCCATCTGGTCCGGAAAAGAAGTGAAAGGGCTGGTGGTTCATTTTGTGAAAGGAAAAATTGTTTCGCTCACGGCTACGGAAGGTGAAGATGAAGTGAAAAAAGAATTAGAAATGGGTGGCGATGCTGCACACTCTTTTCGTGAACTGGCAATCGGTTTCAATCAGTCACTTGTACCTACTAGTGGACACACTTGGATTCCGTATTTTGGATACGGAGCTGGAATTGTCCGGCTTTCGCTGGGCGATAATTCAGAACTGAACGGAAATGTGAGGGGGAACTATGTGCGTTGGAATTTTTTTACCAATGCTACGGTCATAGTCGGCGATGAAGAATGGATCAACAACGGTAAACTATTAATAGTAGAATAAACTCAACTCCTGCTTATGACAACTAGAAGAAAATTCATCCAACAAGCTGCATTGGGTGCAGCCGCATTCACTATTCTTCCACGTTTTGTGTTGGGAGGTAAAGGTTTTATTGCACCCAGCGACACCGTGTACATTGCGGGCATCGGTGTGGGTGGCAAAGGCACCAGCGACCTAACCGGTTTCGCGAAACATCCGAAAGCAAAAATTGCTTTTCTATGCGATGTGGATGATCGCATGGCAGTGAAGTCGAAAGAGAATTTTCCGGATGCGAAGTACTACAAAGATTTTCGTGTGATGCTGGAGAAAGAAGCAAGCGGAATTGACGCGGTTTCTGTTTCTACCGCCGACCACACCCACGCTGTGGCTGCGATGGCCGCCATGGAACGAGGTAAGCACGTGTACGTGCAAAAGCCATTGACACACGACATCTACGAAGCACGAATGCTGACTGAGGCAGCGAAGAAATACAAGGTGGTGACACAAATGGGCAATCAATACGCTTCCGCGGATCATGTGCGCACCGCCAAAGAATGGGTAGATGCCAAACTGATTGGCGACGTGACATCCGTGCAAGTCTGGACGAACCGTCCGGTGTGGCCACAAGGCATTGCTACTCCTTCCGGCAAATTTGATGTGCCAAGTGAATTAGATTGGAATCTGTGGCTCGGCCCTGCCAGATACATTGATTACAATCCGGCTTACCTTCCTTTCAACTGGCGTGGCTGGTGGCCATTTGGTACAGGCGCGCTGGGCGATATGGGTTGTCACATAATGGATGCGGCATTCCGTATTTTACCGATCGACTATCCATCGGAAGTAGAGTGCAGCACCACTACTGCTTGGGAAGGATTTTTCAAGGAAGCGAATTACATGGACAGCTGTCCTTCTTCCTCCATCATCCATTTAAAATTTCCACGCAAAGATGGCAAAGGCGATATCAAACTTACCTGGATGGACGGTGGCTTGTTACCAAAACGTCCGGATGAATTGTTGCCCGATGAGCAAATGGGATCGTGGGATGGCGGCTATATTTTTGAAGGCACCAAGGGCAAGCTGATGGGTAACTACAACAGCGCTCCTATCTTGTTGCCGACCAAACGTATGAAAGATGTGACCTTACCAAAACAAACCATACCTCGTATTGTAGGTGGCGAAAGTGCGCACTACACGGAGTGGGTAGAAGCTTGCACTAAAGGCTACGGCAACATGCAGTTGAGTTCTTCATTCGATTATGCCGGTCCGTTTACCGAAGCCGTGTTGATGGGTAACCTGGCCATTCGCAGCTATATGATGAAAACGGAAAACAAATATCCGGGCAGAAAGAAATTACTGTGGGATGCGAAGAACATGAAGATCACCAACTTTGATGAAGCGAATGCTTTTGTAAGAAGCAATTACCGACAAGGATGGTAAGAGGATTATATTTACTGTACATCTGGGTAAACTGGCGGATGACGGTCGGCAAAAACAGCATGACGGTGGGCTACATTGTTGTATTTGCTATCATCGCCTATGGTCTCATTTACGGTGTGGATTACATTACTCAAAAAAATAAAAAAAAGAAGAAGGAATAAGAACAAGCAAGTTTCTGACATCCATTTCTGAATCATAGAACGATTGAACCTCTCATTCGTATGAATAAAAAAAGAAGAAGCAGATCATGTGCTTCTTCTTTTTACTACAAATTTTGGCATATTACTGAAAAATGGTTGGTGGCTGTTGAAGATTTGTTCTGATAACCAATAAGTTGAAAGGAATTTTTAAGAGTTTAGTGAAACGTGTTTCACTAAACTTTTTT
>VYLQ01000020.1_pt1 | contig 98395 bp, 72 predicted proteins | sample 5115351 | NCBI WGS metagenome assembly VYLQ01 (sample SAMN12291776, study PRJNA351875) | freshwater metagenome | isolation source: freshwater lake | place: USA: Michigan, Lansing Lake | collected 2013-08-14 | reverse complement strand
GAATCACTCAACACCATCTTCGCGCCGGCAGCGGTAGCGTGGACGGTCGAGAGCCAGTCAATCACCGACCTTAACTACGACACCAATGGCAAATCAGGATTAGATGACGGCAGCTCTGGAATATTCAGCAACTACACAGCGGAGATGCGCACCATCATCAACGCCTACAAAGACAAATATGACATAGCAAGCCACACGTGGTACTTATTCTTAGTACCGAATTCGGAGTCCGGTCGCACGCAAGGGTTCATGCCGCGCAAGAAGCAGGCGGGTTTCATCTTCATGGAGCAGTTGGGTGAGACATCACTCGCCAAAGTGATTGGCCACGAAATAGGTCACGGAGCGTTCCGACTCGAACACACCTTCAACACCTATAACACCCTGGAAAAATCTTCTACCGACAACCTGATGGACTACCAACCCAACGGTATCACACTCCACAAATACCAATGGGATTTGATTCATGATCCGGCAGCGGTGCTGGGGTTGTTTGAGGGGGATGAAGGGGGAGCGTTATATTATGATAATTCAAGGATGATTACCTTCTTAAAAACCATTCGTGAGAACAACGGAAAATATGCGAGAATTTCCGATCCAGGAAAGGATGCATATTTAACTAATAAAACTATTACTGAAAAAGATTTAAAAGATCAAAAAGTGATTGAGCTTATGTCTTCATTGTCGATCTACAAATTCAGAGAACCTAAAGACGAGGTAATAAATGGATTCATTTTATTGATAAACAAAAATAAAGGAGACGCGTGGTCAAAATTAATAGAAGCACGGACGACCCCCCAACCTCATGATGAAAATCCCATTTTACTTGCCCGTATGATGAATGTAGAGGTGGATACGAAAGAAAAATTTACCCTGTCCATGAACGGATACTCATTAAGCGAAAAATCAATCACACTTTACGCCAAAGAGAGCACGGAAGGTAACGATGTGAAATTTACATTCTTCAATGCACTATCAGCTACAACTGGAGTAATTAACCCTGAACCAAAAACGAGTACTACTAATATCCGAAAAGCTTTTGATATAACGGTGCATTCCAATAATGCAAACGCCTTTAAGGAGTACATTAAATTAAGAGGAGCCATTAGTATGATTGATGAAAATCCGGAAAGTGAAGAGATTATTATTGATGTAGTTCGTAAGCGAAGTAATCAATTCATCACTATTGATGAATTAAGTATCCGAGGTACTAACATTAAAGGAGGAGCCCTTGAGTTAGCAAAAGGAACGGAAGCAGAAAGCAAAGCAACTTGTACTGTTCAAAAGGCCGACTGCTACGAATGTAAACGAATACTACCGGGCGAGTTTTCCTTTGAAGTAACCAACTACGGTGGACAAGGACACCATGTTTACAAGACACTTCGCCTTTTAAATACAAAAGTGAATGGGAGTCAGCGAGATGGGATATTGATACACATGGGTGATGATATCTCTTGGACACAAGGATGTATTTTGGCTATGTATGACAATGAAATTGAAGAGATAATAAAAGCCGATAGAAATATCTCTTCTTGGCGTATGGGATACGGAGCAAATATTGACGAAAGGAATGCAAGTCGGGCATTTATCCTATCCTTGATTGAATTTATTGAAGAGAAGGAAAAAAGATTAGGCAAAAATCTGACGAAAAAAGTAGTTATCAAAGATGATGCGAATGAGCAGGCACTAACGGTAAGCACAGTTGATTTTGACCTGCTGCAAAAAGCCAACCGCTTTTATTATAGCAACAAAATATACGATAGGGCCGTGGAACAATTTGGGCTGTTTGCTACTAGGCTACTAGAAAAGGCAATTCAGGATAAACTGCAAACTAAACTAGACGAGTACAAAGAAAAGCTGATACTGACTCTGACGAAAGATAATTTTAAGGAGAGTGAAGTGAAGGCGTTGTACGAAGCAAAGTTGGATGAATTGTATTCGACCTATGCTGGCGAGCTCTCATTGGGGGCTTTGCAAAGCAAAGTAAGTGAAAATATGAAAGAGTTCAGGGAATCACTAAAGGCAAACTTTGAAATATTCATTGAGAAAGATATTTTATTGGCATTATTTGATGACAGATTAGCCACCTTATTGCATAAAAACGTGATCAAATCCTCTAACCTAAAAGAGGATGGGGAAGTATTCAAGAAATTCTGTACTAAGAATTTAACCATAAGCTTTTACAGTAACGCAATGGCAAACTTGAAATCAAAAATAATGGAAACCGAGATATCCAAAATAACAAAAGCTATAAATAAATAAGATTTAATATAAATTTATCAAGGTAAATAACATAAACATAGTAACCGTCTGGGAAGTAAGTTTCACCTAAAGCATTTATAAACTCTTCCTTAATCATCTCGTAATGTGGATTAGCATTATTTAGGAAACATGTAAATGATAATTTTATGAACTGCTCTCTATCATCTGTAAAATATTTTCCGGCTTTCTTATTCTCATTGAATTGCGTAATTAACTCGGACTCAGTCACGCTACATTTTTGCGGAATAAACCGTAGGGAAGATTCAACCTTCCAACTTTTTTCGTTGACAAAAGTGTACCTCAAAAAATTTAACCTTGAAGATTTCTCATAAAAAGGATACGTTATCTCACCAAGAAATGCGGAAGTAAACCCACCCTCTACTGAAAAATTCAAATCTACTCTCAACGGGTCCTTAGATGAAATTAAATAAGTAGGTACAACAGATATGGAATCGTATTCACCTTTCATCGGATCGGTCTCATATCCTAGCTTCAGTTGCTTTGTAACCGACCTAAATATTGTTTGATTCTTCTCTGCGTCTCTTACTTCAAAATCTTTGATCGGTTTACCCTGCAAAGAATCATGGTATGCAAGAATATATAGATGTAGTTTTTTTCCATTGGGATACGTGCCTACAATGGTATCAAGTGGGATTATTTTTGCAATCGATTCAATCCTATTCGTATTACTCTTGGTTGAAAGGCTATCTAAGTTAGTTTGCTCGGAGGTCTTCTTCTCCTGTGGTGCGCATTTCCATAGAAACAGAATAACTAGGAAAGGATATACTGGCCTTTTTATCATACAGATGCGTTAGCGATTACTTAGTAAATTTATGAAAAGAATTAGAGCCGTACTTATTATTTATTTGGCTGCAAATTTACCCAGCTAATCAAAGGTTCCTTCAAACTGAAAACACAAAACTTATCCAAGGACAGCAATACTGAATTTACCCGACCGATCATTGAACAGAAGGCGGATTGCGGATTTCTCTGGAAAAGCCGCTGTGATGATATTCTACCTCCACTTTTTTAGAAGATGCTCTTTGCTTGCGCATTTCAAACCCTCCCTATTTTGTTGACAGTCGCGTTTACTTAAAACCCTAGCGTGAAGGATGGAAGCGGAAAGCCCGCATCCCCGATACTCAGAAGCAAACTGGCGGGGTAGGACTTGAAGCGGACAGCCTGACCCGAGCTTGCCAGCCGTACATTTGCGGAGGCTGGCAGCGAGGGGCACGCCCAATAATCAATTGCCTTAAATTCTTCAGTTGAGGTGAAAACCTTCCTTCCACCGAATAAAATGGGGATGTTTTGGAGATTGACCAGAGAATTGATGCCGAAGGCTTGTTTTTAGCTAATAATGTCACTTCCAATTAATTACGTTACCTTTGCCCCTTAATTTTTACAAAAAAACATTTAATGAAATCATTTAACGAACTGGGACTTTCGGGGCAAGTGGTGGAAGCAATCCGCCAAATGGGCTTTGAAACTCCTACGCCCATTCAAGAACAAGCCATCCCGGTATTGTTGCAAGGAAACACTGACCTGGTAGGGTTAGCGCAGACAGGCACCGGAAAAACGGCCGCCTTTGGTTTGCCATTGATCGAACTGATCGATGAAAAGAACCGTACCACACAAGCGTTGATTTTAGCGCCTACGCGCGAACTCAGCGTGCAGATTACTAACGACCTCGAGAATTTTTCGAAGGCGGTAAAAGATCTGAACATCGTAACCGTTTATGGCGGGGCGAGTATCTCTGACCAAATCAGAAAAGTAAAAAAAGGAGCGCAGATAATCGTAGCTACGCCGGGCCGCCTGATCGACTTGATCGAGCGCAAGGTGGTGAGCCTGGGTACTATCAAATATGTAGTGCTGGACGAAGCCGATGAAATGTTGAACATGGGCTTTAAAGATGCCATCGATGAAATTTTATCGGGCACTCCGGATGAAAAGAACGTGTGGCTCTTCTCGGCAACCATGCCACGTGAGGTGCGTGAGATTTCGAAGAACTACATGAGTAATCCGAAAGAGATTACGATGGGTGAGAACAGCCAGGGAAATGAAAACATCGATCACCAATATATTGTTGTGGACGAACGCGACAAGTACATGGCGCTGAAGCGGATGGTGGACTACTCGACCGATATTTTTGGTGTGATTTTTTGTCGCACGAAAATTGACACCCAACGTGTGGCAGAAAGCCTGATGAAGGATGGCTACAATGCCGATGCCTTGCACGGTGACTTAACACAAATGCAGCGCGACCGTGTGATGAAGAGTTTTAAAAACAAAACACTTCAGTTGTTGGTGGCTACGGATGTGGCGGCTCGTGGTATTGACGTGAGCAACATTACGCACGTGATTCACATGAACATGCCGGATGAGATGGAATACTATACGCACCGCAGTGGTCGTACCGCTCGTGCGGGAAAGAAAGGTATTTCGTTGGCGATTGTGTCGAAGAAGGAGCTTGGAAAAATAAGCCAGATCGAGCGGACATTGAAACGCAGATTTACGAAAGCATTGATTCCAACTGGTGATGAAGTATGTCAACGGAAGCTTATGGAGCTGACGCACAAGATGCGCAACGTGGAGGTGAACGAAGAGGAGATTGACAGTTTCTTGCCGGAAGTATATCATGAGTTACGCGACTTATCGAAGGAAGACATCATCAAACGTTTTGCTTCGATTGAGTTCAACCGTTTCTTAGCGTACTACCGCGATGCACGTGATTTGAACAAGTCAGATCGCAGCCGCTCGTTTGTAGCAGGTGACGATCGTGGACGTGATGGTGCAGATGCGTACACTACGGGCGACCGTGTGTTCATCAACATCGGCAGAATGGATGGTCTGGAGAAAGGCGATTTGCTGGGATTGATTTGTGACTATGGCGATATCGATAAATCGAAGATTGGTAAGATTGACCTGAAGGGTGCTTATTCGTTCTTTGAATTAGAAAAAGACATCACACAAAAAGTATTTCAAGGATTTGAAGGTGTGGAAGTGCGCGGACGCAAAGTGCGCCTGGAGATGACCGGTGACCGCAGAGAGAAGGAAGGCGGCAGCGAACGCAGCGGAGGTTTTGAAAGAAAGAAATCGTATGGTGGTGGCGACAGCAAGAAGCCACGCAGCTACGGAGGCGGTGAAAAGAGAGAACGCTCGTACGGTGGAGGTGAGAAGAAAGATCGCCCATACGGTGGTGGAGGCGGTCGCAGTGGTGGTGGAGAGCGTGAGCGCAAGAAGCGCTGGTAATTTCGGACGCAGATTAATGAATGAGGGACGTCCCGCCAAAGGCGGGACGTTTTTTTTAACGCGGATCTGTGACACGGATTATAGGATTTCGCGGATGGCGCTGAAATGTGATGCGAAATAGGTAATTCAGATTATTGGATTACAAGGATGTAGCTCAATATGAATGCACTTCAATTCGAGGCGAAAATCTGCTTTAGATCGGATGAAAACCCGTCAATGGTGATAGATGTGATCGTGCCTGAGTTGAGTTTGACGAGCAATTCAAACTGCTTGTCTTTTAGTTCGTATTGTTCAATGGTTTCTTTATCAGGATCGATGATCCAATATTCTCTTACCCCGTGTTGAGCGTAATCTCTGAACTTAATTTCGCGGTCTGTTTTTTCGGTAGAAGGTGAAAGAATTTCAACAATGAAATCGGGAGTTGGAAAAAGCATTTGGCTATCCGTAAAGGTATCCGACACTTCTTTTCTGAAAAAGCAAATGTCTGGCTCATAGCTATTGCGCGTGAGTTCGATCATTATTTTTTCGATACAAATCTGGCCACCTATTTTATTTGTCTTGAGATGGTGTGTTAATAAATAAAGAAGATTGGTTGATACCAAAGAGTGCTTGAAAGTTGTAGGCGAATGAAAAATTGCTTCTCCATTGATAAATTCAACTTTATCCCATTCGTTTATTGCATTGTAAAAAGCAATTCTTTTAGTTTCGTTTTCTGTTAAGACAGATTGCATACACTAGCTAATTCTGTATTCTCAAATGGCATCTACTTTGTACTGACTACCAACTACTATCTCCTAAATTCTAAATTCTGACTTCTAACTTCTGACTTCTTCGCTCTTACTTCTTCCCCCTTACATATTCCTCCGATACTGTCCGCCTACTTCAAACAACGCTTTGGTGATTTGACCCAGTGAGCAAACCTTGCAGGCTTCCATCAATTCGGCAAAGATGTTTTTGTTTTGGATGGCAGCGTCTTGTACATGATCAATGGCAGCGGCGGCTTTGTTGCCTTGAAATTGATGCAGGTTGCGGAGCATCTTGATCTGATATTCTTTTTCTTCAGTAGTCGCACGAATCACTTCGCCCGGAATGATCGTCGGGGAGCCTTTCGAACTGAGGAATGTATTCACACCAATAATAGGATATTCGCCAGTGTGCTTCAGTGTTTCATAATACAAACTCTCTTCCTGAATTTTTCCACGCTGATACATCGTTTCCATCGCACCCAACACACCACCGCGCTCGGTAATTTTATCGAACTCAGATAACACTGCCTCTTCTACTAAGTCCGTCAGTTCTTCAATGATGAACGAACCTTGCAGCGGGTTTTCATTTTTCGCGAGTCCCAACTCTTTGTTGATGATCAATTGAATGGCCATGGCTCTTCGAACACTCTCTTCGGTAGGAGTGGTGATCGCCTCGTCATACGCATTGGTGTGCAGCGAATTGCAGTTATCATAAATGGCGTACAGCGCTTGCAGCGTCGTGCGAATGTCGTTGAAGTCAATTTCCTGAGCGTGTAGCGAGCGACCGGAAGTTTGAATGTGATACTTCATCATCTGGCTGCGTGCGTTGGCTCCGTATTTTTCGCGCATGGCTTTCGCCCAGATTCTGCGCGCCACGCGACCAATCACCGCATACTCAGGATCAATACCATTCGAGAAGAAGAAAGAAAGATTAGGCGCAAACTCGTTGATGTCCATGCCACGGCTCAAATAATATTCCACGTAAGTGAAACCATTCGCCAGCGTGAATGCTAATTGTGTGATGGGATTAGCACCTGCTTCGGCAATGTGATAGCCGGAGATCGATACTGAATAAAAATTGCGCACCTTCTGATCGATGAAATACTGTTGCACATCACCCATCAGTCGCAGGGCAAATTCGGTTGAGAAGATGCACGTGTTTTGAGCCTGATCTTCTTTGAGAATATCGGCTTGCACGGTGCCGCGCACTTGCATCAGCGTTTCTTCTTTTATTTTGGCGTACACGTCTTTCGGTAAAACTTGGTCGCCCGTTACACCTAACAACATCAAGCCAAGTCCGTTGTTTCCTTCGGGTAACTCGCCTTGGTAGGAGGGGACGACCTCACCCCCCGCCCCCCTCTCCACAGGAGAGGGGGAGGTGTAAAGTGATTTGATTTTAGACTTTACCTCATCTTCTAATCCGTTTTTCTTAATGTAGATTTCACACTGTTGGTCGATGGCTGCGTTCATGAAGTAACCCAGCAGCATCGGTGCAGGTCCGTTGATCGTCATCGACACGGATGTTTTCGGATCGCACAGGTTGAAGCCACTGTACAATTTCTTCGCATCATCGAGGCAACAAATCGAAACACCTGAGTTGCCAATCTTACCATAGATATCCGGGCGGTAGTCGGGGTCGTTGCCATACAACGTCACCGAGTCGAACGCAGTAGACAAGCGTTTTGCCGGCATGGCCTTACTCACATAATGGAACCTACGGTTCGTGCGCTCCGGCCCACCTTCACCCGCGAACATGCGTGTAGGGTCTTCGCCCTCGCGTTTGAATGGATAGATGCCTGCTGTGTATGGAAATTCACCCGGCACATTTTCCTGCAACATCCATTTCAGCAAGTCGCCCCACGCTTCGTAATTGGGTAGCGATACTTTGGGAATCTGTGAATGCGAAAGTGTTTCGGAATGTGTTTGAATGGCGATCTCTTTGTCGCGCACCTGAAATTTAAACAGCGGTGCTTTGTATTGTGCAGCTTTCGCGGGCCACTCTTGCAGGAGCTTTCCGTTTTTCGGGTGGAGGTTGAGTTGTTGTTTGTGAACCTCATCGCTCAAGCCTTTTGCCACAAGAGAAGGGGAGTTGACCTCACCCCCCGTCCCCCTCTCCACAGGAGAGGGGGAGGAGTTACCGGAAATGATTTTGGAGACGCGATCGAGTGCGTATAAATTTTGCGCAATCGCCGCTTGCTGATTCACCCACTGATCATACTTGCGGTTCGTCTCTGATATTTCGCTGAGGTAGCGCGTGCGGTGTGGAGGAATCACAAAAATTTTCTCCGACATCTCGCGTGAAATTTCGAACGAAGATTTCAGATCGGCACCTGTCTTTGCTACCAACGTATCGATAATGTGTTTGTACAATTGGTTCGTGCCCGGGTCATTGAATTGCGAAGCAATCGTACCGTACACCGGCATGTCTTCCGGCTTTTTGTCCCACAGGTTGTGGTTGCGTTGGTATTGTTTCTTGACATCGCGCAACGCATCGAGCGCACCGCGCTTGTCGAATTTGTTCAACGCAATCACATCAGCAAAGTCGAGCATGTCGATTTTTTCCAATTGCGTAGCGGCACCGTATTCCGGTGTCATCACATAGAGCGACACATCGCTGTGATCTAAAATTTCGGTGTCGCTCTGGCCGATGCCCGAAGTTTCGAGAATGATCAAATCATAGCCAGCAGCTTTCAATACCTGCACGGCTTCTTTCACATACGCAGAAAGCGCGAGGTTACTCTGACGCGTAGCCAATGAGCGCATGAACACGCGATTGTTGTTGATAGCGTTCATACGAATGCGATCGCCCAACAGCGCACCACCCGTTTTGCGTTTCGAAGGGTCTACTGAAATTAAACCGATCGTTTTACTTTTGAAATCAATCAAGAATCTTCTCACAATTTCATCGACCATCGAAGATTTACCAGAGCCACCTGTCCCTGTAATTCCCAATACCGGTGCTTTTGATAATGCAGCCTTTTTATTGATCTCGGCAAATACGTCTTTATGTTTCTCAAAATAATTTTCGGCTCCGGAAATGAGTTGTGCAATCTGCACATGATTGTCAACTGTCAATTGCTTGTTGTCAACTGATTCCCCCGTCGGGTAATCGCTTCGTTGCACCAAATCATTAATCATCCCTTGCAATCCCATCGCGCGACCGTCATCGGGAGAATAAATTTTAGTGATGCCGTAGTCCATCAACTCTTTGATTTCTTCCGGCAGAATCACCCCACCACCACCGCCAAATATTTTAATGTGTCCCGCGCCTTTCTCTTGCAGCAGGTCGTACATGTATTTAAAGTATTCCGTGTGGCCACCCTGGTAGCTCGTCATGGCGATGGCCTGTGCATCTTCTTGAATGGCGGTGTTCACCACTTCTTCCACACTGCGGTCGTGGCCGAGGTGAATCACCTCGCAGCCGGTAGCCTGAATAATTCTGCGCATGATGTTGATGGCCGCATCATGCCCGTCAAACAGGCTGGCAGCAGTAACAATGCGCACTTTATTCTTTGGCTTATACGGTTCAGCCGACACATAAGCGGCAGGGGCAGTTTTCTCTTTTTTCTCGGTAGTGGAGGCCATTGAGCAGATAATTAGGCTCCAAAAATACAGATTAGAGCATTATTAAGCTAACGGGTGGTAGCCTGTCCACCGTAGCCTTTTTTTTTTGATATAGCAAGAAGGGCGAAGATGCTCCTGTTACCGAAGCCTTTTTTTGAAATAGCAAGAAAGGCGAAGGTGGACTGTCCACCGAAGCTTTTTAGCTAGTGAAGATGATGGTGAATTTTGACTTCTCCACCGAAGCCTTTTTTTGAGATAGCAAGAAGGCGAAGGTTGTTTTGAATGCGGCCCCCCGATGCACACATGCACGCCCTCATGCCATCGGGGCCAGGCTGTACACTACAAGTCCGGCCGCGCGCTTCCCATCTCACTTCGGGCTTTCCGTTGCCATCCTTGGCCGATGCCAGCACGGAGTTTTGTGCTTTATTTATAGGGCAATAGCATTTAATTGAATGAATTACGGTTGTTGTTATATTTGATCAACGATAGTTTACTGAATAAGCATTTGAAAGTGAAGACGGAGAAGTCTACTAAATGAAATGTTAGTGAATGGGTAAAAAAGAAGCTAAAGCAATAATAAGGAAATCAGTTGCAAAAAGTGAAGGTATTGACAAAGCGGCTGTATCCAAAAAGAAGCAACTCGCTATTATGGTTTCGTCTACTGTTTATGGGGCAGAAGCGGACTTGGAGCAAATTGCCGCTATACTTCGTCAACAGTTTGGTTACCGTGTAGTCATGTCAAAAGAAGGCAGCGTTTATGTTCCGGTAGGGTTCAGTCCAGAACAAGCCTGTTTAAAAGCTGTGCAAGATTGTGACTTATTCTTCGGAATCATTTTTCCTCGCTATGGTTCAGGGATTACCCATAGAGAATTTTTGGAAGCGAATAGACTTAATAAACCGCGTTGGTTTATTTCTCATGAGAAAGTCGAATATCTGAGAAAGCTATTGCAACCAAAGATGTATACAAGAAAAGGTAAACGAACGAAGTTTCATATACCAAAGACAGCAGTATTAGATAGCATCAAAGTAGTTGACATGTATAATGATGTAAGAGCCAATTGGGTACAGTCATTCACCCAATTGAGCGAAGTCATGATTTTTTTAGAGACTCAATTCGGTGACATGCAGAAGCGAATTGACGAAATTGAAAATCTTAAAAGGAAGAGACAATGAAAGAAGAACAACTTATAAATGACTTGATTAAACAGGACGAAAGTGAACAGCTTGAGTTTAAAGAGTCACTTCGAAAAGAAGAAATAGCTAAAGTGCTTTGCAGTTTTTTAAACGGAAAAGGGGGGCGTGTGCTGGTGGGAGTAAATAATAAAAATGAGCCCGTTCACATTCCGAATGCTGAGAATGTTGTTGAGCAATTGAAGATTTATTTACTTTCAGCTATAGTTCCCGAAGCACCTATCACTATCAGTGTTGAGACTGTTAACCAAAGAAATTTGATTTTATTAAAAGTCTATGGTGGCTCCAAACAACCATATTTATTTGATGGAAGTATCTATTATAGGCAGACTGATAAAACCGTAAAAGCTACCTCACAGCAAATTGCGGAATTAATACATGGTCGCCAAAAATCCGAATTACACTGGGAACGTCAACCTGCCTTGGGTGTTGACCTAGAAGATTTAGACCAAAAATTGATTCTTTCTTTGATTAGGGATTCTAGAGATAATCATAGGGGAAATTTTGAAGGTAGTAATGCAATTGATTTTCTCTCACATTATGGCTTGTATCAAAATGGTTCTTTTACTAACGCTTGTGTGGTCTTGTTTGCAAAAACGCCGCCTAAATACTTGCCGCAAATTCGGGTGCAACTAACTGAATATGCAGAAGGTAAAAATGATAATGCTCTTCTAAGAAATGAAATTTTTGAAGGCAATCTTTTTGCTATCCAAGATAAGCTGGAACGCTATATAGAAAATTTAGGTGTTAGAAGTGTGTTCGATAAGAACCAGTGGAAGAGAATTGATTTTAAGTTTCCTCCTAAGGCTTTACAGGAAGGAGTTATAAATGCGTTAATGCATAGAGATTACAGTAGTCGTTCAAGCAGTGTGGCAATAAGTATATATCCTGATCGTTTCGTTATTTCTAATAGTGGGCATCTCCCTGATGATTTAAAAGTGAGTGAATTAAAGAGAAGCCATCGTTCACATCCTGTCAATCCCGATATAGCGCATATTGTTTTTCTAAAAGGGCTAATTGATAAATTAGGTAGGGGCACTATTCGAGTTGTTGAACTTTGTAGAGCAGAAGGGTTAAAAGACCCTGTTTGGAAAGATGCTAGTGATGGTGTTACGCTAACTTTCAATGGCCCCAAAGCTTTATCAACAAAAAAAGGTTTTGTTAAAAATGATGGCCTAACCGATGGTGTAAATGATGGTGTAAATGAGGGTGTAAATGAGGGTGTAAATGAAGTTATTAATGAGGGTGTAAATGATGGTCTAATTGATGGTCTAAGTGATGGCGCAAGAGTAGAAATTATAAAGATTGTGGAGCTGATCATGGCAAGAGAAGGCGCAAATGCAATTGATATCGCTACAAAAAGAGGAAAATCTAAGCCTACCATAGAAAGATACCTCAGAACGGCTAAGGAAGCAGGAATAATTGAGTTTAGAGGAGCAGCTAAAACGGGAGGTTATTACCTGACTAAGAAAATGAAATTAAGGGTTAAATGACTTGTCTCAATGATTGAGAAGATCTCGCTTTAATACCAAATCATTTATAGCTTTATAGCATATCGCACTGTTTGTGATTTACCTTTTACAGTTATTTGGGAAACCGGGGCAATGTCTTCGAAACGAGTGATGATGATTGATTAGACCTAAAGTGTTTAGAATGAATCCCCAAAAAATACTTAGCACCCTAGCCACGTGGCTTTCTATTTCAGTGGTTTGTTATAGTCAAACCGGAAAAGTTTCCGGTCGGGTTATCGATCAAGCTACCCAAACACCCATCGCGTATGCGAGTGTGTTTATCAATAATTCTACGATTTATACGGTTACGAATACGCTGGGAGAATTTTTATTGTCAGACATCGACCAGCCTGCCGTATATGAGGTGGTTGTTTCATTTTCCGGATATGAATCATCCAAACTAAAAATAAGCCTGACTGATTTTGAAGTGAAGGTGGGAAGCATTCCACTTCGTAAATCCCAAACTACCCCTCCATTGCCATCCACGAAAGTGAAAAGAGATGTTACATGGGAACGAAATTACAAGCAATTTAAAGAAGCCTTTTTAGGTATACACGAATTTGCGAAGGCATGTACGATTTTAAATCCTCAGGTAATCCATTTTTCAGAAGATAAAAATGACCATGCGCTGATTGCCTCTTCCACAACTCCCATCGAGATTGAAAATAGAAAGTTGGGATACAAGATGTTTGTGTACCTAAACGAATTTAAGGTAACAAGCGATAGCTACTCGATAGTAGGCAATACCCGATTTGATGAGTTGCCCTTTGCCAGCCAGCGTGAGGCAGTCAGTTGGAAAGACAGCAGGGAAAGAGCCTATCAGTTTTCGCTTCAGCATCTTTTCAAAGCGATCATTGAGCAGCGCGTTTACCGCGAAGGTTTTTCATTACACCAAGCAAGTGTTGTCGGTGTTTCTTCCAGCGTGTGGGTTGACACCGTTTCGCTGATTGCACCCGCACCTCAGCCGGATATTTATAAGATTGCATTCAAAGGGCCGATCGAAATTGTGAGCCGTAAGAACAATGGTTCACGAAGTGCCACTACCATTGGATGGATTGAACTGAAAAAAGATTTTATTTTGGTAAACCGTGAAGGTTTCGAAATTAATCCAACCGGCGTTGTCACGCATGGTAAATTACATGATGCACGGGTAGCAAATTTATTACCCATTAACTACAGGCCGGAACATGCAAATAAGAGACACCCCACCATTGAAGAAAACGCCGTTCCGCTCACTCAACTTTTAGAAAAGTGTTATCTGCATACAGATAAGCCCTACTATTACCCCGGCGAAACAATTTGGTTTAAAGGATACATCAATTATGTAGATGCACAGTGGAGGCAAACGCTTAGCAGAACACTCTATGTTGAATTTATTGACGCGGCTCGCAAGAGTATTGTACACTCTAAAATACTTAAAATCGATAGTGGATTGTTCCACGGCGATTTTGAAATACCCGATACCTTGAAAGCAAACACGTATTATGTAAGAGCCTATACCCATCTCAATCGCAATTTTGGAGATGATCATCTTTATGTAAAACCTGTACCTATTCTTTACCTGAGGGACAGACCCGACCCATCTCAATGCACTTATCAGAACAAACCGCACGAACAATTATCCATTCATACCGACCAGCAACGCTATAGGTTGCGCGATAAGATAACGTTGAAGCTACAAACCAGTAGTGGTCAGTTACCCATAGCTGCGAACTTATCTGTATCGGTCACGGATGCAGAACAAGTGATTCCTGTAAATGCAGGAGATGATATTCTTCAGGCATATCCGCTCACTAAAATTCCGGAAATAAAAAATGGTGCCCCCCTTTACCAGATAGAATATGGTATCGATTTTTCAGGACAATTTTTTAATGACATGGGAAAACCGAAAAAGGCGGTGTTAAACATTATACAAATCGAACCGCGCAATTTGTTTCAAGTCGAAACCGACACGAAAGGTTTTTTTACGCTCAAGGATTTGGATTTTAGTGATACGAGCATTTTCACTTACAAACCGGAAGTTAGATCATCGAAGCCATCCGGTAAAGTAACGTTACTCAACCGAGCCATCCCAAAAATTGAATTTCCGCAACAAAAGATCAACTTTAAATTACTCTTAACAGATTCACTACAGCGCGAAGTTAAATACGATAGTTTGTTAGGGGATACTAAAGTGTTGAACGAAGTGGTTGTTCAGGGGAAAAAAGTGAATACGCCCATTCAAGTGAGTACGAGTTCCGTACACGTGATCGAGGGCAGCGAGATACAAGGAGGAAACGTTTTTCTTAACCTCATGCGCATCCCCCGGTTGAGGGTGGTACTGGGCGAAGGAAGTATTTCTTGGATAAAAGGTGCATCGAGTAATGCCGGAGGTGCGCCGTTGGCAGTTTTTGTTGATGGAATCTTACGAACCTATCCCGCTACTCCGGTCGATGTGATTGGCAGCCTCGATCCGAATAACATACTTTTTCTGACGGTGTCAGACGGTGCCATTTCAGTCACCACAAAACCTGTTTGGTGGGATGATACCCGAAAATTTCAAGTAGTAAAACTAAAAGGCTATTCACCGGGTCGTACATTTCAACATGTAGATTACAGCGATTCCCTGGCACGTAAAAGTAGTAACAGAGACATTCGATCAACACTTTATTGGAATCCGAATGTGGAGACATCCAGAAATTTTGGTCAGGCGACTCTTTCATTTTATTCAGCCGACCTTCCGGGAAGATACCGCATTGTCGTGGAAGGCATCACCAAAGACGGGAATCCGGTGCGTGCCGAATCATACATTACAGTGGATGATGAATAACGAAAAGAAATGGCCGTTTACAAAAGTAAAATCAACTATAGTTTAACCACCCTGTTGTTATTTCACGTCTGCTGGATATTTATCCTCGGTGTTCTGATTTTATTTTTCAACCCAAATGCATTCACTGCCTTTCACTTTTCAGATTTGTTTTTACAGATTCCGTATGCGATGGCTTTTTATTGCTATTCAAGGTTAAAAACTGAGAATCCGAAGGATTTGTGAGTAAATTGACAAACTCTTTAATTTCTAACATATAATCCGGGTTTAATAACGATGTGATCGTAAGTGAAACTGGCATTCAGATGGTGAACCGCGTGTCACTATTTAAGAAACCTACAAAATTTGAGTTTGTATCCATTCAAGCAATCACTTTACTGCATGACTTGAACCAAAACATTCGGTACTAGTTTTCAAATTCGGAGGATAAAGCTTATTGCGAAGGAATTGGCCTTGCTTTCTAACTGTATATGCTCTTTAAAAAAGGAAATAAGGTTTTGAAAACCAAGTAAAATGTTTTACATTGCATTTGTACCAAATAACAAGTCTTATGAGAAAAAATATTATCCCGCTCGTATTTGTATCATTCGTATTCATTCTTTCATGTAGCGACATTGAAAAAGTTGCACCTAACACCAAGTCTGGTACGAAACGAGACAACCCAATTATTGGACTTGGCGAAGTTAATGCAGTTATAAGTTCTAGAGAAATTAAGGATTTCGAAAAAGATGCTAACTCAAATGCGCGGTGGGTATATAATAAGATCTCAATGACTAATTATTTGTTCTTTCTTAAAAACTCGCAGGTTTGGCAGTTCCGTGTCACTTCAGGAGGAGTAGGCACAATTAATCGTGATGTTCGGCCAGATTATGGCGGTACTGGTAGTTTCGGAAATAGATTAAGTGCAACTGCTGGTGGGCTATGGAGTAATTCATTTCAAGATGGAGTTAAAAACGGTATAATCTGGCGAAGGGAAAAAATCCGGGCGGCAATATTACCCTACTTTTCGTATGATGGTGCGAGCTATTCGTATTCATGGCCTAATGACTTCACTCTGAATGTTTCGGAAGCAGATTTGACAACAAATTTGAAAGTGAATCTTACAGATGCAATGACCGGTCTTGGTAGCAACGTTTATTGTATTAATGACGGCACTCTTTGGAGAACTTACCTTTTTGGAGGTAAAAGCTTATACCAAGCACGTTCACTATGCAGCAATTACCCCACTGGTTGGAATGGGACCGAAGCAATGACTTCAGTTAGCCTTGGTTTTCCTATTTATACTGATTTTTTATTCGCAATTCAAGGCGGAACACTATGGGTTGTCAATTTGAATAACGGGTCAGTCGCTCCATTTAGTAGATACCCTTATGGTTGGGAGGGGACACAAACTATGGCAGTCCTGAATGGCTACTTATTCGTAATTCAAGGCGGTGAATTTTGGCGTGTAAGTATTTCAAGTGGTGATGTAGTTTCTCTAGGTGGCGGATGGTCTGGACCTACAACAATGACTTCATTAGGAGGGTATATCTTTACCGTACAAGGAGGCAAACTTTGGCGAACGGAAACTAACGGAAATACTATACTCTTTAACGGTAATTTTGATTGGAATGGCGTAACTCAACTTACGGGAGGTGTAGACTAAAACCATCGAAGCGTTTTTCTGTGCAGTCAGGTCTTTCGGCTGTGGGAGGCTCTGACAGTACAGCAAGATTGGCCTTTTCTAGACGTAATGAAAAACCTATGGTACAAGTGTGATTATGTTATGCTGATAAAAAATTTTTGCTACGCTGGTTTGGTATTATGCTGGCAGGTTTTGCATGCGGTGTATTATTCACGCAACCGGCAGAAATCCGCGCCAAGCGTTTTATTTCTCTCAGCGCTGCGCTCTTTTTCGCTTTTGTTCTTCTTCGTTTTGTAAATGTGTGGGGCGACCCTGCTCCCTGGAGTATGCAGAAAGATGTCATCTTCACCTTCCTGTCGTTCATCAACATTTCCAAATACCCGCCTTCGTTGCTTTTTATTTTGATCACGTTGAGTGTGTCATTCTTTTTATTATTCATAGCAGAAAAATTCGAGGGCAAATGGAAAGAAGTGATGATGGTGTACGGCAGTGTGCCCATGTTTTATTACCTCATCCATTTCTATCTCATTCACAGCATAGCGCTATTGGTTTTGCTGGCACAAGGATTTGCGTGGAGTGATTTTCGGTTTGGTCCATTTCAGTTCGGAAGACCGGAGGCTCCATCTGGATTAGGTCTGGGAGGAGTTTATATTTTCTGGATAGGGGTGGTCATATTGCTTTATCCACTCTGCAAAAAATACAGCGCTTATAAAAAAGCTCATCCCGAGAAGGCGTGGCTGAGATATCTCTAGTTTAATTTTTTAGTCTGGTTTTTTAGAAAGCCTTCAACTGCAAACTGTGTATTAAGCGAAACTCAAGCGATTTGCTTTTTCTATACGTTTCCCTCTGCACTCGAAGTGAGCTTTCGACCGTTGATACAACTTTCTGTGACGGTCTGTGCTTTTCAATTACTTTTGATGATTCAATTGTTAAATTTTGATTCAAATGAGTATGAAAATGACAGTAAAGTTTTCCAGCCTTCCATTGATGCTGGTACTGGTGGGAAGTGTTTTTACATCTGTAGCTCAACAAGAGCCTTCAAAAGCTAAATTAATTGATCCGGCCAATATGGACATCACCGTCAAGCCGGGCGATGATTTTGAAAAATATGCCGGTGGCACCTGGCTGCGCAACAATCCGGTTCCGGCCAAAGAAACCCGCTGGGGTAGTTTTACCATTCTGCGCGATTTCAACGTGAAGGCTGTGCGTGAAATTCTCGTGGAAGCATCTGCCGACAAAAAAGCAGCACCCGGCTCCGTGAAAAGACGCGTGGGTGATTTTTATACCGCTGCCATGGACAGTCTCGCTATCGAAAAGGCAGGATTCACTCCGGTGGTGGCCGACTATCAGCGTGCAGGTGCTGTAAAAACACCGGCAGAAGTAATCGATGAAATTATTTACGAACGCTCCAATGGCGTTGCGGGCCCGTTGTTTGGTTTTTTTGTGGGGCAAGATCGCAAGCATCCACAAACCATGGTCGTGCAACTTTCACAAGGTGGGACGTCTATGCCCGACCGCGATTATTATTTGAAGTCAGACGCGCGCACTAAAAAAATTCAAGCAGCACATGCTACCTACATCACCACCCTTTTTACATTGGCAGGTGAGTCGCCGGAAACAGCACAGAAGCGCGCCGAAACTATTTTCGCGTTGGAAAAGAAATTGGCAGCCGCTCAGATGAGTCGTGTAGAAATGCGCGACCCCTACAAAACGTATAACAAATTTTCAATCAACGATTTTTCAAAACGCACTCCCGGTTTCGATTGGTCTACCATCCTGGTTAAACTTCAGGCCAAAGGACAAGACAGCATTTTGGTGAACGCACCACGCTTCTTTAACGTAGCCGATAGTTTGCTGCGAGCGGTGCCCATGGCTGACTGGCAAGCATATTTGCAGTGGAACGTGCTACGCTCCGCAGCACCCTATCTGAGCAAGCCATTTGTAGATGCCAACTTTGCGTACAATCAAGCATTGAGTGGACAAAAAGTGCAAACGCCTCGCTGGCAGCGCATGTCTTCGTTAACCGACAATACCATTGGTGAATTGTTGGGGCAATTGTATGTGGCTAAACATTTCAAGCCCGAAGCAAAAGCACGCATGGATGAGATGATCAAAAATTTGGTGAAAGCCTATGAGATTCGAATAAAGAAGTTGGATTGGATGAGCGATGTGACCAAGCAAAAAGCTCTCGACAAACTCAAAGCGTTTACACCCAAAATTGGGTATCCTGAAAAGTGGAAAAACTACGATGGGTTGGAAATAACCGCTAACACTTTTTACCTCAATCTGCGCAACGCGGGCAAGTGGTCGTATCAGGATATGATTAGTCAACTGGGTAAACCGGTAGACAAAAAACGATTTGGTATGACACCGCCCACGGTGAACGCGTATTACAATCCGGTGAACAACGAGATTGTTTTTCCGGCTGGTATTTTACAATATCCGTTCTTTCATCCCGATGCTGACGATGCATTTAATTACGGTGGTATTGGTGCGGTAATCGGTCATGAAATATCGCATGGCTTCGACGATTCCGGCAGTCAGTATGACAAAGACGGTACATTGCGTAACTGGTGGACGCCGGAAGACATGGTGAAGTTTAAAGAGCGTGCTAAAAAACTGCAAGAGCAATTTGACGGCTATGCGGTGCTCGATTCGTTGCACGTAAATGGAAAACTAACACTGGGAGAGAATATTGGTGACCTCGGTGGACTAAACGCGGCATACGAAGCATTCAAGATGACGGCACAAGGAAAGGCCAACAAAAAGATTGATGGCTTTACACCCGATCAACGATTCTTTTTAGCGTGGGCACAAGTGTGGCGTAGCAATACACTTTCCGACACCAAAGCACAATTGATTGTTACTGATACACATTCGCCAAACGAATACAGAACCATTGGTGCGCCCGTCAACATGGATGCGTGGTATGAGGCATTTAATGTACAACCCGGCCACAAGCTGTATAAGAAACCGGAAGATCGGATTAAGATTTGGTAATCGTTGCCGGGGTACGAGGCATCTTTTTTTGCTGATGAGCGATCTGCTATGGTTTGACTTAAATAAAGCACAAAGACTCCTCGTTCCTCGGAGTGACAGAGCGGGTTGGGTACGAGTGCTCGTCACCAACCCTTGTCATGCCGAGGTACGAGGCATCTTTATAACGAGTTGTGAATGTTGTGACGAAGCCCGCAAAGGCATTTCTTAAAATTCCGATAATTCCTTCTCTTGTGGAGAAGGCAAGGATGAGGTATCAAAAAGGATTTTAAGAAAGGCCTTTAACCGTTCCTGTCCTGCCGAGGTACGAGGCATCTTTATCATGGTTTCACTGAGTTACACCGAGTAACACAAAGTTGCACAGAGGGTTTCTCTTTGTGTACCTCTTGCAGTTCGCAGTGAAGATTTGTGGAATGAAGGCAGTTAGGCATCTGACACCTGGGAGGTGTCGTGACGCCATATCTTTCAGGTTAAAGCATTTGTCTGTATCTTTCAACAACGAGCAAAGATGAAAGCACAAATGGGTTTGTTCCTTTTTGGATTATTGATTAGTTGTCGGGAAGCATCGCGCCCGGCTACTTCAATCAATTCTGCCACGGTTGCGAATCAGTTCGTAGATGCCTTTTACTCCTTTAATCGCGATTCGCTTCAAACCGTGTTACAAGAAGCACCTTCAGCGCAGCCCAACCTATTATACTATCAGAAATGGGCGGAGTGTGGCCACTACCAAATCGTGAAACGAAATGTACCGATTGAAAAAAATGATTCCCTCGTGGTCGTTCCGGTAACGGTAAAAGATGACCTGATGGCTGCCCTTCACATTGATTTTCATGTGACGGATACCTTTCACATCATCGTGCGCGATGGAAAGATTCGCAGTGTAGAAACTACTTCCAACGATCCGGAAGTATATCATGAAGCAAAAGATTGGGTCAAACAAAACCATCCTGAACTGGTTGACAAACCCTGCGAGGGCATTTGGAATGGAGGACCTACTCCCTGTGATTGTATTCAAGGTTTTATAAAAGGATTTGGTGAGTTTGTTAAATTGAAAAAAGCGTCAGATGAATAAGTCATGAAGGAGAACCATTTCGAAGTGAATGATTCGGAGTTTGAAACCAGTTTTCATTTGTTGAACAGATAAACTGTTTAGGGTTGATGGGCATCGGCAGACGAGAATTTTTACGATTGACAAGTTTGGCTCTGGCCGGACTTGCAATCGATCCACTGAAGGCGGTGGTAACCAATGATAACGCGTACGTCAATAAAAAGCTGGGCGTTTTGTTTCATAAGCCGTCGGACTGGGGATTTGTAGCCGTGAAGGATTTTGGGAAATTAAAGAATGATCAAATTATTGGCGAAGGCTTAGGTATGTCAGCGGATGAAATATGGGAGGAGTTGGGTGACCCGATTTGTATTGCCACCAAATATTTTCAGGATGACCCAAAATGGAAAGGAATTTTTTCGCCCACTATCACGCTGCACATTACACCGAAAGAAGAGTTGGCTGAAATAGGGGCACATACCATGGAAGAAGTCCTGGAACTTTCTGAAATAGGTACATCAGCGATTCTAAAAGGGTTTCGCAGATTGAAGCGCTATGAACCGTATCTCATCAGTGATGTTACGTTTCATGAGTTCGATGCCGAATATTTTTTTGAACATGTAGAAATTCAGGGCCCGTTGAAAGTAGAATTGAAAGTGCTCAAAGCAGAACACAATGGCTTCTATTACGATTTCAATTGCCACCAGTCAAAAGCGCAAAATCAGATAGCGCACCTGGAGTTTGAAAATTTTAAGAAAAGTATACGGCTGATCTGATCTGCGGGAGTTTTATTGATCCTCAAATCTTGCTCGCTTTTTTGTTTCAGAAAACCGATATTTAGATTTTAGTACTCTCAAATAAAATCCTATGACTACTCAGTCAATCGCATTTGGTAATTCGCAGCAAACAAAACTAGTTTGGGTATTGACTTTCATCCTGCTAGTTTGTGCAGCAGGAACCATTTTACTCGATTTGTTGGGTGCCAACATTCATCATACTTCTTTTTATCTTTCAGAATCATTGGTATTCAGTTCATTTTGGTTGATCTTCCTTCCGCTCCTTGCAGCACAGTTTACCTTCTTCAGCAAACCCAGTCCGGCGGGCATCCGCATCATGGGCTTGTTGCTTCCACTCATTATTCACTTGGTAACCTACCCAGCCTTGGTATGGATCATTTCGCATTTCCTTTTTGAACACACATTTGCTTACCGGCAAACCTTACAATACGAAATTACTACGTATAGTTTTGTCTTACTGGCGATTTACGCGATACCCTTTTTGCTTTACACAAACAGGCAAAAAAAGCAAGAAGAGCAACTAGCGAAAGAGCTAGTTACTACGTCAACCGAATCAGGTAGTTTTGTAACTTCCTTTTTAGTGAACGAGGGAACGAAGCGAAAAGCAATCCACGTAAGTGAGATATCATATTTCTCTGCCGATTCACCTTACATTACCATTCACCAACAAGAGAAAAGTTATTTATTAAATGAAACCCTCCGGTCGGTTTCAGAGAAATTGAACCCTCAGCAATTTATCCGTATCCATAAATCGACTATTGTCAATCTCGCGAGAGTGAAATTCTACCAATCCAGACTCAACGGAGACTATGATGTAACCTTGTTCGATCTCACTGTACTTCGACTCAGCCGGAATTATGCAGCGAACTTCAAGCAAAAATTCCAAAGCACTCATCAGGATACAGTAAATTAACATCGTCTTACCGCATTTTATTTGTTTGCCGATGGTGCAAGCATTCATCTTTGTCCGAAAAGATGAAACCTATCTACTTTTTACTATTTGGTCTGGCAGCTCTGTTTATTTTGAATGGTTGTCGCGGGCAAGCCATTAAAGAGGCTCCAGAAAGCACATCCAATATCGCTCAACAGATTGGCGGTGGCTGCGACGGCTGCGAGTTGATGTATGTGGGTATTCCCAACGAACTATCCTCTATTCATACGAGCAGTGGTTGGGTAGAGGGAAATCATAAGTTGATTGTAACCGGCCGTGTGTTTCAATTGGATGGCAAAACGCCTGCCCCCAACATCATTGTTTATTATTGGCATACAGACGAACATGGTTTGTATTCTTCTGACCAGCATGTTCCCAAAGAAGCACTGCGCCATGGCAAACTCCGTGGCTGGGTGAAGTCGGATGAAAACGGGAATTACACGATACAAACATCACGACCGGCTGCCTATCCGAACGAAAATATTCCTCAGCACATACACCTTTCCATTAAAGAGAAGGAGTTGAGTGAATACTATGCCGATCTTTATTTTGATGACGACCCTTTGTATTTACCACACCAAAAAAAATATGGTAAGAGTGATCGTGCGGGTACTGAGTTACTACGTGTTTTGAAACATGACAAACATGAAGTAGCAGAGCATAACATCATCCTTGGATTGAACATTCCGAATTACCCGATCGCAATAATTCCGGCCATTGCATCCGGATTAAACATTGGAGAAGATCAACCCTCGTTTACACCTTTTCATGCTTTCGGCCCCGACAAAGGAACCGCTACCTGCCCGGTGTGTAAGTACGGACGATATCATGGTATACTTTATTTTGTGGGTGCTCAACCACACTGGGATGAGATCAAGCGGTGGCTTCGATTTCTGGAAGCGGAAAGTATAAAACGTGAAAAGTATTTGAAAGCCTATTTTGTGTATGGCAATGCGCATCGCGAAAGTAAGGAAGTGTTGCAATTGCAATTGGAAAAAATAGGAAGGGAATTGCAGCTTCAAAAAGTGGCCCTCACATTTGTGCCCGATTTTAGTGATGAAGAAAGTGAAGTGAATCTGAATAAGATTAATCCAGCTGCGTCAAATACAATTATCATTTACAGGCATCGAACGATAATCGATAAGTATGTCAATCTTCAACCTACCGAGGCTAACTTTAAGCTGATTTCAGAAGTTTTGAATTCCACCAAAAGTGACTCATTTGAATGGCAGGAGTCTTCACATCCATGAGGATCAATCCGCTTTCGCAATTGACCTTCAATTTGTCGTGTTCACCCTGCGGCAGCAAACTTTTATTTCACCAACTTTATATCCAGATAACCCAATAGCCTTATGAGAAAAATTACGGTTATATCTATGATTTCGCTGGATGGTGTTTTGCAAGGACCCGGTGGACCCAAGGAAGATACTTCCGGTGGGTTTAAATATGGTGGTTGGGTGGCACCGTATGATGATGAAAGCAAGGTGATGGAACGCCTGATGCAACCATCGGAAATTCTCATCGGCCGAAAGACGTTTGATATTTGGGCTGCTTATTGGCCATCGCACGGTGAATTCTGGCCGGGCATCAACGAAGTGAACAAATTTGTTCTTTCGCGGAAGCTGAAAAAAACGCATCGTTACGTAACAGGATGGAACAACTCATTTGTGCTACGCACGCTCGGCGACATTAAAAAATTAAAGAAGAGCAAAGGCGGCGATTTGCAAGTGTGGGGCAGCAGCCAACTCGTACAGTTGCTTTTAAAAAATAATTTAGTCGATGAACTTTGGATTCTAACCTATCCGCTCATCCTTGGCAAAGGCAAGAAACTGTTTGACAACAACGCCATGCCCGCCGCATTCACGCTCGCAGATAGCATTGTAACGCCCAAGGGGATCATCATTGCCCATTACAAGAAAGCCGGAAAAGTAAAAACGGGAACGGTTGGAGCTTAGAAAAAACTCTTTTACGAAGCGACTTGGTAAACCGTTCGAAATAAGCTATTCTCTTGCGCCAGCAGCTCTGGTCGCTTAAACTATATCAACTTCTAAATCCTTTAGCAGAATTCGAAGCAGAGAGGCAAAGCTTCATTATGTTGATTCTGTGAAGCAAATCTTTTACACGTAACTGTGAATGATGTAACTCTTCCGATTAATTGTGTAGGTCTTATCCATATTCAAATTTCACCTTTGTGATCATGGTGATGGCGCAACTAAATTCAAAAGCGACCGATCCATACATTAAATCATTACTAAAACTAGATTATGGCAATCCAAACAATTAATCCGGCAACGAACCAACTTATCAAATCTTTTGATGAAATGACCGAAGCGACTGTAGAAAAATCAGTAGCAACAGCAGTCCATACTTTTAACGATTGGAAGAAGACCGATTATCAGACACGCGCGCAACTATTATATGCGGTGGCTGGCTTATTGCGGACAAAAAAGAAAGACCTCGCTAACATCATTACAATGGAGATGGGCAAACTCATTTCGCATGCAGAAGGTGAGATAAAATTGAGTGCCGAGATTTTTGACTACTACGCCAAGAATGCCGAATTATTTTTAGCCGATAGAGAGTTGAACCCCGTTCACGGCAAGGCGATCATCCGGTACAGTCCGGTAGGTGTGTTGCTGGGCGTGCAACCATGGAACTTTCCCTTTTACCAAGTGGCACGTTTTGCGGCACCCAACATCATGATTGGAAATGTTGTGCTCGTTAAACATGCCTCTAATGTTCCGCAATGTGCAGTTGCCATCGAGGAGCTATTTGCTGAAGCAGGCGCACCCCTTGGCCTTTACACTAATTTGCAATTATCAGGTAAGCGAGCGACAAGCTTAGTAGCAGACAAAAGGATTAGTGGGGTATCACTTACCGGTAGTGAAGTAGCCGGAGCAAGCGTGGCCGCTGAGGCAGGCAAGCACATTAAGAAATCGGTTTTAGAATTAGGTGGCAGCGATGCGTTTATAATTCTGGAAGATGCCGATATCGATCAAGCTGTGGAGTGGGCAGTGGTAGGAAGGATGAACAACAATGGCCAGTGTTGTGTGGCATCGAAGCGATTCATCGCAGTAGAAAGTATTGCCGATACATTTCTGGCAAAATTCAAAAAGAAATTAGAGGAGTTGGTGGTCGGCGATCCGATGGAAGCTACTACACACTTGGGGCCATTGAGCACGGAAGAAGCAGCGAAGAATATTGTCGATCAGATTCAACGTGCCGTTGCGGGCGGTGCAAAAATTCTGCTGGGAGGCAAGCGCGTAGAGCGCAAGGGAGCCTATGTGCAACCCACCATTCTCACAAATGTACTTCCGGCAAACCCGGTTTTCTACGAGGAGTTTTTTGGCCCGGTAGCACTTTTCTTTAAAGTGAAAAATGAAGAAGAAGCGATTGCGTTAGCAAATGATTCACCATTTGGTTTGGGTGGATCGGTATTTACACAAGACATTGAGCGGGGAAAACGTGTAGCCAATTTAATCGACACGGGCATGGTCTTTATTAATCACCCCACTTGGACGCAAGCCGACTTACCATTTGGAGGCACCAAAGGTTCAGGCTACGGAAGAGAATTGGCCGAGCTGGGTATCGATGAGTTTGTCAACAAAAAACTGATCCGCATCAGCGAACTAAGTGATCCATTCTAATATGGCCAGACATTCGAATATCAAAATCATTATCATTGGAGGAGTAGTCTTCATCGTACTCTTCACGGTATTTCAACTATACACAGCCATGTCAAGCACAAAAACAGAAAGCCAACCTTACACCGTGGTGAAGGAGATGAAGAATTTTGAAATTCGACATTATCCACCTGCTACCGTGGCGACGATCACTTCCGATTCCAAATCGTATCGTGATTTGGGCACTACCGGATTTAGCAAACTGGCACGCTATATTTTTGGTGGCAATAGTGAAAAGAAACAAATCGCCATGACATCTCCGGTGCACATGGATATCGGAGACACTGTTTCTACGATGAGTTTTGTGATGCCTTCGCACTACTCCAAGGCGAGTCTGCCGGTGCCTGATAGTGGCGAAGTGACGATTGCGATTAATCCCGAAGAGTATGTAGCCGCCATTCAGTTTGGAGGATTCGCATCAAGCGATGCGATCAAAAAGCACACCGACTTACTAGAGCGTTCATTAACACAACAAAACATTAAGTACTATGGCCACTTCCGATATCTGGGTTACAATCCCCCGTATCAACTGTGGGGAAGACGTAATGAAATTATTGTAGCTGTCAATTGGTAGCCCTGACGCATCAGTTAGGATAAATCCTGACGATCCTACACAGATTCAGGCCGGGTGTGGAGATTTGTAAAGTGCCATATTCTCTACAACAGATTCCTTCCAATCGCTTTGGAATGGGTAGTCAAAAAAAAGAGCCGCATCGATGCGGCTCTTTTTTAATCTGTATCTCATGATTAGATATGCACGCCACCTGCCACTTCAATGCGTTGTGCGTTAACCCACTTGGCATCTTCGCTGCACAAAAATGCAACCACGCTGCCAATGTCGTCCGCCAAACCTACACGTCCCAACGCAGTCATGCTGGCCAGGCGATCGTTTAATTCTTTATTGTCGCGCACAGCGCCACCACCAAAGTCGGTTGCTATGGCACCGGGTGCTACAGTGTTCACACGTATTTTACGACTGCCAAATTCCTGCGCCTGATACCGCGACAAACTTTCAACGGCCGATTTCATAATCGCATAGGGCGCATAATTCGGATAGCTAAATCTTGCGAGACCCGATGAGATGTTGACAATGCTTCCACCATAGGCCAACACCGGGAGTAATTTTTGAGTGATAAAATAAGGAGCCTTCAGGTGAATATTCACCATGTTGTCGAAAACTTCTTCCGTAGTGTCCGCAATGGTTGTATGTGTGCCAACGCCTGCATTGTTGACCAACGCAAAAAGCTGCTCCGTTCCAAAATCATTGGTCAGACTGTTTTTTACAGTGCTAACAAATTCGTCAAACGTTTTTGAGTGAGCGACATTCAATGAAAATGCTTTTGCTCTTTTTCCGAGCGCGATAATTTCATTTACCACTTTGCCGGCCTCACCCGCGTTTGTGTTGTAGGTAATGATGATGTCAAAACCTTTTTTAGCTAGTTGAATAGCCATATCCCTGCCCAGCCCCCGGCTGCCACCGGTAATCAGCGCTACTTTGTTTAATTGAGTTGCCATATTATTTCTTTTTGATTTAGTACAACAAATGTCACGCTTTCATTCAAAGCGCAACTTGTAAATAGCAATCGACTATTTATAAAATTCAATCAATTGCGATACTTCAGGGGCGAGAGGGCAGTATGCTTCTTGAAGAAATTAGAGAAATGTGCCACTTCATCGAAACCGAGCACATACGCAATTTCAGACACGTTCCATTGGGTTTGCTTCAGCAATATTTTCGCTTCTTCGGCAATGCGGCCGTTGACGATTTCGGTGGTGCTTCTGCCGGTGGTTTCTTTTAGTACTTTGTTCAGGTGATTAATATGAATACCCAAAGTGTTCGCGAAATCGGTAGGTGTTTTCAGTTGGATGGTTTGCGCCACATTTTCAATGGGAAACTGCCTTTCCAGCAATTCAATAAACAACGATGAAATACGGCTAGCAGCGTTGATCGTGTTGGCCGCACTTTCCATCGGCTTTAACTTTTGTCCGGTGTGGATCAATTCCAAAACATAATTGCGCAGAAGATCGTATTTGAAAGCATAATCGGAAGACAGTTCGCCGCTCATTTTCTTGAAGATTACTTCCATTTCCTGGTATTGTTGATTCGTCAGTTGATAGACAAAATCACTCGTAGGTTGGTAAATGGGTAAATCATCAATCACCAAACCGGTTTTTGATTTTGATAAAAACTCTTTGGTGAATACACAGAAAAATCCTGCCTGTTCTTTGCTTTCAGGTGTATAGCGATACGGAATTTTAGGTGTGGCAAATAATATTCCTTGTTTCTCAATCACCACTGTTTTATCGGCATATTCTACTCTGTTTTTTCCTTTAATTAAGCTGATTTTGTAATATGTCCTTCGGTTGTAGGTCATCTCCGATGGTTTATTGCCACTGAAATAGAACTTGGCGGTATCAAACACATTGAATTGCCCCAGATCGTTGGAGCTTTTGCTATCCAGAAAATAATCCAGGTTGCAATCGGTTTTCGTGCAGATGTCTTTATAAAAGTCCCGGATGCTGATCGTATTCATGTTTGTAAAATTCAAATCATGACAAAAGTACGAGATATTCCCGAATAAGCTGCTCACTACTGACCAATTCCCAATGACTACTGACTAATACCCAAGTCCCAAGTCTTATTATTGATCATTGATTATTCATTTGTACTTTTGATCTTACATGAATTCCAACAAACGAAAATATGGTCAGATACTCGTAGCCATCAGCCTGCTGGTACTTGTTTTTCATTTGCTGATTTTGGTGAAAGTGATTCCCTATTCCATTACCTGGGGTGGAAAGCTGCAGACCGACAGCGAGATGTATGTATTTGAAACAATTTCCATACTGATCAATTTATTTTTTGTTTCTCTCGTCCTGCAGCGCGTGGGTATGAGGCCTTTGTTGTTGAGTGAAACGTTGGTCACCGTTCTACTTTGGATTTTCTTCGGACTCTTTGTGTTGAACACCATCGGAAATATTTTTGCCACCACTCCGATAGAACGTGGCTTTACACTGCTTACGTTGGCAAATGCTTTTTTAATTTGGAATATCAATCGCAGGTAAACTTAGTTGATTATACTAACAGCAGCTAAGTCGAAGGTTGAAAAGAAGTTGAATATAAGTGTATACCATCAATTGAACGAGACATGCACTTCTTGATTTCGAAAAGATCCTACCTGAAATAAAAACGCCAGTCAATGTGACTGGCGTTGGGAAGTTGATTTACTCTTTAATAATCTTTTGCGTTTTTCGATACGAACCAACCTGCGTCTGTAAAATATACATGCCTTTCGATTGGTCGGTCACATCGAGTTCCAACTCTTGATTCGTTTGCGTTGCGTGGTTGAAAATCTTCTGGCCTGTCAACGAATAAAATTCGATGAGGGCAGGCTCGGTGCGTGGAGAAGTGATGTGTATATGTAGTTTGTCTTTCACCGGATTCGACCACACATTTACCTCCGGCTCGCCTTCTCTGATGGCATCTATTTCTTTCGCATCGTCAGAGCTTACCGCACCAACTCTTGCGCCCGGATCTGAAAATGCTACATACTCACTTTGTTTCACGTATACTGCATAACCTCTCGCAGGTGCAGACACATATACGCGACCATCGGAATACACTTGCGTTGTTTGATTCGGGTCAAACGCATTTACCAGCACTGTATTGGCCCACGATGCCCAACCCGAAGGTGCGGCATCTACCCACAGTCCTTTCGTTTGTGTTTCATTGTTATTGATCACCACAATAGCTCCGCTCTTTGTGCCATTGCCGGCTCTGCGGGCAGCATACACATTGTACGCATCTGCCGAAGGATACGGATTTCCCACTTCACTCAACACCGTGAGTGATCCATCCAGATAGGTTTTGCGAACAAAGATTAATTTGCGAATGTCTGTGCCAAGCGTTGAAGCGGGCGTAACTGTCAAGCTGGAGTTGTGCGCGTCCACCATTACATCTCCAAAGTAGTGGTTATAAAAAACACATGGTTTACCTTCATGCGTTAAGATGTACGCGTATCCTAATTTCCAATCTTTAGTTACCCACTTGTCATGTTCTTTTCCGGTATCATGGTTTTCAATCCAAGTAACCACCGAGGTGCCCGGAAGTGAGTTGCCACCACTGTTGCGCACCATGCCCGCATGATTCAACCAGCGCATATCAAAGTTGCTGCCGCTTTGGTTGCACAAGTTGGTGAGTGATGACTTCAACGGGAAATCAAAACCATTCACAGCTGCACCATTGGCGGCAATCGTATTTACCCAATTCTTAATGCGGTAGTCGGCTCCCCAATATTCTCCCACAATAAAACGCTGACTTCCATTTTTCAAGGGCAGATTCTTCACCCAATTCGAAACATAGGTTTCCTGAAAGCCACGAACAAAATCCAATCGAAAGCCATCAAAGCCAAGTTGATTCGAAAGCCAAACACCCCAATCCTTATAACGATTGGCTACCGTGGTGCTATAGGTATTTAGATCATTACCAAAAAACTTGGTATTGGGAATTATTTCATCAGATCCGGCAAAACCAAGCCAATCATAATTATCTACCGGGTGAAAGTCGGCATAGCCCCACGAGAAATTTGCTTCACCGGTGCCCGTGTGATTTACATAATTAATTTTGGTGTTGGTATGCGCCTCTAGTTGTGTAGTGGTAGCGATATTCGTACCGTTTTTCCAAATGGCCTTGGGATAATATCCGTTGGTTTGATCCGCCCACGACCAGGCCCATGGGTTTGAAGTTTCTTTGCGAGCCGTCAATCGAATGATAATGTCGGTGGTGCTGCTGATTGTCACTTTGTATTCGTCCAGATCGTTTACTTCAATGTGCCCGCGCACTGTGTTGCCCGATGCCGGATACGCGTTGAAATTTCCACCGCCATTGTTCGGCTCCGACTCCCACGAGTAGTTTGAATTCATACCGGTGTTGGCATAATCAATTTGCAAGTCATAGCCCCGATCTACTTTCGCGGTGCTGTTGAGATAATAGCCGTGAATTTGAATGTAGTAATCACCCGCGGTTGCATTTTTGATCACCCACTTTATTTCATTGGTGGGGTAAGGAGCATATTGCGTGCTGTTGCGGTACGCCTGATCGAATACATATTGTTTGACAGCCGGATTGGATTCATCCTGATCGTCACCTGTGTATAAATGGTTGAGAACGATATCAGCATAGACATCAATCTGATTGGTGTGCATGGTAGAAATCATTTGCTCTAACTCCGAGCGTGAACCGAACCGCGTTTCGACTGTTCCTTTTTGATTGTAGTTTCCTAAGTCATACAGATCGAAAATGCCGTAGCCCATGTCGTAAATACCAAAGTTTCCCTTGGCGGGAGAGGGCACCCAAATACCTTTGAAGCCTGCATTTTTAAGTACAGTTGATTTTGCCTTCAGGTTGTCCCACCAGGTTCCGTTCAGCGAGTTGGCATTGACAGGCACGTCCCAATAAAAGGCCTGCATCATTACATCGTTTTGGCTAAAGACCGTAGCGGGCAGTAGCAAAAGACAAATCCAGACAGCGTAAAAACATCTTTTCATAAAATATTGATTATGTGGTTTCAGAATATTTCTGGCGACAAAAATGAGTAACCCCTGCGCGGGAAACGACCGAATTTCGAAAAGCAGACAAGTAAGAATCGCCCGAAATAGATGATTTTAAGAATATAGGACTTTTTTAGTCCTGCCCTTCGTGCCAATCGGGCGCATGGGTTTTGAAGTAATCGCGCGGGTTTTGGTTTGTTAACTTTTTGAAAGCCAGATTGAAAGTAGATTTGGAGTTGAAACCCACCTCTTGCGCCAGCGCGAGGAACGTGTAATTCTTAAAATGCGAAGTTTTGGAAAGCGCAATAAATTCTTCCACGCGGTATTGATTCACAAAATCCCTGAAATTCTTGTCGTGGTGATCGTTGATAACTCGCGAGAGGACATGGGGCTTTGTGCCGAGCAGATCTGCCAAATCGGAAAGCGACAGTTCGGGGTTTTTAAAAGGTTTTTGCGAAGTCATGAGCGCATCGAGCTTTTTCGGCCAGTCGCCAGCGTCGAAGCTGTGCGTGCTATGAGGCTTCTCTTCCTTTATGATTTCCGGATAACGCCAGATAAAATATGTTTCAACAAAAATAAGAGTCGAGAGAACAATGGCGATCAGATAGAAATCTTCTAAGAACGATTGATTGAGCCCCAGCACCACCAGCACCACGTTTACCGGAATCAAAAGCACCGCAACAAACGAAATCCAAAAGAAGTAATAAAGAAATTGCCGAGCCTCACTGCGCTCATGCGAATCGCGCGGGTTCAGAAAGCGAAACAGCCTAAACATTTTTAGGTGCAGGTAGAAATTGTACACAAACCCCGCACCGATAAAAAGAATGCTGGCTCTGGTAAATGGTGGCCACAACAAAGCCGATGCAAAATTAAACAAGCTGAAGTTCGATATCCGTACCACTACCAGAAGGGCCGCGACCACCGCAGGCAAAAAGTAAAAAGTGAGCTTGGGAAAATGTTGCGAGCCGGTAAACGTCTTGAAGAAATAAATCAATACGGTGCTCCAGCAAAACAAGCTGACATGAAAAACAAAGACGATATAACTTTGCCATATCTGATTAGAGATTTCAAATAACACCACTAGCAAGAGCAACACTACCAAGAGTAAGTTGATGGCAATTAGGCTCCGGAGTTTCTTCCGATCTTTTTTTTCCGTTCGCACCATCAGCAAACAAAGCGCAATACATAGAAATGCGCAGCCGAAGAAAAAGAGAATGATGTAGTTAAACGGACGCGCACCACCTAGGTCCAGCCAGTTGTCGATGTGAATGTACACCACCTTTCCTTGACCGCTTTTATAAATGCGGTTGGGCGTAAGTTGATTCGATTCATTGGTTTCCACCCGCATCCAATCCCCACGCGTAAACTTGTATTCAAATGCAGCGAGTTGCGCAGGCACCGTTACCGCCAATTGACCATTTAGCTGCTTTTGAACAATGAAGCGCTTATCGTTGGGAATCCAGTTGTTGAAGTTGCCGCAAACAAAAATGGTATCGCGGTTTTGCGTGCCGGAGGGCAATGCTTCAATAATGAATGTTACCTGAGCCTGAGCCGTAGAAACAAACAGAAGCAGAACAAGAATAATTTTTTTCAGGGGCATGAAACTTCACCTATCTCTTCAAATATAAATATAGATGAAAAGCACTGATCAACCATCGCGCGGTTGTTCCCTTTTATGGGGTAGGTAAGAGCCTGTTTTTAGAGATCATGATATCGAATTAACTTATTTGATTTCCCACGAAGGCACCAAGGCACAAAGTTTTACTTGGCGTCACGACACCTCCAAGGTGTCAAACGCCTTTTGTTAGTGCTTTTCTTCACTCGCTCTGTCATCAGCAGGCAATGTTGACAGTTGACAATTCACAATTGACAACGTTCTGGCGTCACGACACCTCCAAGGTGTCAGACGCCTTTTGTTAGTGATTTTCTTCACTTGCTCTGTCATTCCGACGCAGGAGGAATCTTATCAAAGACGGCAATTGACCGATAGCTATTGACAACAGGCGAGAGTTGTATATACGACTCTTTTTGATTTCACCACTAAGGCACAGAGGCACTAAGGCTTCTCAGGCGTCACGACACCTCCAAGGTGTCAGACGCCTTTTACTTGCACTTGTCCTAACCCGCACTGCCTTTCCGAGGCACGAGGAATCTATCAAAGACTTTATATCTAAATCCAAACTATTTATTTGATTTCACCACTCAGTCACCAAGGCATGAAGGCTTCATAGACACCAAGACACCTCTAAGTTGTCAGGGGTCATTTATTTGAACATGACCTAACCCGCTCTGTCATTCCGACGCAGGAGGAATCTTATCAATCTTAAATCCAGCATCCACTATCAAGTATCCAGCATCCACCACCCAGCATCCCCCTACGGTATCACCGCCACTACTTCAATCTCAATCAGAAAATCCGGGTCTACCAGCGAAGTAACGCCGACCATGGTGCTGGCCGGAGGCGTTTTCTGCGAGAAGTACGCTTTGCGCACCTCGCGGACGATGGCCACATCCGCAGGTTTACAGTTGACGATATACGTGTTCACCTTTACCACTTGATCATATGTGGCGCCCGCCTGCGCTAAAAGTTTTTTGATGTTTTCATACACCTGAATCGTTTGAGCCCTCAGATCGCCTTTGCCTACAACTGAACCCGCTGCATCGAGCGGCACCTGCCCGGAGATATAAATCGTTTTGCCACCGTGTACTACTACAGCATCGCTGTAGCCTACCGGCCGCGGGTTGATGTAGTCATTGTTTTGTGCCATCATCACGTGTGTTGAAAGAAGGAGGAAGAAGAATGTAAGTTTCATAGTCTAAAGATATTTAGAAAACCGAAAGCTCAAGATATTTTTTTGGGTAAATGAATTGTATGATCGAAATTTGGACTCATGGCTGATGTTCATGATGATGTTACTCGAAGTTTCAATATGAGCCAAATAAAGAGCTCCAACACAAAGCCTGAATTGATAGTCAGAAAATTTTTACATTCAAAGGGTTTGAGATACCGCTTGCATAACAAGATGTTGCCTGGGAAGCCCGACATTACATTAAGTCGTTTTAAGATAGTTATATTTGTCAATGGTTGTTTTTGGCATGGGCATGAAGGATGTGACTATTTTAGGTTGCCTAAAACAAGAACTGAATGGTGGCGTAATAAGATTAATTCTAATGTGATTAGAGACAGAAAGATTTTAAATGAATTAAAGAAGAATGGCTGGAACCCAATTTGTGTATGGGAATGTGATCTTAAGCCAGAAAAAAGAGCAAAAACTCTTGAAGATATATATTACTCGGTAATTAATTAGTAAAATTAAGTGATGACGAATAAAGCAAAAGCGTTTAAATTCATTGATCTTTTCGCTGGAATTGGGGGGTTTCATATTGCAATGCATGAGGTTGGAGGTAAATGCGTTTTTGCATCGGAAATAGATAAGTTTGCCAGATTGACTTACGAACATAATTTTAGAAAGATATCTAGTGGAATTTTTGATTCGGGAAATTTTAATCAAGATATAACAAGCCCTGATTTAGACTATTCTAAGATACCTGATTTTGATATTCTTTGCGCAGGCTTTCCATGTCAACCTTTCTCTCACGCTGGATTAAAAAGAGGATTTGATGATACCAGAGGGACGTTATTTTTTAACATAAAAGAAATAGTTAAGAGAAAAATTGAAGGAAATAAATTGGATAAGAAAATTTTGATTCCAAAGGTTCTACTTCTTGAAAATGTTAAAGGATTTAAAAATCATGATAAGGGTAATACTTTTAAGGTAGTAAAGCGGACTTTAAATGATCTAGGCTATGAGGTTGCTTCCGAAGTTTTAAATAGTAAACATTTTGGAGTTCCTCAAAATAGAGAGAGAATATTCATTGTAGCTTGGTTCATTGATTCTGTTAAAAAAAATAGCTTTAAATTTCCCTTTGGAATTAATGAACGATATGAGGTGATTTATGATAAAAACCTTAGAGATAAGGAAGCTATTAAAGTTAAGGTTGGTGACATTTTATTGAAAAATTCGGAACTCAAGAAATTAGAAAAAACTGAGAAGAAATCTTACACAATTTCTGAAAAACTTTGGAATGGTCATAAAAGAAGAAGGTTAGAGCATGCTGAGAAAGGTAATGGTTTTGGATACTCATTGTTTAATAGAAATTCACTTTATACAAGTACTATTTCAGCAAGGTATTATAAAGATGGTAGTGAGATTTTAATTGATCAAAATGATAAAAAAGGCAAACTTTATCCGCCTAGAAAGCTTCATCCAATTGAAGCCGCTAGGTTGCAAGGTTATCCGATTGATAGTTGGTATGAAATACCTGTATCATCTAATCAAGCCTACAAACAGTTCGGGAATAGCGTAACAATACCTGTAGTCAAAATATTAGCACAAGAAATAAAAAAGCAACTATTATGAGATTGGTTGATTTTACTCCTCTAGCACGAAATTTAAGAGATGGATTTTCGAGTATTTCTGATTGGGGTGAAGTTAAAATATCTGATGAGATTAAGAGAGATCTTTCTCAAATATTACCTTCGCCAACAAAGTTTCATGACTTTACGGGTATCATATCCACTTCTGGTTCTAAGGTTACGATATTTCCATATCAATATTTTCTAATAGGCGTGTTAATTAAGCCTTTAGCCATACTAATAAAAGATTACAAGATTTTATACGAACGTTTAGCTTCTGATTGTAAAACTCAAGGAATAGATCTTGCAAAAGTAATCACTTTAAAAGCTGAACGTAAATTTGATGAATCAGTCAAGAATTTTGATTTGTTAATTGGACAAGAAGAATACGTTATCGAAAATGTTGGTTTATTAATAAGGCTATTGACTGATGAGAATTATAGATTAAAAGCAAAGTCAATTGCGAATCATAATGGCGGCCAATATAAACTAAGAGGAGTTGAGGATTTCTTTGGTTCATTTTTTCTTCAAATTATAAATGTTCCAAATGCAAGTTCTTCAATTTTAGGTGATATTATTTTTATGTTAATCGAAAACCAAGAGTTGTATGATAAATTATCTAATGATTTAAGAAAATACTTGCCATTTGTAATTCGTGAAAAAACTCTAAATAATTTCATTTACTTTACTTTGATTGTTTTACGGACTGAGAATTCACTTGACAGCTTGCTTAAATATCTGAAACAAAATTCCGACCCAAAGTTTTATTCCCTTGAAAGTAAATTTGGAAATTTAACTTCAATGTTTTGGTGTTTTGATCACTTAGCAACTACAGATGAGCTATCTCAAGGCAATAAAATTCGGTGCTTTGAAGAACCATTGTTTGTTAACGGCCCAAACTATTTTTACCTATCACTCGAATGGGCTAATACAGGTTCAACCAGATTAGATTATAGTACATTTAATAATCTGTTTAATGAGATTTATAGTTCAATTTTCGAGGTTAGATTAAATGACACATATTTTGAGTTAATTCCAATGGCTCCAAAAGTGGAATCCTCAATTGTTACAAATATTGCTAGAAGTATATTGACTTCTATAAAAACAAAACCGTTTATAATTCTTGCTGGATTATCTGGAACTGGCAAATCACGGCTCGTAAGAACACTTGCCTATCAGTTTAATAATATTGCATTTGACCGATCGGCAATCAACAATGTTCCTTCAAATTTTCAGTTGGTTAAGGTTAAACCTAATTGGCATGACTCTTCAGAGCTTATCGGATATGAATCACGCATCAGTGGAAAAGATAGATTTATTACAACAGATTTTATCCGTTTTTTAGTTAAAGCATGGAAGCACCCTGAAACGCCTTTTTTTCTTTGTTTAGATGAAATGAATTTGGCCCCCGTAGAGCAATACTTTGCTGAGTACTTAAGTGTGATTGAAACCAGACGGTGGAATGGGGATTTGATTGAGACGGATTATTTAATTAGTCCTAAATTAATAAGCAGATATGCGGATAAGGCTAATGGAGTTGACCCCAATTATGAATTATGGGATGATTTAGAATTGAACGATACGGCTTTACAACAACAGTTTAAATTAAAAGGCATTAGCCTGCCACCGAATTTAACTGTAATGGGCACGGTAAACATGGATGAAACAACACATTCGTTTAGCCGGAAAGTGCTTGATCGGGCTATGACTATAGAGATGAATGATATTAATCTTGCTGAAGGTATCAGAATTGTTAATGATGATTGGAGTTATCCATCAAACCCATTGCCGAAAAACCTTGTGATCTCAGACAAGATTAAGGTAACTGAAATATTTACAATGTTGGGCAGCTTTGGTGAGGATATTATAGTTTATTTAGAAGAGATAAATGCTAAACTCGAAGGTTCAGCCTTTAAAATCGCTTATCGTGTCAGAGATGAATTTTTATTGTATGCATACAATTATTCACTATTACCAGACAAGACTGCCAACTGGATGGAATTAGTACTCGATGAGATGACATTAATGAAAATTTTGCCAAGAATTGAAGGGGATGAAGAAAAAACCAGTTTGTTGGATGATTTGATTCAAACGTTTAAAACAAGAAACCTGACTCAATCTCTCAGTAAAGCAAATGAAATGGCAAATCGAAGGAATATATTTCATTATACTTCATTCTGGATATAGACTTGTATGGATTTATTGCGGATATCAACAACTGATTATGAGTTGATAGTAAGAGCGGAAGGAGCTGATTTATCCTTCCGCAAGGCAGCAATACGCAATACTTCCATTAATAATGCAACTATATATAATTTTTCTGGTGCTAATGTACAATCATTTGAATTGGCGAGGCGCAATGGAATTTTACTTGAGAATCATTTAGAACCTGCATTTCTAAACACTCTCTTACATCCGGTTTTTTTTGAAAACAAGGATTATTACTTTGATATTATATTTCTCCATCCTGTTGAAGCCGAGCCCAGGATATATAGCCCGTTGCAGGAAGTAACAAAATCGTTCATATCAAGAAAAATCAATGATAAGTTCTTTCTGACAGGAGCTATCAATTTCCGCAACGATATAGGTAAGTCTGATCTGGTAATCATTTACAGAAAAAATGGTGTATACTTCACACACCGTTTAAATTTTGAAGTTTTTCCAATCAAATTGGATTATCAAACGGACTATAAGAATATCATACAAGATATTAATCGTGAATTTTCTTCGCTTGTACTTGATTCTTTAAGGAAGACGTATTCTGTCTTTAAACAAGGCAATGAAGTTAATAATGATCTAGTTTGGTGGAGTGTATTCGGACAGCTGTATAAAAACATAATCAGTTCTTCAGGATTGATACTCAATAAACCACACAACCGGTTAGTATCTAATAATCATTTTATTAAATTAAATCAGATAAGACAACTTAATAGTAAACTAGAGGAACAAATAGCGGAGGATAACAAGAATGAGAATAGGTACTATCAAGTTGGCAAAAGAACATTGACGATTGATACACCAGAAAATCAATTTTTTAAGTACGCCATAAATTACATTTTTCGGAGATATAGAGAATTAAAGAATAAGTTGATACTGATTTCAGCAACCCGAATTTCAGCTGAGTTTAGGCTTGAACTAGAAAATATTGAACAGCGCTTATCAATCATTTCTAAACACCCTTTCTTCAAACAAATCAGCGATTTCAGAGGACTAAAACAAGAGTCATTAGTATTACATAAGGCCGCCGGCTACTCACAATTATTCAGGTCATGGATTATCTTAAAAAAGGGGATTGATTTTTTAGATGGGGTTAATAAGATTGAGTTAAAGAATATTGCAGATCTGTATCAGATCTGGTGTTTTATTGAGATGAAAAACGTGATTCAGTCTTTGTTGAATATACAGCCGGAAGAAAAGGACCTTGCAGAGATATTGATTGATGGTTTTACTGTTCAATTGCGTTCTGGCCGTAATTCTAAGATAACTTTCAGAAAAGACAACGGAGATTTGATTGAACTTTTTCACGAATTGCGGTATACAAATCAATTGAATGACAATACCATGTCGCATACAATAAATCAGGAACCTGATATTGTTTTACGATTTACTAAAAGCGATTACCATGAGAAGATGCAGTTTACCTACTTGTTTGATGCTAAATACAGATTGATATCAGATGATACAGAAGACGGTAGGGACCTGCCACCGGATGACGCCATCAATCAAATGCATCGTTACAGGGATGCAATTTTTTATCAAACGCATCAGGAAGATCACCGACCCAAAAAGGAGGTAATTGGTGCTTATGTATTATTTCCTGGCAGGAATGATTCAGCCGATGTAGAAAGTATGTATTTTCAGAAATCAATTAGCAAAGTAAATATTGGAGCATATCCATTGGTTCCAGGAATACAAAAGTTTGCCAATAATTCACTCCTTGTTAATTTTCTCCGGGATACACTTCAGGTAAAGGATCCAATTAGTATTTTAAGAGAGGAAATCGCTCCATACAAGTCGCTTAAATATGAAGATCCTGATCCTTTGGTTCTGGCTGGTTTTATGGGCAGTGAAAAGCAAGTGCAGTATTTTAAATCGAATAATCCAACAATTTACCATTTACCTGTTTACAAAAGCAACGGATCAATCAACAGAATCAAAAACCTCGATAAACTCAAATATTTTTGTCCGATAATTAATGGTATTAGTGAATACTATGAGATCACTGATATTAAGGTAATTCCAAGACGAGATATTTTTAACAGATCGATAGAATTGTATCGTGATTCAGATGAATCATATATTGTATTTAGCTTAGCAAATAGGACATTTCTGAATAACAAAATAGAGTCAGCAGCGGGTGGTAACCGGATTTTCCGATATGCAAGGTTTTCGGAACTGATGAAGTGTAAATCAGTCGGTGAGTTTAATAAAGTCCATCAGGAAAGTTAATACCCCACTCTGGTTCGGAAGTTACTTCAAAGCCCTTATTCCCTAAATGAAAACAAAAAATGACTTGGTTGCGAGAATCCAGAAATAACTTCCGTGCAAATTAACGTAACCAACAAACTCACCCAATGACCAAATACCTACTACTTCTATCAATCATATTCATCTGGGGTTGTAGCCGAAAAGAGAAAGAACCGGTGTCAATCACCATTGTTGACATTGGGTATATTGACCGAGCCCAAATTACAAAGGAGTTGAGCATCGTGAACAAATACAATCCGAGAGTGATCGGCCTCGACTTCTTATTAACCATCGATAGCCTGGAAAAAGATGTTGCTCTGGCAGAAGAACTCGCCAGAACGAAAAATCTGGTACAGTCCACAATGCTGCACAACAATGATCGGAAGGACATTACACTGTGGGATAGCCTGGAGGAGTGCCACGCCAAGTTTTGGTTTGGAAAGCAAGGATTCTCAAACATCACCATAACAGACGACTCCATCATTGTTCGGGAGTTGCCCATGCGCCAATACTTCCGCGAAAATATTGAATTCTCTTTCAGCTATAGCGTGGCTCTTCAATATGGGCTCGATCACATTCATCCGAGATATACAAGTAGCTTTGAGGACTTTGTCTTCGATGAGGATATTTTTGAATATTCCTTCAAAGTGATTTCGGTGAAAGATTTGCTGGCGGAGAAGTTTGACAAGAAGGACTTGACGGATCAGATTGTGTTGATGGGCGCTGTAACGGACAAAGAGTATTCGTATTATATTGATGATAGCAAAACAAAACGAATCAGTGGTATAGAATTTCAGGCTTGTTTAGTCCGAGAGATATTGAAATAGAATTCCCGAGAGATCACTTCCGCCCTGATACGTGTCAACACGTACTATGGCCATGATAAGCTTCAATCTTTATTCCTTATTCCTCGGTCTGTGTCCTCACAGACCGAAATATATTTCCATCAAGACACATTCTGACACATCCCTTGGCTAAGAGTTTAGACTTGAAAGTAATTCGCCTTGAATCACACAAATCCATTCTAGTTCATGCTCTTGCCCCAGACCATGCTACGTACCGATGAGTACCACGGCTTAGATCGAATAAATCATAGCACGATCTTTTTCCCGAAGCCCTCGCGGCGGGGATGGCAGCGGCACCACGCTGTTCGACATGTTCCGCAGAGCATGTCGAATTTCAGATAAAAGCAGGTTTATAACCCGCATACCTGCGATGATATGAAGTGAATAATGATTGGCATTGCAAATGTCATTTGATCTGGGTTCGCCATGCGCTACGCTAACATGCCGAACAGCTTAGGTAAGTTACAATTTGTTATCATTCCAATGATAGTTAGATTTGTAGGGCATGTTAAAATCTATTTCTAATATATCGAAAGTTTTCCAGACCTCAGGTAGTTATCCTGTGAAAGTGCTTTGCGAAGACTTGAATGAATATGTATGTAAATACAGTAGGCATGCTCCGTCTCCAGCTACGAGCTTATTCAATGAATATCTGGCAGCGGTATTTTTAAAGATTTGGGGACTGAAAGTTCCAGATTTTTCGCTCGTAAACATTCAGCAACAACATGTCGCAAATGAATTAATAAGTAATACGATTCAACCGCGTTTTTTTGATACTCCAACATTTGGTTCACAGTATATTGAACATGCAAAAGAAATTGATTCCAGTATTTCTGCCATTGAAGGAGATACGAAGCTTATCAAGAAAATTGCTAACAAGCAGGATTTATTGTCAATTGCACTGTTTGATTTGTGGATGGGCAATGAAGACCGAAGCCATAATAATTATAACCTGTTGTTAGGTTCTGATCCTGACTATGTTTTTATGCCGATTGACCATGAGCGATGCTTTAATGGAAATAGCGTAACAGTAGAAAGAGGATTTGTTATTCTAACAGAAGATGAGACCCTGCTAAATACAGAATTGGCTTCACTCGTTTTTAGGAATTTTAAGGCATTGCCGAAACTTATTGATGAGATCGCTGCGAATTATTACCTTTGGGTTGCTGACTGCGAAAAAAGCCTTGAAAACGCTATAAATGCAATGCCTGATCAATGGGGAATCCAAAAAGAGGATAGAATAGCCCTATTGAAATCTACGTTGTTCCAAAAAGATTGGATTGACGAATGCAATACTACATTTAAACAATATGCAATCAGATTTTTGAAGCCATGAACTCATTTTATTCCATATTAACAGTACCTATCCGTCCTTCAAGTCAAGAGCAATTGAACATAGGCCTTTTGTTATTTGATGAAAGAAATCTTGTGTTCAAATTTTCTAACCGGAAACTTGATTTCATTAAGAAGTTATTGCCTGAGAATTCATTTAACTTATTGAAGGCGTATGTATTCGGCTTAGCTGAGAAATTAAACTCAAGCGAGAATGAAAGATGGAAGAGTAAATTTAGTAGTACTGAATTTATTGGCTACCTCTCTAATTACAATAACAACCTCATCACCTTTTCTAAGCCAACTGCCATTGAGCTAGAGGCTAATGACACCAACTATAAAGCATTATTCGAAAGATTCATTTTTCAGTTTGATAGTGCCTTGATTCAAGGAGTTTCAAAGCATTCTATGTCCATCAAGAATGAACTGAAATATAACCTCTACCCACGAATAAAAGAGCGTGTAAACTTGGATCAAACAATTACTTCGAAAGAAATACCTACATTATTGGTGCCAAGTGTGAAGGTTAACTTTATCGGTCAAAACGATTTGCCTTTAGCAGGGCAGGGCGTAGATTTTGAGAGCAGCACTACTTTAATTTCAACGAACATATCGAAACTGATAAGCCTCATTAAGGCTTTTGATATGGACAATAGAAAGGGACAATATTATATTGTTGGAAAAGAGCCAGACAAAAAAGCATTTCCTGAACAGCATGATAATTGGCAACATATTTGGAAATCAAATTTACTCGAATTTGTTGATGTAGACGAGATGGATAAGATTGCGCGCTATGTTGAACAACATAACGTTAGGCCTTTTATCGGGCAATAATTTTTCACTACATCGCAAGTCTTTCAATCTAAGCAATAGAAACTTTCATCCTAATCAAATAAATCATCGTCCAATCTTTTTCCCGAAGCCCTAGCGGCGGGGATGGCAGCGGCACCCCGCAGTGGCGTGGGTTGGCGGGTGGCACGAGGAGTACAGCGAACAGCCCCTAAGCCGCCCAAACAATAACACGTATTTATTCGCTTTGCCAACGTACGTGTAAATACAATCACTTCCGCCATGGTACCTGTCGACACATACCACGGCGATTAGACTTTCATCTTAATCAAATAAATCATAGCCCAATCTTTTTCCCTAAGCCGCCCAAACAATAACACGTATTTATTCGCTTTGCCAACGTACGTGTAAATACAATCACTTCCGCCATGGTACCAGTCGACACATACCACGGCGATTAGATCGCCATGGTGTCCACAAACTCACAGCGAAAAAATCAACTTTATCCGTTTCATATTCGTCCGTACATTTACTGCCAACCAATCCGGCTCATTTAAACCACACGACAATGAAAGTAGTTTTGATTCGCATCGCACAAATTGTATTAGGGTTGTACGTAATTGTTTGTGGACTTCTTTATTTCTATCAGGAGAAATTGATTTTCATTCCGCAGCCGCTGCAGAAGACGTTTCAGTTTCAGTTCGGACAACCGTATGAAGAGTGGTACATCCGCACTCGCGACGAGGCTCAGGTGCATGGACTGTTGTTTCGGGCGGAGCAGTCGAAGGGACTGATTTTTTATTTGCATGGCAACGCAGGGTCGCTGGCCTCGTGGGGCACTGTAGCCAAAACGTATACGGACTTACACTACGATGTTTTTATGCTCGACTACCGCGGCTATGGCAAAAGCGAAGGCACCATAGAAGGAGAGGAGCAATTGTTTGCAGACAATCAGGCCACGTACGACGAACTGAAGAAGAAATATCCGGAAGAGAAGATCATCGTGCTGGGGTACTCCATCGGCACGGGCATGGCGGCGCAACTCGCATCTGCGAATAAGCCGAAGCTGCTGATCTTGCAAGCGCCGTATTATAGTCTGACGGATATGATGCGGCACACTTTTTCTTGGGTGCCTACTTTTTTATTGAAATACAAATTTGAGACACATGAATATCTGAAGCAATGCAAAATGCCGGTGGTTATTTTTCACGGCAACCGGGATGAGGTGATTTATTATGGCTCGTCGATAAAATTACAGCAGGAGTTTAAGACGCAGGATGTTTTAATTACGCTCAATAACCAGGGCCACAACGGCATGACCGACAACCCCGACTATCAGGCAGTGATGCGGAGCCTCTTAGCAAAGTAAGTGGGCGAGGAAAGAAAACGATTGCAATAAAATTTATTGGAAATCACAGCGATAATTAATTACCTTGAAACTATAATCCCCAAACGTGAGTTGGTTTTTTGAATACGAGCAAAGTTGGCTTTGCCATGAAACACACCGGTTCCCCACGGACTGTAACGCGAAATCAGCAATTAAACAATGGATAGGTTAGTACAAGGCCATTGGTACACATTAAACTGAAAAGAACATGAATCGCATGAACCCGAAAGTGAATTGGTTTTTTGAAAAAGAAACACCGTGGAAAAAGGAGTATGAACTGCTGCGCATCATTGTGTTGAGCACGGGCCTCACCGAAGAGTTGAAGTGGGGGTGCCCTTGTTACACGCACAACGAAACCAACGTGGTGTTAATACATGGATTCAAAGAGTATTGTGCGCTGCTCTTTATGAAAGGTGCGTTGTTGAAAGATGAGAGCAAGGTGTTGATTCAGCAGACGGCTAATGTGCAGGCGGCACGGCAGTGGCGCTTCACCAGCGCAAAAGATATTTTAAAAAATAAGGCGAGTATCAAGGCATACATTTTGGAAGCGTGGGAGATTGAAAAGGTAGGCCTGAAGGTGGCCATGAAGAAGACGAAAGAGTTTGATATGCCCGCCGAATTTAAGGCCGTGCTGAAAGAGATGCCCGATGTGAAGAAAGAATTTGATAAACTAACACCCGGGCGACAGCGCGGCTATCTTTTGCACTTCGGTGGTGCCAAGCTGGCCACCACGCGCGAGGCGCGAATTGAAAAATGTATTCCAAAGATTTTGAAAGGGAAGGGGTTGGAGGATTGAGAGGATGAATTAATCTAATAAATAAGTTTGCTGATGACGCTATTGGATAGATATGTAAAAGGCGAGATGGAACAGGTTTATTCAGAAATCGAGAAACTGGGTTCAAAGGCTTTTTCAAATGAATATTATGGAGATGTGGAGGCAGTTGTTGTTGAGACCATGCGCAGAGTTTCTTATAATTTGCAAATAATTCACAACGCACTTCAGGAATGCAACTATCAATTTTACTCAAGCACAGAATCAAGTTGGGAAATTCCTTTGTCACCTCCAATAGTTAATGTACAAAACCGTTTGAAGGAATATGAAGAGAAGATACGCCCGTTTGGTTCTCTTCCTCTGTCGTTGAAATTTTTTTATGAAATTGTGGGAGGCTGTAATTTTGGTTGGGACTATACGAAAGTGGAAAACACTGAATGGGAAGGTTTAGATCCTATTCAGATTGCTCCATTAGATTCTCTTTTGGAAGAGCAGAATTCTATTTATTGGATGGAAACTATGCAAGAGATATTGGAGGACGGTAATGTTCCTTGTATTGAATTAGCAGCCGATTATTTGCATAAGGATAATATCAGTGGCGGTCCGGCTTATTCAATAGAACTTACGAAAAACCTTTCGGTAGATAGTCGCTTATTGAATGAAGAGCATGAAACCACGTTTATTGGTTATCTCCGATTGATCATGCAAAATGGTGGATTTGCAAGGCCTTACGTTGGCAATAAGAAATATGATTCGTATTATCATCAGGTGCAATCGAAATTACTAAAAATATAATTCAGACAAACTAAGATATGAAACTTCGATGGCTCCTCTTGTTTTTTATGCTGACAGTCTGCAAGCAGATACATGGCCAGCAACTAAGCGGACAGGTATTTATTTTAGCAGAAAAATATGAAGACACCACCTGTGAAATAATCGCTCCGTGCGATTGCTGCGCCAGCGATTTGTTTTTTTTGAACAGTAAAGAATTTGCTTTGATCAACCGGTGTTTGTTTAGTGATACATATTATAAAGGAACGTACCTAATCAGTAAAGGCAAACTGATCCTAAACTTTAAACAAATGTCTGTGTTGGAAGTGGTAAACGAAGAGACAAGTAAAGTAACACATGAAATTACGCACATGAATATTTCTCCTTATGTTTTTTCAGTGGGCAAGTGTAAAAAGAAAACACGCCTCACGCACCTCACCATCAAAGATTTTTCAAATGGTTTCCGCTACCCAGTGCAAAAAGAAAAGGAACTAAAAAAAGAACTGATCACTTCCGAAGCTTGGCGACTGATTTCGAAGTAAGGAAAAAATGAATTGATATATATTAGAGTAGTTAAGCAACCTTTTTATTCAACACTATGCAGCACCAATGGAAATCGATTATTTTTTGTTCATTCCTTGTTATGGGTTGTAATCAAGAGCGGGTTTTTAATAGCGATATTGATAAGCTTACCATCCATCAAATGAAAAACAATCAGATAGAGATTGATGATTTGCAGCTAAAAGTACAAAAAACTGAATCGAGTAGGATGAAGCAAGCGGTAGCGAAAGTCGAACGATTGCAGGATTTACATGAATCGATTTTGAACCTCAATAATTCTATAGACAGGATGGAGCGGGCCATGGCTTCACGCAAAACGGCTGCGTTTATTGAAGAGCACTTTCAGGAATTGACTACTTATAATCGAACTCTATCCCCTATCGATTTCGATACACCCAAGTCGTTGATGAAATTGCATGTTGCCACATTGGAAGCGTTTATCATTCGCGAAAGGCGGGATGATTTGAAAGATTATCTGATGCGAGTTGATAGCATCGCTGTAGTGATGGTGCCCACAAAACTGGTCGTACGGAAAGGTGATAAGATTTCAGGTAAAGCAGCGATTGCTTTATTTTCAAATTATAGTGATACGAAGTCTGCGTTTCGAACGATTTTAATCAATGGAAAAGAGTTGAAGCATGGGAAGGATGCGTGGGAGTTTGAACTTGATCTAAACACACCAAGTGTTGGGCCGATTGTACTCAATGCTGAAGCAATCTATGCGCATCCAAATAACCAGCGTTCGGTGCAGGGAAAGCAAGTGGTTTATATACAAGAGTAATACTAATTTTATTTTGACTGTTAGCAGAAGTTAAAAACACCTTTAGTTATACCATAGCGCGATGATATGAATTTGGAAATATGTTGAATAAAGTAATATCAATTTGGGCAATAATGGGAGGGTGTTTATTATTCAACCAATTCGTGCTAGCAATTTATACTGTAAGAAATGAAGGACTAGGCTTTTGGGCACTCGGCCGTGTATTTAATGATGAATTGCTCATGCTTTTACCTATATACAAAACCAATCGCGCGGGCATTGGTAGAAAATTAATTCTTACCGGTAGAGCGCTGCTCATCATTGTTGTCTTATTAACATTCTACATGATTTATTTGATAAAGAGCTCGGAGTTTTGATTTCATACGAGCAGAATGATTTATAAAGTTTTGAAAATAAGGATTAAATGAAAGTAGTTTATTGGATTACATTTTGTCTTTCCATGGCCGCTCTGCTTCTTAACCTTGGCCTTGGTTTGTTTGCTTTTGGAATAGTCATTATTCCATTGCTGATTTTGCATGTTTCAAACGGACTGCAACTCAATAAATTGACCAACCATAAAGTGGCGGTGATTTTATCTGCCATCAATCTTTTGGCATTTGCCCTTCTTAGGCCGGATGGTGCGCACACATTTACGGATACGGGTCTCAGTGCTTTGTTGGATGTGTTGGGTATCGATGCCGGCTTTAACCGACGCAATGAAAATTTTTATTTTGGAACTTCGATAGCATTATTTTTCATTCAGGTAGTTATTGATCTATGGCTCCGAAAAGTCATTCTCATTTCTAAGAAGTAGAAGTAAAGGGTTTTTCCGCATTCTTAATTTGGACTTCTGACTTCTTTAAACACTACCACCTCATCCTATGTCCGCACAGACCGAAGCATGAACACCGAAATCTCAAAATTTAAAACCTCATCTCCACGTTCTCTGTTCTCACAGAACGAAACTTAACACCCTCTCCTCGGTCTCTGTCCACCAGATCGAAATAAACTCAAAACCACATCTCTCTCCACTCGGTCTTTGTCCCACCGACCGAAACTTGAACACCCGAATCGAATAATTTGAAACCAAACACAGGTCTCTCAACTCAAACCTCTAACCACTAACTTCCACCTCTTCAAACTCTGGGCAGTCGATTCGGATATCGTGTGGCAACAATTTCTGTTCCAGCAGGGCGCAGTAGGGCAGTTTGTTTTTCGTTGTGTAATGTCGGCAGGAAGTACAGGTGCGTTGCACGCTGATGACACCTTGCCGGTTTAATTCCATGATGATCGAGTAGATCCCTTCCCACAGCGCGGATGGATCGATTGATTTTGATTGCGCGATTAACTTCCGAATTGGATCGGCAAAGTCTTCAGTTTCAGCCACCATTTTATTTCCAACAGCCGTCAGTTGCATGGTGTAGCTGCGGGTATCCACGCCACTGGTGAATTTTTTAATCAGTTTTTTTTCTTCCAACACTTTTACTGCGTCACTCACGGTGGGCTTGGTCATATTAAATTCTTTGGCCAGGTAGCTGATGGTGGAAAGCGATTCCGGGTGATATTTTAAGAAAATCAGCAGCTGAATTTGAATGGGACTCAGCCCATGCACCTTTGCTTTTTCCCACAACAGAATACGAAACACCTGCGCGAGGCGTTCCAGCCCGGATACAATTTTATGATCCAGGTATTTGTTTTGATCCGATACGTTGAAGGTCGACACTAACAGTTTTGTAATTCGATGATATAATATCCTTTTTGGTGAATGCTGTCAATCATTTTTTCGGTGGCTTTTTCTACGTGGCAAAACCTGCACTCTTGCGAGGTAAGCGATTGTTCGGCTTCCGATTTGGATTGTAAGTATTCCTTACCAAAGGTATAAATAAGTTTTTCATCTTTCAGCGTGCGCGGCACAACAATATCAAAGTGCATCACCCGTCCGCTTTTGCGGGTGACGTAGGTATCCCAAATGGCTACTTCCATATTTTTACTTTAATTTATTTTAAGAAGAGGCTGTGAAATACAGCCTCTTTTATGATTGGATTTTGACTTCAATTTTTCGGAACTACTATTCGACCGTATCAGAATTCAGTCGGGTTAATGTAGGGGTACGTCCAGAGAATAACCGATAACGTCACCGCTTTGAACCAGGCTGCATGCATGGCTTCAACGGTGGCCTCATCGTGGCCTTTTTTAGCCAGAAAACTTTTGATGGTAGCCGTAATTGGTACGATGAATGCCACCATGTAGCGATAGTGAATAATGGGCACCGTATCCACTCCATCCGTTTTGTTTTTTTTGGTCGAGTGATGGCGCAATGCGATCTCGTGTTGATAGTTTAACCAAGTGGAGTCGTAGGGGCGCTGGCATACATCCAGAATCCATTGACCAAAGCGTACTCGCACGGCGGACAGGTATTCCATGTTGGGTTTTCCGCTTTTTCCAAAATAGGCCACCAGATGTTCGTGGCTTCCTACGAAACCATACCACACGTCGAGGATGGCATCCGTTTGATCTTTCAATACCTCTCCGGCCAGGCGAAGATATTTTTCGTCTTCTTCGGTGAAGAGAACCGTTTGTTTCAGTAAGGCTAATTCTGCAATGCTTACAGGTGATTGCGCTACAGCCCCGTAGGTGTACCCATGGATTGATTGAGACATAATTGGTTGGTTTTAAATGATGGCTCAAATATAGTAAGGAATCCTAACAAAACAAGTTTCTTTTTTTTTGTCTGCATTAATTTAACGGCGTGGTAATGGAAGAAAGACAATAGTAGTATTGGGAACGAATCTGTTTCGTTTATTTTTTTTAGATTGGTATAGTTACTTCACGACTTTCTAAGAATAGATTATGTCATTTTCATCCGTACCGCGCAGATGTAAAAAACGAGTACGTCACTCGTTGCTTATTCGAGAGGCGTGTATTCTGAATTCCGACTTCTAACTTCTGACTTCCTTTAAACCACCCTATTTGCAACCCCCACACTTCCAATCCTCATCCAGATCAATGACAGTTACAATGGTGAGATGTCGTTCTTTCGGCGCTACAATGATGCGCACATGTTGTTGGTCTTTGCTTGTGTAGCCTTCCAGCGCATACTTCGCACCACGCGCAGCATTGGGTTCACTCTTCGCATAGTTGATGTCGGCTTGCTGCACAATCTCTTTCACTTCCTTTTGTGTGATATGCCGACACTCCATCCGGCAACGCGCATGCTTGGTGAAGAAGTACTTCGCTTCAGCATCGCGAAAAAGATCGGCTACGCTGGAAGAATCTTTTTCGGTCGAGCGATACGTTCCGGAGGAAGGACGCGATGATGTTTCTGTCGCACGCCCCTCACGACATTGGCGCACAAAGAGTGCAACAATAAAGAGAATGACAATGAGTAAATAAGGAATGGCTTTCTTCATACTTATTTCTGATAGGCATAACCCAGCACGGCTACCACATGACAGGCAGTTCCAGACAATACAAACAAGTGCCAGATAAAGTGACTGTATTTAATCCGCTCGGCAACAAAGAACACCACACCGATTGAGTACATCGCTCCTCCGGCTACGAGCCAGAATAAACCCCAGCCAGGCATGCTACTCCACAGCGGTTCTACAGCAATCACTGCGAGCCAGCCCATACCCAAGTACAAGGCAGTAGATAGTTTGCTGCTATTGGCACCGGCAACCGATTTGAGCACCACTCCGCCAATCGCGAGAGTCCATACAATACTGAAGAGCCACCAACCCCATGCACCTTTCAGTACAATGAGTGTGAGCGGAGTGTAGGTACCGGCAATCAGCAGGAAGATGGCGGCATGATCGAAGATATTGAAGACACGTTTGGCTTTGCTATGTGGAAAAGCATGGTAAAGCGTAGAAGCCAGATAGAGCAACATCATCGTAGCGCCAAACACACTTGATGCAAAGATGGCTTTGCCTCCCAGCGGAATGGATTGAATGATAAGAATGGGAGTAACTGCTACTGCCCCCAGAAACCCGATGCCGTGACTAATACTGTTGGCGATTTCTTCTCCCAGACTTTGATGACGTTTCGGGTGCTTTGTGCTCATAACTACAAAGATCGGATTTTATGAGAGCTTTCCCTACATCTGTGGCCCCTCTGATAAACTTTGTGAAATAATTCTATGACAACAACTTCCACAGAGTTACACAAAGAAACACAAAGCTGCACAAAGATTTTTAGCCTCTGTGAACCTCTGTGTTCCTCTTAGAAGCTTTGTTGAATAATTTTATAACAACTTCCACAGAGCTACACAAAGAAGCACAAAGCTGCACAAAGATTTTATGCCCTCTGTGAAACTCTGCGGCCCTCTGAGAAACTTTGTGAAATAATATTATCAACAAATTCCACCGAGCTACACAAAGAAGCACAAAGCTGGACAAAGATTTTTTGCCCTCTGTGAAACTCTGAGGCCCTCTGAGAAACTTTGTGGAATAATTTTATAACAACAACTTCCACCGAGCTACTCAAAGAATCACAAAGTTGAATGGAGGTTTTTTAGCCCTCTGTGAACCTCTGAGCTCCTCTGTGAAGCTTTGTGGAATAATTTTATTACAATAACTTCCATCGAGGTACACAAAGAATCACAAAGCTGCACAAAGATTTTATGCCCTCTGTGAAACTCTGCGGCCCTCTGAGAAACTTTGTGAAATAATATTATCAACAAATTCCACGGCGCTACACAAAGAATCACAAAGCTGCACAAAGATTTTATGCCCTCTGTGAAACTCTGCGGCCCTCTGTGAAACTTTGTGGAATAATTTTATAACAACAACTTCCACCGAGCTACACAAAGAAGCACAAAGCTGCACAAAGATTTTTAGCCCTCTGTGAACCTCTGAGCTCCTCTGTGAAGCTTTGTGGAATAATTTTATAACAATAACTTCCACCGAGCTACACAAAGAAGCACAAAGTTGAATGGAGATTCTTTAGCCCTCTGTGAACCTCTATGCTCCTCTTAGAAGCTTTGTGGAATAATTTTATTACAACAACTTCCACCGAGGTACACAAAGAAGCACAAAGCTGCACAAAGATTTTTTAGCCCTCTGTGAACCTCTGAGCTCCTCTGTGAAGCTTTGTGGAATAATTTTATAACAACAAATTCCACAGCGCTTACAAAGAATAACAAAGTTGCTCGGAGGCTTCCTTTTACCTTCAAATAACAAAAACACAAAGCCCCTTCAGGTTTACTATATTTGCACCATGTTCACCCGACTCAAAGAAATCTATCAGGAAGTAGAAAACCACAGCGACCTTACCTACAAGGCCATTCCCTTTTATACCAAAACCATCCGCGACATCAAAGTAGAGTTGCTCAAAATTGCCACCGTGCAAGGCGAACAACTTTCGCGTAACGTAACCGACGCCACCCGCCTGATCCATTTGACCAATCGCGATGATCTGAGCGGCATTGAAAACTATCCCAAAGAAATTCCTAAATATCTCAAGCGTGTCCGCGATACCATTTTAAGTTGTCTCGCTTTTGTGAAGAAGATGAACTAAGAGTCGCTTTTAATTGGCTGCCTTGCGCAGCTTGCGTTGCAGTTGCCAAAATTCTCTGCCATAACCTACCAGCAATTCTTCGCCTTTATCAATTGATCGCTTCGCTTCAATGTAGCAGCGATTGCCTTCACTCACGTACTCACAATTGTTGCGCAGACCTTTCATTTTAGACAGTCCGTGTGCATCGTTCGCATAGCGCCCCAGCGTATCTACTGCCGGCAAGGCATCAATCACCGCGTTGCGCGTAATGTACATCAGATACCCGTTGTAGCCATCGAGATGCTTCACATCTTTCCACTTACGCTTTTTTCCTTTGTACTCTACAATGCGCGTGCCTTTGGCAATTGCTAATTTGGTAAACAACCCTTTGCCTGCATTGGGCAACCGTGATTTTTTTACGATTAGAAATTTTTCAAGATAGGCCATTACTCTTCATAAAATTCCTGAATGGCACCGAAGTAAGCATGTTCCCAGCCTTCCACAATGTCGTTATAATCGGAGTCGGGAATGTTGGTGTGGCGCAATTCCACGGAAGTGCCTTCTTTTGCTTCGTGCAGTTTGATGGTGACTATCGATGGTTCGGCTTGCTCATCAAAGTACCATTGCTGCACCATTTTTTTGTTGGGTTCAAACTCCAGATTCTTCCCTACGATGCTGCCTTCCCACAACGAAAATTCGCTGTTGGGTTCGGTGCTCATCTCTGCTTCTTCGCCACTCCACAAGTGAATGGTGTTGGGATTGGTGAGCGCCAGATACACATCGCTCGGCGGTGCGGGAATGATAAAATATTTTTTATAGTCCTTCATGTCTGTTAAATCAGAATCGATTAATGAAAGTGATAAAGGAAAACCAGAATGCCATTGAAGGCAGGCTTTGGATTGTCTTTGATTTCGAGGGTTACATTTACTTCAAATTTGGTGATACCGCGCAAGTTGAGAATGTTGTGCAGCTTGGCGCGAAGGCGTACTTCCTGATTAACCAACACAGGTTGATTGAACTTCAGTTTTTCAATGCCGTAGTTGATCATCATTTTGATGTTTCTGAATTCTGCAATCTGATCCCACAAGTGTGGCACCAGTGATAAGGTAAGATAACCGTGTGCAATGGTGCTCTTGAAAGCGGTTTCGGTCGCAGCACGCTGTGGATCGGTGTGAATCCATTGATGGTCGAGTGTGGCATCGGCAAACCGATTGATTTGATCTTGGGTGATGGTGGTGTATTCGGAAACACCCAATTCTTTGCCAAGATAGGTTTGAAATTCATCGTGGCTGCTAATGATTAATCGATTCATAGAAGATGTGATTCAATGGTCAAAAGTAGGAATTATTGAGCGTACTCCTCATTTTAGCCGCGAGTTTATGATGATAGCTGTCACAGAGTTACACGAAGAATCACCAAGTTGCACAAAGAGAAATCGCTGCGCTTCTTCGCATTCTTAGCAGTAAAAGAGAATCGCAAGCGCAATCGATGTAATCCGACGTTCTCTGTGTCCCTCTGAGATCCTCTGCGAAACTCTGTGAAATAATTTTAATACCACACACTCTTATCCAGTATCGAGTATCCAGTATCGAGTATCCAGTATCGAGTATCCAGTATCGAGTATCTAGCATCGAGTATCCAGTATCAAGAATCCAGTATCCAGTATCCAGTATCCAGAATCCAGAATCAAGAATCCAGTACCCAGTACAAATCTCTGTGTCCCTTTGTACTCTTCGGTGAAACTCTCTGGAATATTTGAAAATACGCAACGACCCAAATCAATCTTCTAAAAAAGCGATTAACTTTGATCATGCTCAATCTATTTTGGTCAACCTACCTGCAAGGCTTCTTCATCGTAATGGCAATGCTCACGCTGGTGTGGATCGTCAGCGTACGCAAAGCCAACGCAGGCATTGTCGACCCCTTTTGGGGATTGGGTTTTGTTCTGGTCAACGCGTACTACTTCTTCAACACACCTACCGAAAATCAACGCAAGTGGATTCTCCTGGCGTTGGTGACCATCTGGGGATTACGATTGTTCACCTACCTCTGGTGGCGCAACTGGGGCAAGCCCGAAGACTACCGCTATGCACAGTTTCGTCAGAAGTATGGGCCCGCACGCTATTGGTGGTTTAGCTTCTTTCAGGTTTTTTTGTTGCAGGGCATTTTGTTGTGGCTGATTTCCGCACCACTGTTCGCAGTAAACTATAACTCAGAAAATGCTTCACTCAACGCATGGGATGTCCTCGCCATTCTCTGTTGGATCATCGGTTTTGCATTCGAAGCTGGTGGCGACTATCAATTAGTAAAATTCAAATCAAACCCAGCCAACAAAGGAAAGGTATTGAACATCGGCTTTTGGAAATACACCCGCCATCCCAATTACTTTGGCGATGCCTGTGTGTGGTGGGGGTTTGCATTTTTCTCCATCGCCACAAAAAGTTATTGGCCGGTATTGGGTTCATTATTTATGACTTTTCTACTAGTAAAAGTTTCCGGAGTAGCCTTGTTGGAAAAAGCATTAAAGACCAACAAGCGGCAGTACGATGAGTATATTCGCAAAACATCTTCTTTCTTTCCATGGTTTCCCAAGAAGTAATTAATAGTAACCGTATTCTTGCCAAGGCAGATACGGTAGAGCCGCTCGTAAAACCATCCGTCGATACGGACACACTTGCCTCGATTGATCCTGCCACCTTAGAGGACTCGTATGTGTACGTGCATTGTCACTACAACAACACATCCGACGAAATGCTCATTCGCATTTGGCGCACCACTTTTTTAATCGACCGCACATCCGGCGTACGGTCGCAGTTGTTGCACGCCGAAAATATTTCGTATGCACCGCAGTGGACTATCATGCCGCGAAAGAAGCCATTCACCTTTCTGTTGATCTTTGGTGGCCTGCCAAAAACATGTCGCGTATTTGACCTGATCGAAGAAATTCCACAGCCCGGAGGTTTTGAAGTGCGCAACATAAATCGCAATGAGACCGATGTTTATCACATCGATATTCTGTAACTTAGATCACCTATAACCCAACCCTATGCTATCACGCAGAAATCTTTTGAAGTCGCTGGGCGTATCTGCACTGTCGCTTTCCGCATTGCCCTCTTTTTCTAATTCATGGAATGATTCCTCACCAACGTTTGCCGATCCACAAGATCCGGCCTTCTGGAAAAGCGTGCGCGATCAATTCATGCTTTCGAAAGAAGCCGTGTTCTTCAACACCGGCACGGTGGGCGTGATGCCCAAAGCAGTGGTCGATAAAATGGTGGAGCATACACAGATGATGGCTACGCATGTGGCGGACTGGGCTTACAAAGACGATAACAAGGAACAGTTCATCAGTGGCTACAATAGTCTGTTGCCCATTCGCACGAAAGTAGCGAAGCTATTGAACTGCGAAGTGGGAGAGATTGCGATGACCGACAACGTAACCAACGGCATGAGCTACATCGCCAACGGCATCACCTTGCAACCGGGCGATGAAATTCTCACCACCGATCAGGAACACGGTGGCGGACAATCTTCATGGAAGGTAAAGGAGAAACGCTTTGGCGCAGTTTTCAAAACCGTGGCCATTGGCAAACCTATCACCAGTTCTTCCGAAGTGTACGACACCATCATCAAAGCATTCACACCCAAAACAAAAGTGCTGATGTTATCGCACATGATATCCGGCACTGGTTCTATCCTTCCGGTGAAAGAGTTGTGTGCCGAGGCGCGGAAGCGCGGCATCTTTACGGTGTTGGATGGTGCGCAAACCATCGGGCATATCAAAGTAGATTTGAAAGACATCGGGTGCGATGCCTACGTAGGTTGTTTTCACAAATGGATGGGGGCGCCGACCGGCACCGGATTTATGTTCGTGAAGTCCAACCTCATCAAAGACCTATGGACCACCGTGGCAAGCTATCGCTGGGATGATCATGCCGATGAAGGATTTCGGTTTACCCAACGTGGCACCGGCAACTTCGCCATTCTGTTGGCATTGGAAGTAGCATTGGACTTTCATTTTCAGTTGGGCCCCGATACTATCTACCAGCGCATTAAATTTTTGGGCGATCGCCTGCGTAGCGGACTGCGGCAAAATAAAAAAGTAAAAATATTTTCAGCAAAAGAAGAGGCCATGAGTGCGGGCATCACGCTTTACACGATTGAAGGATTGACCGGCACACAGATTCAGGATGCGTATTGGGCGAAGGCCAAAATGCGCCCGCGCTCGCAAGGCGATGTGTATGGCGTGCGCCATTCAACCCACATCTTCAACAGCACCGAAGAAATTGATCGGGCGCTGCAGATTGTAAATGAGCTATCGGCAAGTTGACGGAATACTATCAATATGATCAACCGGTAAGTATGCAATAGCAATTCTATCGCATAATTTGACGAATACTGACAGCACCGCTAGTATCGTCAAGGTTAAACCGTGGCAATCCCAAGGATTCGTCAGTAAATTGACTAACTCCTTAATTCTGCGCATAATTTGGGTTTAAAAAAGGCAGGAGAAAACAGGACAAACTGCTTTGAATACCTAGATTTGTTCTAAATCAAACATTTACATTAAATTGCAAACAAACTTCTTATGAAATCACTAAAAAATCTATTCATCAAAGAAGATGCTGAGGAGGAAGGTGCTGTAGAAGGCAAAGAACAAGAGGCTCCGATTGCCTTTCCTATTTCTGATTCAAAAACACATGCAAACATTACGGGTGCTGGATCTAACCAATACTTAGTTGAGATTATTGATGTGTATGAGAAAGGTCTGGAAAGCATCAATATGCCAGGGTATGACTTTTATGATTTTTACCTTGCTATAAAGGCATCAGGTGCCGAGAATGAGGCTGTTTTCAAAATGGCCTATCAGATGGGTAAAACCATGGATAAATCGATTACCCCGCAAAAACTTTCCAATGATGCGGAATACTATATCAGCAAACTCAACGAAGTATATCAAACGTATTCGCAAAAGGGAGAGCAAAAATTGCATTCGTTAGAGAGCGAGTTGAAATCGGAGAAAAACAATCTTTCCGTAGAAGCGAATGGCATCGAAAGTGATATTAATAAAATGCGGCAGCAAATTAGCCAGTTAGAGCAAAAATTAACAGAAGTTCGGAGTAACTTGGCACGTATAGATGGAAAGTACGATCCTCAAAAGGAGGTTATTAAACTAAAATTGCAGGCAAACGATCATGCGATGAAGATTAGCGTACAAAGATTGCAATCCATCAAAGAGGGAATTCTAAAATATATCAAATAGCAAACGGCAAAAACAAACACATGAAGCAGTTATCAACGCAAAACCCAAAGGTGCTTGAATTACCGATTCTTAAACATTTTGAGAAATCGGAAATATCTTTCAATCCGAATAATTGGCGCAAGGGCGAAAAAGGAATTGCCGGAGTAATCGGAATTGGATTGCTGGGGCTTGCAGGCTGGGGTATTTTCACCTACGTGCTTCCTCCGATATTAACAATGCTGGGGCAGGTAATAGGCGCTATCTTATCGGCTGTTTTAGTCATTGGGTTTTTTATCTTCTTGCCCGTTATTCTCAAAGGATTGAAAAAATTGGCGCGTGCTTTTCATAAACTACTGATTAAATATGACCCATTTGGTGAACTGGAGGAACAGAAGCAAAAGATGATTCAAAACAGGCAGTATTTTAAGGATGCGAAGGCCAAAATCAGAGCAATCAAAACAGGTATGGAATCTGAATCTGCGAAGGCCGAGAAAGAATCAAAAGAGTATCAGGAAAAAGTAGTCTTACTACAAGAGCGTGCAACAAAATCAAAAGATAAACTAACGCAGCTAGATCAAACACAAGGAGAGGCGGCCAAAGAAACAGATGAATATGTAGAGCTTCAAACTAGTTTGATGAAAACACTATCAGATGCACAGCGCACCAGTCACTTATTAAATCAAAGCACCAGTTTGGTACGCAAATATGGTTCGCGGGCGCATGTAATCGGAAAACTCGATCGCAAACTGAACATGGTAGAGACAGCTATCGATATTAAAATAGCTGATTTTGAAGTGAGCATCGATATGTTGAAAAAGGAGAGTGCATTTGCGGAAGCAGCAAAAAGTGCAACCGAACAAGCAAAGTCAGCGATGTTATTCACAAAGGGCTGGGAATTGGATTATGCGCTCGATGTGGTAACATCAACGGTGGCTCTTGATCTAGCCACTACCCGCGAAAATCTTCTCGATATCGATACACTTACGAGTCAATATTCACTGGATAGTGATGAGTTGTATTCTAAACTGGAAAAGTTATCGGATCAAATAAAAACGGAGACATACGATAACCCGGAGGCTAAAAAATATACAAATCCTAATTACAAATTATCGGACAAGGATAAGGCGGAAACGCAAGGGTTTGATGATATCTTCAAATAAATTACTCTTTTTTAAACCATAAATTGAAATACAGATGCAGTGGTCAAAATTAACATTCTTCGCTAAAGCAATTATAGTTGTGTTGGTGGCAGGTGCCGTAGGCTCGGCTGTCTATTACTTTTCACCCGGACTTCGAGTAAGCGAATCAAAACAACTTCAAGGGTTGGATGTAAGTGACAAAGATGTCAACAACATCAGCAGCACCGATGAGTTCCCACTTCCAAAGGAAACCGGGTCCAGTGTTGCATCGAAATCACCCATCACACGAATAGCCGGATATGCCTGGAATGCACAGTCGGGCATCATTGTTGCCAACGGCGGACCGAAGACCAGTGAAGGTTCTTTGATGGAAAAAAACGGAGTAAATCTCGAAATCATCCGTCAGGATTGGCTTTCGGAATTACGAAACCTGCATTTGAAATTTATTGAAGAGTTTGATAAGGGAAATGAAAACCCAACTGAGGGTGTTTCTTCAGTAATGATCATGGGAGACGGTGCTCCTTTTTATATCAGTTCGGTGCAACAAGCTTTGGATGATAAGTACGGAGCCAACAAATACAACATTCAAGTAGTTGGTGCAGTAGGGTTGAGCTATGGAGAAGATAAATTAATCGGTCCACCGAGCTGGAAAATGGATCCTCAAACCATGAAAGGCGCACTTATTTCTGCTGTATTGGGCGACGGAGATTGGGTAGTAGCGGTAAACTATGCTTCCATTAATGGATTGAAAGTCAACCCCGATCCTTCTACCTATGATGCCACCGCCGTAAATTTTATCTCTTCTGCGAACGATGACTATGTAGAGGCTTCCAAGGAATTGATCAAATCGCAAAAAGAAGGATGGACAGTGCCTTTGAAAGAAGTAAAAGATGGAAAACTGACCGGTAAGACTATCAACAAAAAGGTAGATGGTTGCGCCACGTGGACACCAGGCGATAAATTGGTTTTTGATGAATTATCTGGATTTACAGACATCATTTCTACCAAAGAGTTTAATAATCAAATGGCCACAGTGATCATCACAGTGAAACAATGGGCGGAGAAAAACCCCGAAACAGTTACGGCCATCTTGAAGTCTGCTTACCAATCTTCTGATCAGATGAAGCAATTTGATTCATGGAGAAAAAGAGCGTCTGAATGTGTCACCAAAACATTTGCAATGGAAACACCGGCCTATTGGTATGACATGTTTAAAGGACAAAAAGGAGAGAAAAACGGAATTTCATACAACATGGGTGGTTCACGTGTTTTCAATTTTGCTGATGCAAATCAATATTTTGGAATTACCGATGGAGTCAACCGTTATAAAGCGGTGTACGACCAAGTATCACGTTATTTGAAAGACCTCGATCCTGCAGGATTTAACGAAAACGTAAAACGTATTGTACCTTACGAAGAGGCCGTTAATCTTTCATTCGTGAAAAGCATTAAAGACATTGCAACAGGCGATGCCTATACTTCCGACTACACAAAGAAAGGTACCACTGTATTAGCATCCGGCGAATGGCATATCACTTTTGAAAGTGGAAGAGCTGCGTTACGCCCCGATGCCAAAGACATTGTAGAACAGATTTATAACCTGTTGATACAAGCTGAAAACTCGAAAGTGGAAATTGTTGGTCACACCGATGATACAGGAACAAGAGAAGGAAATTATTCACTTTCGCAAGCGCGCGCAGAGGCAGTAAAGAGTTACTTGATGCAGAAGGGAATTCCAGGCAATCGTTTTCAAAAGATTGATGGAAAAGGCCAGGATGAACCGGTAGCAGATAATACCACGATGGCAGGTAAAGCTAAAAACAGACGCGTGGTTGTTACATTATTGAAATAACTGCTAAATGAATCTGAAAGCGTGGATCAAGCCTTTTGAAAACCTTGCCAAGAAAGACAGGTTTACCATTTCCATCCTCTGGGTGGCAATGGTACTGGTCTATTGGTTGATCGCTACGTCTGGAGAAAAGAAATTTTTTCCAACCCCGCTTCAGGTTTGGAATGGTTTCTCTGCCCTTTACAGCGAAGGCTTGGTAGTACATATTGGAAGTTCGCTATGGCTTTGCTTACAGGCAACAGTCATATCCATTGTAGTTTCATTGGTGATTGCCTATTCGTATCCGATTCCACTGCTGCGTCCGTTGTCGCGTGCCATGAGTCAGTTGCGTTATTTGCCGCTGACGGGAATTACTTTTTACTTAACTATGCTGGTGACCAATGCGCGCACGATGCAGGTTTGGGTCTTGGTTATCTTCATGAGCCTTTATTTTATTACTTCTCTTCTTGCCGTGATTAAAGATATTCCCCAAGAAGAGATTGATCATGCTCGTTCACTAAAATGCAGTCGCTGGGAAATACTGTGGGAAGTGATTGTGAAAGGTAGATTTGATTATGTGATTGATGTTTTGCGCCAAAATCTGGCCATCACATGGATGATGTTAGTAACGGTTGAATCAATACTCGTTGCAGCCGGTGGCTTAGGAGTGCTGATCAAGAACAGTGACAAATTCATGAATCACGGCCGCATTTTTGCCCTTCAAATTGTAATTCTTTTGGTGGGTCTTTCCATTGACTATACTCTGAATACAACCCGCAAGTCATTGTTTCGCTATTCAAAATTTAATTGATGAATAACCCATACGAAGAGAAGGATATCATTCTTCAGGTTGAAAACCTGAGTATTTCCTATGGCGATAAAGTAATTATTCGGGATGTGAATTTTATCGAACGCAATGTAGTTCGTAAAGATATAAATCAGGGCCAAGTAGTTGCGGTATTGGGTAGATCAGGACGTGGAAAGTCTACTTTGTTTAGAGCATTGACAGGCCTCGTAAAGCCATCCAGTGGCAAAGTATTGATTCCAGACTACGCTCAAACTCCTTCCAACGGCATGCAGCCGGCTAAAGAGGTAGAAGAAGGAGATGTAGGCTTTGTTGATCAAAAGTATACGCTCTTCCGACATAAAACAATTTATGACTCGCTTACTTTTGCTTTGCGCAAATCAAGCGAGAATGGAAGTGAGAAAAAGGAAAAGGTAATGAAATACCTCATTGATTGGGGTTTAGAAAAAGTGAAAGATCAATACCCCAATGAACTTTCGGGTGGGCAACGACAGCGTGTAGCAATTATTGAACAGTTACTTTCTTCCGGGCACTATATGGTGTTGGATGAACCTTTTTCAGGTTTAGATATTGGTAATATTCAGAACGCACGCCAATCATTTAAATTGATAGAAAATGGGCATGATCTGAATACAATCATTTTTAGCACACATGATATTGAGCTTGCTACCGAATTGGCAGATTCAATCTACATCATGGGCTACCCCCGATTGAATGATGGTAATCTTGGTTCCATAGGCACCATAGTGAAGCACTTTGATTTGAAGGCGCTTGGCATTGCTTGGCGCAATGAGTTTACATCAGACCACATTGATTTAGTCAAGGAAATCAAAACTGCGATGTTGGCGAGTTAGTGAGAATGACTCAGGTAAAAGTTATACGCTAAACGCCTCCGCCCTGCGCTGAAAATAAGGTTTCAGAATGGTACGGTCGAGCAAAACAAAACCAACCAATAGATTTAAAATCAAAAAAGTCGTTACCACCCACTTCGCAGGAAATTGAAAATTGGGTGAAGTCAGTTTTTCAAAATAAAGCGATTGCACATTCACGTTCAGCGAAAAATCCACAGAGTCGTACCACCCGCTGCGGAGAATGTACAGTGCCACAATCACCATCGTGAAAATACCGGTCAGCAGCAGCATCCCCATTTTAGGAGAAAGCACACGGCTGCTCACCGGCAACGAAATGCCGTGCATCACTTTATCCGTAAAGTTTTTAGACGGTTGCGCCAGTTTGGATTGCTGTTGCAGAAAACGATCAATGGCAATCAGATGAGCGAGTTGCTGTTGCAAGCCGGGTGACCGTTGCAATTCTTGCCGCACTTGTTCGGCAGTAGTGTCATCCAATTCGCCGCTGTGGTAGCGAACCAATAATTCATTCCAGTCCATGGGTGATTTCATAGCATTACAAAGTTACAACTTCACTTTTTAAAATTTTAGTCAATTCTTCCGCCAGCCGTAGCCGGGCGCGGTGTACGCGCACTTTAATGGTGTTGGTCGTTTGTCCCATCATCTCGGCTACCTCATCCAATGAAAATTCCTGCAGGTAGTACAGTTGAATCGATAGCTTATCGGCATCGTTTAGCTTCTCCATTGCCTGCGCAATGAAAACCTGCTGGTCGTTTTTTTCCAGTGCGTCTGCCGCTGCACCATCGTGGGCAATGATTTGGTTTTCGATGCTGTCTAGTCGCATTTTGTTTTTGCGCTTGGCGCTGATGGCGGTGTTAAAAGTAATCCGGTAGAGCCAGGTACTAAACCGTGCCTCTCGATTGAATTTCTTCAGATGGTGAAAAGCACGGATAAATGCATCCTGAGCAGCCTCCTCTGCTTCCGGCCGGTTTTCCAGCACTTTGAGTGCAATGGTAAAGGCAAAACTTTTGTAGGCATCCACCAACTGGCTATACGCCTCTGTTTGGCCGCCCAAAACGCGGTCAATTAATGCAAATTCCTCTTCTTTGGTGATCACGGCCCTTGGACGCAGCTTGATTCACGGAAGTTACATCCTTTTTTGTGTAAACAGAACACGCCTGATATAGAACCGATGAAAGGATTCGTTACTAACGGCAAATACCCCACGCATCACAGGATGTATTCGGTTAAAATGTCTATACCGTTAAGTTAAGCCCTTTTTTATACCTCACCTCGTTCCTCTCCACAAGAGAGGAGATTAAGTCGTGCTTAACTTAACGGCATTGCTTAAAATGTCGTGTACCCGCAACTGAAATATCACTTGTTACCACTACTTTTGAAGTCGTATCCACCCGCTGTGAACCCTTTGCAATTTCAATTCTTGGCTCAAACACGCCAATTCATTATCTGGGCTTTGCTTTTGACTCCATTTTTGGCGTCCGGACAGTATAGCAACCAATGGATTGACTTCAATCAGTCGTACTATAAAATATCCGTTGCTGCCGAAGGGCTCTACCGCATCACCTATGCCGATTTGCAAACCGCTAATTTCCCGGTCAATACCGTTGACCCGCGCCTAATCAAGTTGTATCACCGCGGGCAGGAGCAGGCCATCTTTGTGCAGGGCGAAGCCGATGCGGTTTTTAATGCTTCGGATTACATTGAGTTTTACGGCCTGCGAAACGATGGCACCCTCGATAAAAAATTATACAAGCAGACCTCTGCGCCACATCCATACCATAACCTTTACAGCGATACCACCGCATACTTTCTCACCTACAGTTTGATTCCGCCCGCCGGTAAACGGATGCATGCATTTTCAGAAGTAAATGTGTCCTCATTGCCGATCGAGGCCTATCACATGGAGCAACGTTTGGTGATTCAGTCAAACGATTTTTCGGCCGGACGCAGTTATGGACCGCAGTCGTTGCTGCAATATTCTTCGTTTGATTATGCCGAAGGCTGGTTCAGCAAACCACTGCAGCCGGGTAAGTCCATTGATGTTGTGGTGGATAAAGTCGTCAATGGGTTGCCGGCATTCGGCACGCCGCGTATGGAAATATTGCTGGTAGGCCGGGATAACCTTGCGCACATAGCAAACATCCAAGTCGGTCCTACCACCAGCGCCCTGCGCTCGTTGCCTTCGCTTGATTTTGCCGGCTTTGAAACACCGGTTATTACGGCTGATCTCAACGACAGCGACTTTACGTCGGATGGAAAAATAACGGTGCGCCTTACCGCAGGTGCAACGGGCAACAATCGTTTTCAATTCAGTGTTGCCTATGTGCGGATTACGTTTCCACAAAATTTTGACATGACGGGCACCACACAAAAAACATTTCAGGTGATCCCCAACGCTTCCGATAAATCGTATGTGGAGTTCAGCAATACCCCCGCCAGCGCGCGCCTGTACGATATAACCGATGCCGACAACCCGATCAGCATCGGAACACAAGTAGACGGCGTTATACGCAAGGCCATTGTGCCATCCACATCCAGCACGCGAAAACTTTTGCTCACCAGTGTGGTGTCATCGCCCTTAGCTATTCGCAAAGTAAGCTTTCGGCCATTTCAATCTACAGAAGCGGATTACATCATCATTACCAACCGGGCATTGATGAAGCCTGCAGGTGGCTATCCCGATGTGGTGAAGGCCTACGCGGCATACCGGGCATCTACCGCCGGTGGAAGCTATGATACGCTCACGGTGTCGGTGGATCAACTCTACAACCAATTCAACTATGGCGAAACCTCATCGCTGGCCATCTATGAGTTTATGAAATACCTGGTGGGCACGGGCGCTCCTAAGTTTTTGTTCATCATCGGCAAAGGACGCGACATTTACAGCTATTCGCCTTACCGGCGCATCAGCTTTTCACCGAACGAGGCGCGCGACATGGTTCCCACCGCAGGACTTCCTGCCTCGGATATGGCGTTCACTGCAGGACTGGGTGGCACTACCTATGAACCAAAAGTAGCCACCGGACGTTTGCCGGCGATCTCTCCGGATCAGGTGGCGGCATATCTCAACAAAATTAAAGAAACAGAAAGTGCTCCATTGACAACCGACTGGAAAAAGCGAGCGCTCCACCTTAGTGGTGGCATTTCGGCTTCTGATTTACCTGAATTCCGTGCCAACTTGGATGGCTTCAAGAGCATTGCCGAAGGCAATTTTTGGGGTGGAAAAGTTCAGACCATTGCCAAGCGAGAGGCCAACCCTTCGCAATTGATTAATGTATCCGATCAGGTAAACCAAGGAACTAATCTGATTACCTTTTTCGGGCACTCATCGCCGGGCACGATCGATATTGATATCGGATTTGCGACCGATCCGGTATTGGGCTACAAAAATACAGGTAAGTATCCGGTCTTCTTGATCAACGGATGCAATGCCGGTGCATTTTTTATGAATGATGTGATCTTCGGAGAAGATTGGATATTGGCGGCCAGCAAAGGGGCCAGAGGCTTCATCGCGCATAGTTCATTTGGCTATAGCAGTACGCTGCGTGCGTATTCTGAATTGTTTTACAACGTGGGTTTTGCAGATACCGCCTATTTGAAAAAAGGAATCGGAGAGGTGCAGCAGGAAGTAGCCAGACGCTATCTAAATAGCTATGGCGATGGAGTCTTCAGCATACCACAAGTGCAACAAATGATTTTATTGGGCGATCCTGCCGTAAAACTTTTTGGCACCAACGATCCCGACTACACATTGGAAAGTGCCGATCTTGCGCTGGTATCATTAGACGGTGCCCGCGTTACCTCACTCACCAGCAAATTTGGTTTGCGCATCATTCGCAAAAATCTGGGAGCCACCAGTTCTAAGCCATTGGCCGTGCGGGTGCTGCGAACGTTTGCCGACAATACTTCTAAAACCTACGATTCGGTTTTCACCAACGTGGCCGTTCAAGATACTGTCATCTTTAAAATTACCCGCGAAGCAAGCGGAGCCGGAATCAATCAGTTTTCGGTGGTGCTCGATCCGCTCAATGCCATCAAAGAAACAAACGAACTCAACAACAGTGCCACCATGCTGGCACTGCTCTCTAGCAACAGCACCAAAAATTTGTACCCGGCCAACAATGCGCTGGTGAACAAACAATCGCTGAATTTAATTTTTCAGGCAACCGATCTTACTTCGCCCAAACGCGATTTTCAATTACAACTCGACACCGCGGCCACCTTTAACAGCCCTTTTCTAAAAACTTCCAAGATTACCGCGCAAGTGATGGGAAAATACCAGGCAGCACTCGCACCAACTGATTCAGTTACGTACTATTGGCGCACCAAGTTTGATCAGCCCGGTGCAAATGAAAGCCCCGATTGGAACACCAGTTCGTTCACGTACATCGCCAACAGTCCGGAAGGGTGGGGGCAGAGACAGTTTCCTCAGCTTGTGGATAACGAAGTGGTGGGTCTGGTGAAAGACATGCCATTGAAAAAATTAAATTATCTCGAAACGATTCGCCAGGTCGCGGTCACTACCTATGGCAATGCATATCCATCATCTCCCAGAGCATCCATTAAAATTGATGGAGAGGAGTATAACATTGCTACTCAGGATCAACCTTGTCGTAGAAACACCATCAACCTGGTGGCGTTTACTAAAAATTCGGTGGTGCCCTATGCTGGCCTTCCGTTCAATTTTCAGGACCTGCGCACGTGCGGCAGAGAACCCCAGTTGATCAACAGCTTTTTACTTTCTGAATTGGAAACCAGTTTGAATGACGATTTAGCTGCGTATGTAGATGCCATTCAGGAAAGTGATTCGGTGGTTCTTTTTTCTATTGGAAATCCGGGCTACCAGTCATGGTCGAACAATGTAAAAACCAAACTTGGTAATTTCGGTATCAGTGTGGCGCAGATCAATGCGCTGCTCGATGGTGAGCCTGTGGTCATCTTTGGACGCAAGGGCGCACCACCCGGTTCGGCCCGTGTTGTGCGTAGTGCAGGTGCTCCGGCTGCCGCTCAAATGTTAACGGTCAACAGAAGCGTGACAGGTCGCTACTCCAGTGGTGTGCTTAAATCTACGCTGATTGGTCCGGCAAAAAAATGGGTGAAATTTATTCCGCAGGCAACGCGGGTAGAGCCGAGCGATGAAGTGAAGTTTTCGTTATTCGGTGTTTCTTTGGCGGGCGTGGAAACACTTCTACAAACCGATATTTCATCGGATGTCGATCTTAATTTTATTGATCCGCAGCAGTATCCGTACCTGCGTGTAGCGCTGAGCATGCGCGATGAGGTTAACCTTTCTGCCGTGCAACTGCGTCAATGGTTAGTACACTTTGAAACCATGGCCGACGGTATTCTGGTGTATAGAGGTACGTTAACACAACAGACTTTACAAGAGGGCGACTCATTTACAGGCTCGTATGGATTTGTGAATTATTCCGATAAGCCATTTAGCCAAGCATTAACGGTACGAAGTGAAGTCACCAATAAAACAACGGGTCAATTGACAGTCGCTTCTCAATCGATCAGTGCTCCGTTGCCGGGCGATACCACCAAGTTTTCGGTGGTCATTCCCACCAAAGGCAAAGTGGGGTTGAATGATGTAACTGTATTTGTCAATCCGAAACTGGTGCCCGAGCAGGACTACGATAACAATGTGCTCACGCTTTTCAATCACTTGTCCGTGCAAGGCGATGTAACCCCGCCGGTGTTGTCTGTTGCAATCGACGGGCGATTGGTAAAGAATGGCGATTACGTTTCTAACAACCCATCAATTGTTGTTCAATTGGCCGATAACAATCCGTTTTTGTTTCGCACCGATACGTTGGCAGTTCGCCTGTTTTTGAAGCGTCCGTGCCCAACCAACTCGTGCAGCTACGAACGAATTTATTACAAACGCACCGATGTGGCATGGACACCCGCAGCCGCCGATAAGCCGTATGTTTTTACGTTCACTCCTCGGTCATTGGAGCCGGGCAAGTACGCGTTGTTGGCAGAAGGAATCGATGCCAGTGGCAATGCCAGTGGTGCCAAGCCATACGAAATTGAGTTTGTTGTAACGAGTACTACTTCATTGCAACTGTTATCGGCGTATCCCAATCCCTCGACCACGCAGGTGTATTTTAGCTTCGTGCTGAGTGGAAATGAATTACCTGCTGATTTTTCGTTGGAGATTTACGGATTGGATGGCAAGCTAGTGAAGGAATATGCTCGTGAGGATGTAAGTCGTTTTATTATTGGCACCAATGAGTTGGTATGGAATGGCACCGATACTGCCGGGGCGATCCTGCCCAACGGCGTCTATGTCTACCGCATCAATGTTTTTGCCAATGGCAAGTCCGCTACTCAAACCGGCCGGTTGGTTTTAGCGAAGTAAAAAACGAACTGAGTTATTATCACCATCTCGTAAAAGAGCATTACCAAAATTGTATAACCTAACCTCTGCGAACCTCTGTGCACTTGTAAAAGTGTATCATCAAAAATTTCACCGAGTTTCACTAAGAAGCACAAAGGTCCACAAAGAAAAAGCCCTTTCAGGGTTATCCAAACCTCTGCGAACCATCAAAAATTTCACCGAGTTTCACTAAGAAGCACAAAGGGCCACAAAGAAAAAGCCTTTCGGGTTTATCCAAACCTCAGTGAACCTCTGTGCTTCTCTGTGCAACTTTGTGAAATTGTATCATCAAATATTTCAGCGAATTTCACCAAGAATCACAAAGGTCCACAAAGAAAAAGCCCTTTCTGGTTTATCCAAACCTCAGTGAACCTCTGTGCTTCTCTGTGCAACTTTGTGAAATTGTATCATCAAAAATTTCAGCGAATTTCACCAAGAAGCACAAAGGTACATAAAGAAAAAGCCTTTCAGGTTATCCAAACCTCAGTGAACCTCTGTGCTTCTCTGTGCACTTGTAAAATTGTATCATCAAAAATTTCACCGAGTTTCACTAAGAAGCACAAAGATCCACAAAGAAAAAGCCATTCAGGGTTATCCAAACCTCTGCGAACCTCTGTGCACTTGTAAAAGTGAATCATCAAAAATTTCACCGAGTTTCACTAAGAAGCACAAAGAGCCACAAAGAAAAAGCCTTTCAGGGTTATCCAAACTCAGTGAACCTCTGTGCTTCTCTGTGCAACTTTGTGAAATAAGGAGCATTACAAATTTCACGTGAATTACGCTTACGAATCTCGTTGAACCCCAGTTTTGTAAAGCCACTCTGAAAATAAAAAAAGGCCGCCCTTGAAGAAGAGCAGCCTCTGAGTTTTAATCAGGCAGTGCTACATCACATCGATGGTGATGGCACTCACTTGCTTTTGCTTAATGATCTCGTTGAACTTAGGTATTTTATCGGTCATCACTTTGTTGAGTTGATTCAACTGAACATCGATCTTCTCCGTCACTTCTTTGTTCACCGCTTTCACTTGTTCCGTAGGTTTAAAGTCACTGCCGTCTACTTCAGATCCCAGCGCACCTAGTTTATTATTCAGCCGCACCGGATAATTCAACGGATCTTGTCCGCTGCGATTTTTGGTTTGATACAACGCCTCTTCGATTTTTTTGATTTCATCCAAAATCGATTTGGCCAACTCCGTAGCATCTTTCATGTCCTCTTTGCCCTTCATGGGTTCGGTTACCCGATTGATTTGCTCACGCGTGGTGCGAATTTGTTTGATCGCTTTATTGGTTTCACTGAGTTTATCGCGCACGGCGATCGAAAAATCAAATTGCTCTTTGATATCAGCCAGCGAACCGCTGGTGCGGGGGTCTTTCAGAATTTCAAATTCTGTTTCAGACGATTTGCCATTCACCGTCAGCTTTGCTTTGTAAATTCCGGGTATGGCTTTAGGGCCAGTGAGCGATGCCGCCCACATGATCAATCCATCAAAACCTTCGGCATCCGGGTAGCGCATGTTCCAGACAAACTTGTTCATGCCCGGCTTGAGTTTCAATTCCTCTTCTTTGGCTTTCTTGTCGGGTTTGGTAGCGAACTTTTTAATCAGCTTGCCGGAAGATTCTAAAATCTCCAGCGAGGCCACGGCTTTGGTGGTGTCTTTCAAAAAGTAATGAATCATCACACCATTGCTATGATTGACGCCTTCCGTCTTCGGCTGACCTCTTCGTCCGGCTTGTCCGCCATTCATGCGGTAGCTGGGCATCGGTTTGAACAAATACACTTCGCTGCCAGCAACGGTGGCACTTAGTTGATGGAGCGGAGTGATGTCGTCAATCAACCAGAAACTTCTTCCTTGTGTGGCCGCAATCAGGTTGTCGTTTTTGATGGTAAGATCGGTAATCGGAACGGTGGGCATGTTCAGTTGAAAGGGTTTCCAACTGGCGCCATCATCAAATGAAATGTACATTCCAAACTCCGTGCCTGCGTAGAGCAAGCCGGGTCTTTTTTGGTCGGCACGAACTACACGAGTGAAGTGTGCCGGATCGATTCCATCGGTAATTTTAGTCCAGGTTTTTCCGTAGTCTTTGGTCTTGAACAAATAGGGTTTTGCATCGCCTGACTTGTAGCTTGTGGTGGCAATGTAAGCGCCGCCTTTGACAAACGGATCAAACTCAATGCTGTTGACCATCGTCCACTCCGGCATTCCGGTAACGGTCAGCTTTTCCCATTTCTTACCACCATCGCGCGTGATGTGTACCAGTCCATCATCGGAACCGGCGATGATCAAATCTTTTTCGTAAGGAGATTCTGCTACTGCAAAAATGGTACAGTAATATTCCACAGCCGTGTTGTCTTTGGTGATCGGTCCACCGGATGGACCCAGTTTGCTCGGATCATTGCGTGTCAAATCCGGGCTAACGAGTTCCCAACTTTCACCACCGTTGTAACTCACATGCAGATGCTGAGAGGCGGCGTACAATTTTTTAGGATTGTGCGGCGAAAAGAAAATAGGGAAGTTCCATTGAAAGCGATACTTCGCGCCTTCGGCTCCATGACCCATCGGATTGTCGGGCCACGCATTCACGTTGCGCTCTTCGCCGGTGGCATGGTTGCGGGCGGTTAAGAAGCCATCATAACTGCCTCCGTACACAATGTCGTTGTTGGTTGGGTCTACAGCAATGTGTCCGCTCTCGCCACCCGCGGTCGGTTCCCAATCGCGCATACCAATGGAAAAGCCATCGGTGCGATGGGCAATGCGAATGGTGCTGTTGTCTTGCTGCGCTCCGTAGATGCGGTATGGAAAATGGTTGTCGGTAACTACGCGATAAAATTGTGCGGTGGGTTGGTTTTCATAGGTAGACCAGTTTTCGCCGCCATCAAATGAAATTTGTGCACCACCATCGTCGGCAATGGCCTGACGTTGGTTGTCTTCGGGTGCAATCCAGAAATCATGATGATCGCCATGCGGTGCGTTGTACGCTTGAAATGTTTTGCCTCCGTCTTTGGATCGGTGATAGGAAACGTTCATGACATACACCATGTCTTCGTCTTTGGTGTCGGCATAAATTTTTGTGTAGTACCAGGCACGCTGACGCAAGTTGCGGTCGTCATTCATTTTCTTCCAGGTCAGTCCGGCATCGTCGGAACGATAGACACCACCGTTGTCATTTTCGATCATGGCAAACACGCGGTTTGAGTTGACCGGCGATACGGCTACGCCGGAGATGCCCCAGAGTCCTTTGGGCAAGCCTTCATTGGCCGAAATGTTTTTCCATGTTTCGCCACCATCGGTACTTTTATAAATGGCTGATCCTTCGCCACCGCTTTCTAAACTATAAGGTGTTCTGCGGATGCGCCACATCGAAGCATACAGAATACGCGGGTTATTCGGGTCCATGCACAAGTCAACAGCACCCGCATCGGCATTGGCAAACAACACACGCTTCCAGTTTTTGCCACCGTCTTCACTTTTGTAAACACCTCTTTCCTGCGATGATTTGAACAAGTCGCCCAGCACGGCGGCATACACGATGTCCGGATTTTTAGGATGAATGCGAATGCGTGGAATGTGTCTCGATTCTTTCAGTCCGCTGAAGCTCCAGGTTTTTCCTGCATCGGTCGATTTCCACACGCCATGTCCGTAGGATACATTGCCGCGAACAGTACTTTCTCCTTGTCCGACATAAATCACATTGTTATCCCAGTCGCTTACCGCGATGGAACCGATGGAACTTCCAAAGAAGCCATCCGAAATATTGGTCCAGGTGTTTCCTCCGTCATTGGTTTTCCAAACGCCGCCGCCGGTAGAGCCCATGTAGTAGAGATTGGGTTTGCCCGGCACGCCGGTTACCGCCGCCGCGCGACCACCCCGGTACGGCCCGATGCTTCGCCACTCAAGCGCGTTGTAATATTTTTCATCGAAAGTAAGAGTAGGGGCTTTGGCTTCTTTCTTTTGTGCGCTGGCCGCCAGTGTAGCCGCCAGTAAGAATACCACCCAATAAGTTTGCTTCATAGTAAGTTGATTTAAGCTTCAGGCGACAGTTTAGGCTAAAAACAAGAATATCGCTACGGTATTTTTATAGATGGCAAATTGTCGGTTGGCGATGGAAGGAAATGGAATATTGAATATTCTGGTTTATTTTGAAGCAAAATTAGTATGGAACAGCGAAGCCTTAAGCCTCTTTTTAGTGTGCCCGTAATTGTGGCCGCACTCGGTTATTTTGTAGACATCTACGACCTGTTGTTGTTTAGCATCGTGCGCAAGCCGAGTCTGGCCAGCATGGGTGTGGCCGAAGCAGATTTGCTGAGTCAGGGTGAGTTTTTGTTGCAGGTGCAAATGACAGGCTTGTTGGTAGGCGGATTGATCTGGGGCATCATGGGCGACAAACGCGGAAGGCTTTCGGTATTGTTTGGGTCCATCTTGCTCTACTCGTTGGCGAATATTGCCAATGGATTTGTAACCACCGTTGACCAATATGCGGTGCTGCGATTTATTGCAGGCATTGGTTTGGCGGGCGAGTTGGGTGCAGGCATCACGCTGGTATCTGAATCGTTGCCTCCTCGCTTGCGCGGATATGGCACTACCTTGGTAGCGGCGGTGGGTTTGTTGGGAGCGGTGTTGGCCAATTTTGTTGCGAAACGTTTTGATTGGCAGATTGCCTATTTCATTGGCGGAGGGCTGGGCTTATTGTTGTTGATTGCGCGGGTCAGTGTTTTTGAATCGGGCATCTTCCTGAAAGTGAAAGAATCGGCTGTGCAGCGCGGCAATTTCTTTCAACTATTCAACCAAAAAGAACGGTTCGTTAAATTCATGGGCTGCATTTTTATTGCGTTGCCCATTTGGTTTGTCATCGGCATTTTGATCACGTTCTCTCCCGAGTTTGCCAAAGCTCTTGGCATCGAAGGCGCCATATCAGCGGGAGATGCGGTGATGTACAGTTACCTCGGGCTGGCCGCCGGTGATATGGTGAGTGGACTGGTTAGTCAGGCGTTGAGTTCGCGCAAAAAAGTAGTGACCATGTTCATCTTTCTGACCATGTTATTTGTCGGCTGGTATTTGTTTTCTCCTTACAAAAGTGTGGATAGTTTTTATGTGAATTGTTTTCTGTTGGGTTTTGGTGTGGGCTATTGGGCCCTGTTTGTTACCATTGCTGCCGAGCAATTTGGTACCAATCTGCGGTCTACCGTCACTACTTCAGTTCCTAACTTCATCCGGGGCACGGTGGTGCCTTTGACCTTGATTTTTAAATTTCTTCGCCCGCATCTGGGCATTGTCAATGGCGCATTGGTGGTGGGGATTGGCACGGTCATTATCGCTTTTTTTGCACTACGACTGATTGGCGAGACCTTCGGACGCGATTTGAACTTTGTAGAGAAGGACTAAAGCCTCACTTTTTTTCTTTTTGTCGAATTAACTTACACATAACTTAGTTTGCATTTGTTTATTGCTATTTTGGTTTGTGAATAGCATTTCGATGCGCTCAGGCAAGTTTTAACTTGTGGGTCTCATCTGGAATGATTCAAAAATCAAACGGATATGGACTCCCCAACCTATTTCCTTCAGGCACCTAGTGTGCTGGCATCAAATCCGACGCTCAGACCGATTTCTCACCATTGGAATGAAATGGATTAATTATGGATGCCTTTTATAAATTTTTTATATCCCGTTTCCGGCAAGATGAAGAAGATTTTGCGCGCGCACGGTTGATCATCAACTTTACGATCATTTCAATTAGTCTGAGTTGGTTGTTTGCAGTGCTTCACACTCAATTTCAATTTCACATTCCTCAGTGGCTATTTGTTTGTTATGGCGTAGTACTGATCATTTTATTATTTGTATTTCGCTTACCTCTTACTATTTCTCAGATGGCCCACACCATTATCGGGATGGGTTGGGTAAGCCTCCTTGTCGGTATTTCGTATTCCGGTGGCATTTATTCGTTGGTGCTTCCGTGGTTATTGCTAATGCCTTTGATGGCTAACTTACTCATTCATCAGAAAGCAGCTATCACTTGGCTGGTACTCGCTACCTTCTCGTTAGTTTCAATTCTATTATTTTTCGATAACCAGCCATTGATTTCGGATGGCCAAACGGTGTGGAGGTCGTTGATTGGAAACATTGGATTAGTGGTGGTTGTCTTTCTTTTCACCGAATCATTTTCACGATCGAAGGCGAAGCTATTACATGCACTCAAAGAAAGTAATGCCGATCTTTTTGAGCAAAAAGAGGAAGTGCTTACCCAAAATGAAGAACTCACTCAGCAGCGCGATGAGATCACGATTCAGCGTCATCATATTGAAGAGCAGAATGAACTGTTGCGTACACAGTTTGTAGAAATTGAAAAGACCAATGCAGAATTGGAATTGCGGGCGCGCGAAATTTTCAATCGCAATGCTACGCTGGAAGAACATTGGCATACACTGCTCACTATTTCCAAAAGTCGCAGTGTAAACTTTGGCGACAGTGCAGAGGCGCTGCGCGACATTACCCGAACAGCCGCGAAAAGTTTGAAGACAAACCGCGTCAGTGTGTGGCAATACCTGCGTGCGACCAACAGCATCAAGTGCTTGCTTTTGTATGAACTGGAAACCGATTCGTTTACACAGGAAGAAGAATTGCTGGGGAAAGAGTTTCCCCGCTACTTTGAGGCGCTGACCAAAGAAGAGGTAATACCAGCAGACGATGCCGAAACTGATTTGAACACCTTTGAATTCAAAGACAGTTATCTGCGACCGCATCACATTCAATCCATGCTGGATACTCCTTATTTTCTGGATGGTAAACTGGGAGGCGTGATTTGTTGTGAACATTATCAGCATCGCCACTGGTTGCCGGAAGACATCATTTTTGCGCAGGCTCTGTCTGATATTATTTCGCTCATGTTTCGCACCACTCAGCGCAGGCAATATGAAGCCCGCATTCGCGAACAGAAAAAGGAAATCGTACGCATCAACCAAAGTTTAGAACAACGCATTCGCGAGCGTACCCACGAACTGGAAACCCAGAATCACCAACTGGCCGAATACGCGTTCATCAATTCGCATTTGCTGCGGGCACCGCTTTGCCGCATGCTGGGCCTCATTCACCTAATCGAAGTTTCGGATTTGAAGCTCAAGGAGATGGAACTAATTGATCACCTTAAAAAATCGGGCGATGAATTGGATGACGTGGTCAAACGAATCAATAAGGCGATCGAAAATGGGGATCATTTTGGGCGTGAACATGTCGACAATAATGGTAACTTTGCCTCCAATCTATGATGAGGAAAACCCGTTGGTTAGCTTTCATTTTATTACTGCAACTCCCTGCGGTAGCACAAAACCGTTTTCTTATAGATAGCCTGCGCAAGCAAATCAAAAATGAGAATAGCGAAAGTCAATTTAACGCACTCAATACCTTGGCGTGGGAGTATCGATTTGCAAACCCGGACAGCACCATTTATTTTGGACTCAAGGCTTTGGAGATGGGGCGGAAATTGAATCTAAGCCTCAACCTCGCAAAGCCATTAAATTTTGTCGGCGTAGCTTTCAACTACAAGGGCAATCGAATCAAAGCGTTTGAATATTATCAACAAGCCGTGCAAACCGCCGAACAGCAATCGGACACTGTTCAGATGGCGTATTCCAATAACAACATCGGAAGGCTGCTGTTTGAGCAAGGCATAGTTTCAAAATCGTTTAATTACTACATCAAAGCACTTCGGTTGTTTACCGCCATCAATGACTTGTCGGGTATTGCCTATGCCAAACAAAGTCTGGCAAATCTCTACCGCGTGCAACTCGATTATGGCAAAGCAGAACAGTCCTATCGCGAAGCCTTACACATTCGCTTGAAGCTAAAAAAGAGCCGCGACATTATGTCTGCCTATAACTATCTGGGTGTGTTGGCTCGTGAATCCAATCAATTAGATTCCTCGAACCTCTATTTCCTGAAGGCAGATTCTATTGGAAAATTAATGAATGACGAGATCAACCTGGCAGAGACCAATATTTTATTGGCCGAGAACTACCTCAAACAAGGCGCTCCTGATAAGGCGCGGATGCTGGGGCAGCGCGGGTTTGATGTCATCAAAAAATTTAACAACCGGCGCATGTTACCACAGGCGCATTTGCTGATGGGCAAAGTATACATGGCCGGCAAAGCGTATGCAAAAGCCATTCAGGAGTTTTCGGCAGCGCTGAGGGTAGCCAAAGAAACGCAAGCGTCTGCCTATCAAATGGAAGCCTACTATGAGTTGGCCAACGCCTCCAGTCGCATGGGTAAGAAGCAAGACGAGATTGGCTACATGAATCAATACCTGGTGTTGAAAGATTCCATTGAAGATTTGGAATTGGCGCGTCAGGTAGAACGTCTTCAGTTTGAATTGCAGATCGAAACCAAAGAAAAAGAAAACGAACTACTCAAGCTGCAAAAGACCCAAGCCGAAACGGTGGTCAGCCGCCAGCGGTTGATCAATATTTTGTCCGGAGTGGTGATTGCATTTTTGGCCGTGCTGGCGATTATCTCCTGGCGGTTGAGTAAGCGAAGGAAAATGGTCAGCGATCGGCTCGCGATTCAGAATCAGCAAATCAGTTCACATCAGGAGGAAATAGATTTTCAGAATGAGGCACTCTCCAAGCGAAATCAGCTGCTGTCGGATATCATCAATGAAAAAGATACGCTGATGAGTATTGTGGCGCACGATTTGAAAGCACCTCTCAACCGCATTGCAGGTCTCGCCCGATTGATTGAATTGGACGGCACATTGAATGAGCGGCAGATGGATTATATCAGCAAGATCAAAGAGTCGACCAAAGGAGGCACCAACCTGATTACCGATTTGCTGGATGTGCACGCCATGGAGGAGAACAACAACATGCCGGCTCCGGAAGTTTTTGATCTTACGCAATTGCTCAGCTATTGCGTGGCTACCCAGCAGATTACGGCGCAAGCCAAGAAGATTACTATCGAGCAAAAGTTTCCTTCGGCGGCCAATGTTTTTTCCGATAAATCGTATCTGTCGCGTATTGTCGAAAATCTGCTTTCAAACGCCATTAAGTTCTCTAACCGTGGCAGCAATATCTGGATCATGGCCGACGTGGTCGATGATAAAATTGTACTTTCAATAAAAGATCAGGGTCCGGGTTTTACGGATGGAGATAAATTGATGCTGTACAAAAAGTTTAAGCGACTCAGTGCGCGCCCCACAGCTTCTGAGAGCTCCAATGGATTGGGACTAGCAATTGTGAAAACCTTGATTGATCGGTTGAACGGCAGTATCGAGCTCACCACAAAAGTGAATGAAGGCAGTGAGTTTAAAGTCATCCTGCCGGCTATTTAATCGCACCCGGTTTTGTTTATTTGGCCAGCGCTTGCTCTAAGTCAGCAATTAAATCTTCCACATCTTCCACGCCTACGCTCAAACGAATCAATGTATCGCTCAGTCCGTTTTTGATTCGTTCTTCTTTCGGAATGCTCGCATGTGTCATTGAAGCCGGGTGATTGATTAAGGATTCGACACCACCTAATGATTCGGCTAATGAAAAAAGCGTAACACTTTCCATCAGGCGGATGGCTTTATCCAACTGATCGTCTTTCAATGTAAAGGAAAGCATACCACCAAAATCTTTCATTTGCTTTTTGGCGATGGCGTGATTGGGGTGATCGGTAAATCCGGGCCAATATACTTTTCCAACTTTTGGATGCTGCCGAAGGTATTCCGCAATTTTTTTTCCATTGAAGCAGTGACGCTCCATGCGCAGGTGCAAGGTTTTGATGCCGCGCAATACCAAAAATGAATCTTGCGGGCCGGGCACTGCGCCACATGAGTTGGCAATGAAAGCCAAGTCTTTGTAAAGTGTTTCGTCGTTGACGACCAAGGCTCCCATGATCACATCGCTGTGTCCACCTAAATATTTTGTTACTGAATGCATGACGATGTCGGCACCTAAATCCAATGGGTTTTGTAAATAAGGCGATGCAAATGTATTGTCGACAGCTACTTGAATTTTATGTTTTTTGGCAATGGCCACACAAGCCTCAATGTCGATGATGCGCATGAGTGGATTGGAAGGTGTTTCCAACCAAAGTAGTTTGGTCTTTGCATTAATCAACGGCTCAATGTTCGCTACGTCGGTGAGATCAATAAAATGAAACTTGATTCCCCCGCGTTCATACACTTTGGTGAAGAGGCGATACGAACCACCATACAAGTCGTTGCTCGTAATCACTTCATCGCCGGGGTTGAGCAGGCGTAACACGGCATCGGTAGCACCCATGCCACTCGAAAAGCAGAGTCCGAATTTTCCATTTTCTAACGCTGCAATATTCTTTTGCAACTGATTTCGGGTAGGGTTGGCACCACGCGCATACGCATACCCTTTATGTTTGGCCGGCGACTCCTGCACATAGGTAGAAGTCTGATAGATCGGTGTCATGATGGCGCCGGTGGTTGGATCGGGTTCTACTCCTGCGTGAATGGCTTTCGTTCCGAATTTCATTTAAATAGAGATGAGATGTGAGACTAGATACTGGATACTGGATGCTGGATACTTGATACTGGATTCTTTGATACTGGATACTTGATGCTGGATACTGGATACTTGATACTGGATGCTGGGTGCTGGATTTTGGATTGAAGAAGAAGCAAGTGTATAAAACATGGTTTCTTCATCAAATAAACTTAAATGCTTTTGTTGATATCAAATTTTTCCAGATAATCAGCTACGCGTCGCACAAAGCTTCCGCCCAGCGCACCATCCACCACGCGGTGATCGTACGAGTGAGAAAGGAACATTTTGTGTCGAATAGCAATTGCATCGCCATAGGGTGTTTCAACCACCGCCGGCTTTTTCTGTACTGCGCCTAAAGCTAAAATGGCCACCTGTGGTTGCATGATGATTGGTGTGCCCATCACATTGCCGAATGATCCTACGTTTGAAACTGTAAACGTGCCACCGGCTAATTCATCGGGCTTCAATTTATTTTCTCTCGCGCGTTTCGCTAAGTCGTTGACGGCTTTGGCCAACCCGCTGATGTTGTATTGATCTGCATTTTTGATCACGGGCACAATTAAATTGCCAGTAGGCAATGCCACGGCCATACCAATGTTGATGTCTTTCTTTTTGATGATGCGGTCGCCATCTACTTGCACGTTGATCATCGGAAAATCTTTGATGGCCATCATCACGGCTTCGATAAAGATAGGCGTGAACGTAAGCGAGTCGCCTTCTCTTTTTTGATAGTCATTCTTCCACTTGTTTCTCCAGAACACGATATTGGTTACATCGGCTTCAACAAACGAGGTGACGTGTGGAGAGATCCGCTTGCTATCCACCATGCGCTCGGCAATCATCTTGCGCATGCGATCCATTTGAATGATTTCATCACCACCGCTGATCGATGCAGGAACCAGCGGAGCCGAAGCTATCCGTGGTGTGCTAGCGATGGTTTGGCCCAGCTTACGTTGCTGCACATAGTCGAGCATGTCTTTTTTGGTCACACGACCTTCGGCACCCGTGCCGGAGATGCTTTCCAATTCTGCCAGTGCAATTTGTTCTTCTTTCGCAATATTTTTTACCAATGGCGAATAGAATCGGGATGAGTTTTTAAAATCAACGGCCTGCGGTGCAGGTGCAGCATGTCCGTTGCTGGCAGCGGCTGCCACAGGTACGCTGGCTACAGCGGGAGCAGGAGCAGAGTTGCTTGACGGAGTTCCAGCAGCTACATCGGTGGTAATGATGGCAATGGCTTTGCCTACTTTCACTACTTCGCCTTCTTTGGCTAACAATTCTTTCAACACGCCAGCGTAGATGGAGGGCACCTCAGTATCTACTTTGTCGGTTGCTACTTCCAGCACACTTTCGTCTTGCTCAATTTTGTCACCTGGTTTTTTGAGCCATTTCAAAATGGTAGCCTCCATGATGCTTTCACCCATTTTGGGCATGATCAGTTCTACTTGTGCCATATGCGGAAATAGTTTAAAGTTCCAAAGTTACTACTTTTATAGACCGTTGCTAACGATTGAAATCAATCAGAATTTGATTTTGAGTTTGTTTCACCAAGCAAAATTTCTTTTCTCGTAATCACTTGTTTTACCTTTTTTAATGCGCCTGTATGCCACTACTCATCATACCTTGTTCTTTATTTTTTAGGCAAACTCAGTCGTATCAAATTTAAAACAGCAGCCGATGCCATCCGAATGTTGATCATGCGGTCTTGCGAAAGCTGCAATTTTTTTGTGATGGTCTGGTGTTTATCGGAGTAAGCTATCCATACCATACCCACCGGTTTTTCGGGTGTTGCACCGCCGGGGCCGGCAATACCACTGGTGGCCACTCCAATGTCGGTGTTGAATTTAGCGCGCACGATATTCGCCATTTCGATGATGGTAGGCTCGCTCACGGCTCCGTACTTTTCTAAAATCTCGGGCTTTACACCCAGCTGACGCATTTTAATTTCGTAGGCATACGGCACCATGCTTCCCAAAAAGTAATCCGAGCAGCCGGCTACGGAGGTGATCAGATGAGTGAGGTATCCGCCGGTGCAACTTTCGGCCATGGAGATAGTGAGCTTACGGTCGCGCAACATTTTGCCAATGGCCACTTCAATAGGCTCATCGCCATAGCCATAAATGTAATCGCCGGCCAGTGGTTGTAGTTTTTCCACGAGGTCATCTATTTCTGCTTCCAGCGATGACGAGGACGAACTAAAGCCCGTCAGACGAAGTTTCACCTCACCTAAGCTGGGCAAGTAGGCCAACTTGATATGGGCAGGCAATGATTTTTCCCACGAAGCAATTTTATCGGCCAGAAACGATTCGCCAATGCCAATGGTGCGAATGACTTTGTGATAAATATGCGGAGTTTGAAAGGTTTCTTTCAGCTTGGGGATGACGCGCTCGGTCATCATTTTTTTCATTTCGTGTGGCACGCCCGGCATCGACATAAAGACTTTGCCATTTTTTTCAAACCACATGCCCGGGGCGGTGCCAATGGGGTTCGTGATTTTCGTGCAACACACCGGCAAGGCTGCTTGTTGTTTGTTCAGCTCGGTCATTTCGCGGCCACGACTTTTGAAAAACGCAGTCACTTCGGCCAGTGCTTCTTCGTGTATCTGCAATTCGCAGTTAAAAAATTTGGCCAACAACGGTTTGGTCAGATCATCACTGGTGGGGCCAAGTCCTCCGGTAATCAAAACTATGTCGGCACGTTTTTCTGCTTCCGCGAAAGCGGTAAGAATTTCATCTTCCTGATCGCCAACGGTAGTTTTGCGAATTACTTTGATTCCCACTTTGTCCAACTCCACACTCATCCATTGTGAGTTGGTATCAACAATTTGACCGTACAGAATTTCGTCTCCGATGGTGAGCAATTCAGCTACTATTTTCTTCATTCGTTATTAATTAAAAACAGCGGTTCCAACAAAAATCAAATTAGCGAGCGCGTAAATAAACAGAATCACCCGAGAGCCAAATTTGTTCACGCGAACGCATTTTTCTTTTTTGCCGCTATCGTACAGACGCAGACAGATGGCAGACACCAACAAAATGCTAAAGATGGCGAAGAAGGTGAGCGTGTGCAATGTATCGACCAACGTGAACGTGGATGATTCCGGCAGCAATGAATCGATGATGTATTTGTTACCTACGGCGGCAAATAATCCACCCACGGGTAAACCGAAGCGGGGTTCAAGCTCCCAAGGCTTCGGCGCAAAGCTGATCATGGCAATTAGAAAGGCGATGTACATGCCCAAGAAGATTTTCATGAAGAGTCCAATAGCATCACGTTGCAAATTCATTTCGATCATGAACGTTGAAAATGTTTGTGGATGACGACCGGGTCGGGAGTCGCCAAAGCCCGTTTGGTATTCGTTAGTGTTTACCAATACTTTAAAGTTGCGAATGTTCCAGCCATCGATGGCCTCGGTAGGACTAAACCGACTGCCCGCTTCATCGGCTTTGAACACCATGCTGGTGATATCGTATTGCGAGTTTTCGATTTGCATGCTCAGGTGTTGCTGATCAAACGGAAAATCCTGCACATTCCACTTTTCTTTCATCGTGGCTTTCATTTTCATCATCACCCACGCCTTCCCATCAATGCTATCCATAATCGGAGGCGATTGCTCATACCCTTTGGCGGTAGGCATGTCTAGCTGATGGGTAAAATCGAATTTGGGATTGTTGTAAATGAACCAAAGCCAAAAGCGCGCGGTGTATTCTTTGTCGTGAAAATTGATGTCGTGCACGCTTAAAACATAGGCACCAACTTTCACGGTGTCCGCCTGCCCATAGGAGGAGGCTGAAGCAAACAGCATACCGGCGAAGAGCAGGGATCGAAAAGACATGGCTTTTAGATGGATTTAAGCATGCAAGATAACTACTCGCACACTAAAACAAACAAATACTGACGCAAAGCGGAAAATTGCGATTCTTGGTGTAATTTTCGAGTTGGAAACTAAAAAAACTAAATTGATATGCACAGCATTTTACTCGCCACCCACTCTGTTGTTCGTTATTTCTTACTGATTGTATTGATCATTGTCATTTTGCGGTCGCTGATGGGCTGGATGAATCGTACTGCCTATACCAAGCTGGATGATAAATTGGGTTTGGGCTTGTTCATTCTGGCTCACACACAACTCTTGTTGGGGATTCTCTTATTCATTATCAGTCCTTTGGTTATTTTCAGTGGTACGGCCATGGGCGACAAGGTAGCTCGTTATTGGCTGGTGGAACACAATACCGGTATGATCGTGGCCATCGTGCTTATCACTATTGCACGCATTTCTTCTAAAAAAATCAAAGAAGACACGTTTAAACACAAACGCCTGTTTACATTAAACGCACTCGCATTATTCATCATTTTGGTGATGATAGGACTCAGTCACCGCGGATTTTTTCAATTACCATTTAGCCATTGATATTTTCACCTAACTCCCTCTCAATGAAATATTCGTTTCTCGCTATTCTTGTCTTCAGTGCTTTATGTGTGTGGTCGCAAGAGATTAGCCCCCGCTATGAACTTGTGAAAATGAATGACAATGTGAATACGCGCTACAACGAAGTTTCACCGGTCATTTCTCCCGATGGTAAGAGCTTGTATTATTTTGTAGCGAACCATCCGGAAAATACCTACGGAAAAGAAGGTAGTCAGGATATTTGGATTTCAACATTAGACGACAAGGGGCAGTGGACCAAAGCAACGCATGCTGGCTCGCCACTCAATCAAAATCGTTTCAATCAGGTCTTTAGCTTTTTGCCCGATGGCTCCATCTTCATTCGCGGAGGGCGTTCTAAAAATTCGAAAGGTTTTTCGTTGGTGAGCGCCGGTGGCAATTTTACAGAGTTGATGGTGACCGACTTTGAGAAAATGGATAAAGGCGTTTTCAATGGCGCCACCATATCCGCCGATGGCAAACAGATCATCATGTATTTTGCTGAAAAAGAGAAAGACAAATTCAGCGATCTCTATTTGTCTACAAAGCAACCCGATGGCCATTATTCACGCCCTGTAAAATTGAAAATCAGTTCCATTGCCGATGACTATGCACCTTTTCTCGCGCCGGACCAAAAGACACTTTATTTTGCCAGCAACCGATTTGTAAAAGAGCGTGTTGGCGGCAGCGATATTTATAAAACCACACGCCTGGATGAAAGTTGGATCAATTGGTCGGAGCCGGTGAATTTAGGTCACGCGATCAACACGCCTTCAGAAGATGCGTACTTTTCGATTGATGTACACGGAAATATTTTTACCGCACGTGCCGGCAATGTAACGGATGGTGGCAACTTTGATTTGCTGATCTTAAAACCAAGAAATATTAAAATCACCTTGGCGGGAAATGTGTTCAACCAAAAAACGCAACAACCCCTGGTGGCGGCGCTGGAGGTGAAGATGAAAGAACAGAAGCCGGTTAATTTAAAATCGTCTGCGGCCGGAAAATTTGAAACCCGCATACCCGAGGTACCGGGCTACACCATCACCGCGGCTGCCAACGGTTTTTTGCCATTTATTCAAGATTACAAAGTGCCCCCAAAGTTAGTGCGCGATACTACTTTGCGTGTAGATATCGGATTGATGCCCATTGCGAAACAACTTGCACTGGCGGGTGATGTAGTCGATAAGAAAACAAACAATCCAGTGGCGAATGCACGCATCAACATTATTTCTAAATCGGATCGATCCATTGAATACAAACTGAACAGTGCCGATGGCAAATACCAGCAAGACATTCCGGGCTTGGGATGGTATCTGTATTCCGTTTCAGCTGAAGGATATCTGAATGCCACCGACAGTGTGCAGGCAGAAAATCCGGATGTCACTCCACTTGTGAAAAACATTTTCCTTACACCCATCGAAGTGGGCATAACCGTGCGTTTGAAAAACATTTATTTTGATTTTGATAAAGCCACCCTCAAGCCCGAATCATTTGTGGAGTTGAATAAGGTGGTTGATTTCTTAAAGCAAAATCCGAAAGTGTCCATCGAGATAGCAGGTCACACCGACAGCAAAGGATCGGATACCTACAATGAAAATCTTTCACAAGGTCGCTCGCAGTCGGTGGTGGATTATCTGGCGAGTCAGGGTATTGATGCCTCACGGTTGCAAGCACACGGATACGGTGAGTCGAAACCCATTGACAGCAACGAGACGGAAGAAGGTCGCGCCAATAATCGTAGGGTAGAGTTCACGGTCTTGAAAATGTAGATTGATTTTCTCCTTCGTGCCTTTGAGCCTTTGTGGCTATAAAAAAATATAAAAATAAAAACCGATGAAGAAATTCTTTGCACTCGCACTATTCAGTGTCTCCGCTTCACTATGTGCCCAAGATACCATTCGCTACTCTGTGCTCTCTGCCGGTAAGCCGAGCGGTCAGCAGTGGATTGTACAAAACGCACCGAACACGTACACCCTCTTTTATGAATTCAATGACCGTGGTCGCGGCCCGGGCCTTACCGTTCAACTGAAAACCGATGAGAAAGGTATTCCGGTGTATCGCACGGTAACCGGCTTCGATTATTTCAAAGCACCAGTAGATGAGAAGTATGAACTCAGCCAAGGCGAGGCAAAATGGAAAAGTGCTACTGAAAATGGGTCAAAAAAGATTTCGGTTCCCTCGCTGTATTCACCCATCAATTCTACGCCGGCAGAGATTGAGTGGATGTTGCAAGCAGCCCATCAACAACCCAATCATCAAATAGAAACGCTGCCTTCCGGTTTTTTGCAAGTAAAGCATATCAAGAATCACACCACTTCCATCAACGGAATCAGTGAAGAGTTAGAACTCTATTCATTTGTAGGTGCAGGTGGTCCGCCATCGCATGCTTGGTTTACACCCAAGAAAAAATTCTTTGCCTCGGTCAGTGGCTGGGGTGGCGTGGTAATGAAGGGCTATGAGAACACAGTGACAGAATTATATGAAGCACAGAAACGAGCCGAACAACTTTATTTTGAAAAGCAAGCCGATCAATTAGTCGAAGTGAGCGACCGACCCGTTGCCTTTAAAAATGTGACCGTGTTCAATTCCCTTACGGGGAAGTATGTAAAGGGACAAACCGTAGTGGTGGACAAAGGTGTGATCAAAGAAGTAGGAAAAACATCGAAAGTAAAAATCGAAAACACATACAAAGTAATTGACGGAAACGGAAAAGTGTTGATGCCCGGCTTGTGGGATAACCATGCGCACTACAGTACGGAGCAAGGTTTGTATCATTTGGCTGGTGGAGTTACGAACATCAAAGATTTAGCGAATTCACTCGATTTACCCGACACCAAAAAACAAGTTGATCGTGGCGAATTGTTAGGCCCCGAGATCAGCATCATGTCGGGTTTCATTGATTTTGCAGGGCCGTATGCAGGACCCACCGGAAAAATTGTGAAGACTTTAGAAGAAGGATTGGCGGCTGTAGATTATTATGCAGATCATGGTTACCAGCAAGTGAAGTTGTACAGTTCTATTCCTGTGGACTGGGTAAAACCGTTGGCGGCAAAAATTCACGCTCGTGATATGAAGGTGTGTGGACACATTCCATCGTTTATGACCGCCACGCGTGCGGTGAATGATGGCTACGATCAAATCATTCACATGAACATGGTGATGTTAAATTTTTTAGGCGACACGCTGGACACACGTTCGATGGGTCGATTTATTAAAGTAGGAGAGCGTGCAAAAGATATTGATTTGAAATCAGCCGCTGCCAAACAGTTTATACAATTACTGAAATCGAAGAATATAGTTGTAGATCCGACACTCGCCATTTTTGAAAGCATGTTTGTGAATGATGAAGGCAAATTGGCAAATGGATATGAATCCATCGTGAATCAATTTCCTGCGGAGTTCAAACGCAGTTTGTATGGCGGAGGGCTGCCCACACGTAAAGGCAAAGAAGCCATCTACCGCCAATCGTTTGACAACATGTTGAAGATGTTGAAACTGTTGTATGACAATCAGATTACGTTTGTGCCCGGCACCGATGACTTTCCCGGATTTGCGTTGCATCGCGAATTGGAATTGTATGCGAAGGCAGGCGTTCCCAATGCACATGTATTAAAATCAGCTACGTTGATTTCCGCGCAAGTAGCGGGAAAAGAAAAAGAGTTGGGATCGGTGGAAGCAGGCAAGAAAGCCAATTTAATTTTGATAGATGGCGATCCCTTAAAAAACATCAGCGACATCCGCAAAGTGGACTTGGTGATGAAGGCCGGAAACATCTATCAACCCAAAGCTTTGTATCAATCATACGGCTTTGGTTTTTGGAAGTAGTGTGAGGTGATCTGGCGTCACGACACCTCTCCGGTGTCAGACGCCTTTGAAAGATCTTCCTCCCAAATCTTTTTCACTTGAGTTGCATCTTGTTCAAAGATGTAAAGCCGCACACCGGGAAACAAATCGTTCTTCAGCGGATATAGTCTGGCGTCACGACACCTCTCCGGTGTCAGACGCCTTTGAAAAATCTTCGTAAAGTTTTCTTCGGTGAGAAAACAAGGAATACCATACGCATCCAGTTTTGTCTTGGCAATATTGGCCGCGATCACATTGTCGAAGGCCGTGTAGATGATGATTTTGTCGGGTACGGGCATGAGGATATTTTTAGATGGCATTCTATTAAATTCATTTACTCCTGAGCGAGTTTTCTGATCTCAAACAATCATAGAGTGGTAAATTGAATGCGGACGTAACACAAGAAGAAAATTGTAAAAAACTACGTTAAACTTATATGCTAAACGTCGCGGAACACAAAAATAGTCACATTCGAATTAATCAAAACTCCTTGTTGAAAGTGCGGTACATGTATTTTTTAGGATAAAGTCAATACCCAATAAGTTGGATATTTTAGAGGCTCTACATGAAAATGACTTTTCTAAAACAAAATAAATACTAGTTTGGGAATTTGGATGTTATTTCTTTTTTTAGATACTTGCAAAGTTATTTGATTGTAAGAAGATTGGATGTGTGAGTAAAAGTTTTTAATAGGTGCTCCCTAAATACACCTAGAGTTATCCCCCCAGAAGCAAGCTAAATTTTAACAAACGAGATTCGAATCAGTTCCAGTTTCTTTTGTTATGTATCCTTTTCTCCCTACGACCATGTCATAGGCACCAAGATTTTTGTAAATCTTATTGAGGTGCTCGTGCCATTTGATTTGAAGATAGTCAGACATAGAATAAAACAACAAGAAACACTTAAGAAGTAATTATATGATTTTAAAAGTTAAACTTGATCGCCTCGTGGTAGTACTAATGGCACTATTGATCTCTATCGATTTAATAGGGCAAGAAATACCGGTTGATCCGTTAACGGGCCGTCCTCAGGTTGTGATACCAATTTGGAAGATTTCCAACGGCAGCTTGACGGTTCCAATTTCAATTGCCTACAATGGCGGGGGAGTTAAAGTTCAGGAATCGGAAGGCAATGCAGGTATGAGTTGGAATTTGCAAGCCGCAGGTTATGTTGTTCGCGAATTACGAGGATTGCCGGACGATTATAAAACACCGGGAGATACACGCAAGGGATGGTTGTACGGTTCAGGACAGGAAGTTAATTCATTCGTGCCCACCTCAGATGATAACTGTACAGATTGGAATAACCTTTACCCTTTAACTAACAAAAATTTTGACACTGAGCCAGACGTGTTTCACTTTTCTGCACCTGGACTTCAAGGACAATTTATTTTTGATAATTCGGGCACACTTCGGCTAGTTCCATTTCAGGATGTAAAGGTAGCTTACACTACCGTTACAAACAGTGGAATTTCCACTATTACAATTACAACAAATCGGGGAGTACGTTATTTCTTTACTCTTTCTGAAAATCTGACACGTGAGGCAGTAAGTTACCAAGGTTCCGCATCTCAGTTTTCCCGTGATTTTGATTATTATTCTCAATCACTCACGTATACGAGCCGCTGGCTATTAACATCCATGACTGGCCCCTTGGGCGAGTCAATAACCTTTCAATATTCAGAGCCATTTTATGGCCAGAGTAAACAATATGTCCGCAAAGCAAATCCTATTGTTCCCCATCTTGATTCGGTTTATTTCTTTGACCATTTATCGGAGGTTCGCCAGTTGTCTTCTATCAATGCCTATGGATATACAGCCACTTTTAATTGGGCAGGCACAAAAGACCTTCTCTCTTCTATTCAGATTCAAGGAGGAGCTCAGTTTAAAAATTTTATTTTAAGTTACGAAACCATTCGAAATCCAGCTGAGCCTCTTGGATACAATAAAGAGGGTAATCGAAATTACCTGAAGAGTATCATGGAGGAAAATAGTTGCCAGGCTTTACCAGCCTTCAAATTTGAATATTACAGTCCTACCTCCATTCCTTACATGAAGGATTATCCTGCAGATATATTTGGATATTTCAATAATGCTACACCTGTTCCCATCACCGGATTGTTTCCCCCTGTTTATCGAAATGATACAGCTCCGGTTGGCGAAACATTTCGCTTTTACAACAAGGCAGGCTATACTGCCGTGAATAATACGGTCTTGCGCGATGTCAATCCGGCCACTGTCTACTACGGGTCATTGAAAAAGATCACCTACCCATCCGGCGGTTTCGCAGAATTAACGTACCAACCTAATGATTATTACGATGAATCTACCGCAACCACATTATTAGGTGGAGGGGTTAGGGTTAGTTCAGTGAAAATCAGCGATGGTGATGCCGATGCTTCGAATGACATTATTCGGAATTATGAGTATAAACAAACCAATGGTCAATCCAGTGGAAGGTGGTTGTACGGCCCGGCCTTTGCTTTTTTTGATGGAACATCTGTTGTGATGTCCCCCGATAATCTTGCTCCGAACGACTATATCATGTACGAGCGTGCGTCTGAAATCATTCCTGCGAATGGAAAAACCATTTACGAGTATCTGCTTCCAGGCAGATACCCACAAACAGGCGTAAGCGACTGGAGTGCCACAAAGACTAGAATTGTCAAGCCCACCGCATCTCCCTGTTCTTCGAGCGGAAATCTTAGAGTAGATTATTACACGTATCCTTTTGCGCCAAATGTGAATTATAATTTTGAACAGGGTTTGATTTCAAAACTTCAGATAGTAAATGAGAGTGGTCAGTTAATTCAAGAGAAAAACTATACCTATCAACGGCTGGCTACACCGGTAACAATCAAAGCATTACGATACGAGAAAACTTTTGCCTTATACAGTAGTGTAGTAACCGGTTACGTATATGGGCTTTATTCTATTCTCGCAAATGTGGATAAAACCACACAAACGGAGACGGTGACTGGTAAAGATTTAAACTATTCTACTGTGGCAGGCACCGCTACTACAACGTATTCGTATAACTCCAATCAAATGCTTTCAGAAATTAGTCGAAGCAACAGCGATGGAACAGTATTCAAGGATCAATTCAAATATGTAAAGGATTTTGCGGTAACAAATCCTTCCGGTTTACAGGCAACCATGCTCAAGAAGTTAAATGCCACAAATCAGCATGGTTTAGTCGTGGAGCGACTTCGTTTGGCAAATTCAACGGTCATTGAAGCTGGACTTACAATTTTTGATAGCTTGTCAACAGCCAAGCTCTACTATCCCGCTCATCATTATAGTTACAAAGGTACAGGCGCATTTACTTCAGCAACCCTAACGGGAACCCCCCAGGTGTTTACCTATGAGAATACAAAATATGTAAAGGAAGTATCTGTCGAACAAGTGAATCAATATGGATTACCCAGTGTTTCCATCGGGCGAGACAGGAAACCGATATCTATTTTGTATGGATTAGATCGAGCTGCTCCGGCTTTGCAAATGGTAGGGGCCAGACCGAACCAAATTATTTTTTCTGATTTTGAAAATTCGGAGACCTACCAACTAGCATCTGCGAATGTGACAAACGATTTTTGGACTGGTGAGAAATGTTATCAACTAATCAATACGGTTACCCTTTCACGAACCGGATTGGTAAAGTCATCAGATAAGTTTTATCGCTTCTTAGTACGGGCCAAGGCAACTACTGCCACGAACATTACTATTTCAATTAAATTTTCTAATGGAATCGGGGGATGGATTACCAACTCAGTGGTATATCCTTCGGCAGCTTCTGGTTCATGGAAGCTATTGGAGTCCCGCATCGATATGAGTACGGTACCTGCAAATTTCACTGTGCAAATAACGACTGGTCAAACGATTCTCTTAGATGACATTTTATTGTACCCGGAACAAGCCGAACTCAGCTATTATTCATACAAATATTTAACTGGTAAGACTTCCGAGAGTAATTCAAAAGGTCAGTCATCATTTTATGAGTATGACATTTTGGGTCGCCTTACCACACTGCGCGATCAAGATAAGCAAGTGGTAGAATCGCACGATTATCGGTATCAGGCACCTACCGTTCCAGCACCTCTTTCTGGATTCACCAGCAGTGTATCTCAAATTGTAAGCGGGCAAACAGTAACATTTACCTCGTTTGCAAATTGCCTTACTCCGCTCACGTATGAGTGGCGCGTCAATGGCGTGGTGCAAACAAGTACTTTACCAACTATGACGTATACTTTCCCGAACAACCGAGATTACGATGTGCAACTTACGGTATCTCACCCTCAGTATGGAAGTACTTCCACCACTACCCATTACGATGTGCCGCCTGCTCCATTGTTAGCATCACTTTCCGTTGATATTACGACACCCATCGATCTCTGTTGGCAAGACTACTTACGTACGTTTACCGTTTCTGCGATTTCTGGTTGCTATGATCCAGCTGATGTTACCTATGAATGGTATTTTACAAACACCAGCATTAACTTCCAAAACGTAAAAGTTGCCACCACCACCACGCCTCAGCTGGCATTTAATTTTATGACTTTGGACGTACCGCGAAATTATGTGATGAAATGTGTGATCCGGAGCACATGTGGAAGTGGTGCCTATAAAGAAGTATCAACTGGCATAACCAACCAACTAGGAATTAATTACACACCTTGTAATTGAACAACATGAAATGGCCATTAAGGAATTCTTCACCCAACGGCATGATAATCTCTGCCATTCCATGTGACCACTAAAGAATAAAATATTAACACATGAAAATGATAGCAAAAATTACCTTCAGCGTACTATCAATGTGTATCGCATTGCCTGTGTTCGCACAAGACATTACCCAGCAAAAGATACAATGGACAGCCACTTCGGTAACGGAAGTGAAATCGAACACAACCGAAAGCAATGCTTCTCAGTTTGTCACTTCGCCTGACCAAATAAAGTGGATTCAAAAAGATGGCCAACGTGTCTATACATTTTCAATCAGTCAAAAAGTGGGCACTTGGCCGAATGTAAATCAAGACGGCTCCATCACTTTTCAAGTAAGCTTGAATAACAAACCCGGATCAGTCCGGATTGAAAAAAAGGCCGGTGTCATTACACTCACCTTGATTTACCGGCCAGATGAAGCAACCGGTATCCACATGAAGTATCAAATTAGTTCGTTCGAAATTATCAATCCATGAGAAAAAACGTCATTATCACTTGTTTCATCGCTGTGGGCATGGTGCTTACCAGCTTGAACGTATTTGGTCAACTTACCGGTATGCAAAACGTGAATGTAGGTGCGACACAAACCTACACTTATTACGATGGTATCACCTATTCCGATCCGGAATGGACGATCGTAAACGGGAACTTGGTTTCTTCTGCTGTTAGTGGAACGACCTATACCGTAGTTGTTAACTGGACAACTCCCGGTGCCGGAAGTGTAAGCTTTGGCGAGTTTGGTAATGCGTATGCAACCTTGTCGGTAACAGTAGCTGCATGTGCCAATGTGTATACAGTTAGTGGCGGAGGCAGCTATTGTTCCCCCGGGCAAAGCGGTGCAACAATTTCTCTTAGCGGCTCGCAAACATCCTTTACGTATCAATTAAAAAATGGCCCAACGAATGTTGGATCTCCGATTAGTGGCACAGGTTCAGCGCTGAGTTGGAATTCAGTTGCAGGTGCTGGAACGTATACAGTTACAGCGACCAATAGTACAGCCACATGTGTTAATGCCATGACGGGTACAGTTCAGGTTACAGTAGTACAAGGCTCTGTTGGCGGTGTTGTGATCTCTTCTATCAATGAAGGATATGGCACAACTACAGCATCGCTTACTCTGACCGGATTTACCGGAACTGTCTTTAAGTGGCAACAATTTCAAACCTCATGGACGGATATTGCGAATACATATAATACAAATTCAATTACCACTCCTCCATTTTCAACCACATCCCAATTTCGCGCGGTAGTTCAAAACGGCACATGTCCCAATACCAATTCTGCCACTGCGACTGTCACAATATACCCGGTTGCCACTATTTCGGGCTCGAATCTTCCCTATCAAGGCTCTGTGCAATTAACAGCTTCTTCGGGTTTTGTTACTTACCAGTGGAGTAAAAATGGTCAGGTCATTAGTGGAGCCACCGGCACCACACTTACGGTAACCACCCCTGGCAACTATCAAGTTACGGTGAAAGCACCAGGTGCCACTACCAGCTATATCGCGAGTTATGTTGTGCTTTCGATGGTAGATGGACAGACTGGCATAAATTTTCATAAAGTCACGAGATTTAAAACACCTTTTGCAACTTTGCCCGATGTATTTACACTCACTCCTGATCAATTTGCACAGCAGGTAACGTACATGGACGGGTTGAGCCGACCGCTTCAGGCTGTGGCAATCCGGCAAAGCCCTCTTAAGAAAGATATGATCGTACCTGCTGCCTATGATCAGCGGGGACGAGCACCTAAAAGCTTTTTGCCCTACGTGGCGTTAAGTGATAGTGGCACCATGCGTCTGAAAGCAATTACCAGTGCCAACGGGTACGTAGGTAGTTCGCAATACGCATTTTATAAAACTGCCGCCAAAGTAGCTACCAGTGCTACACCATCTCCTTTTGCGCAAACATTATATGAGGCAAGTCCGGCCAGCCGCGTCACTGAGCAGGGAAACTTTGGCACTGAGTGGCAGCCGGGCACTAGTCATACTATACGCAAAGACTACCGACTGAATACTAACGCTGCGGGACAGCCGGTCGCATTGGCCAATATACGGGTATGGACTACAGCGGGACCATCCGGATTTTATGCAGATGGCAAGCTGACGGTAGATAAAACCCTAGATGAAAATGGAAACGAAGTGTGGGCATTTACAGATTATGCCGGGCGCACGGTGCTCAAGCGTGTTCAACTGAACGAAACTCTCGAAGGACAGGTAATCAATTATTTAGAAACATATTATGTATACGATGACCGCAGCAACCTGATTATGCAGGTACCACCGAAGGCAAGCGCTAAACTAAATGGAGGCACAACGTGGAGCACCACCTTCCGCGATGAATGGTGCTTTTTTTACACCTACGACAGCCGTGACCGGTTGGTAGAAAAGAAAACACCGGGGGCAGTGCCTGTCTATTATGGCTACGATCCGCTTGATCGCTTGGTACTTATACAAGATGGTAACCTGCGCGGGCAAAACAAATGGATGTTCATTAAATACGATTACAAGGGAAGACCAGTGATGACCGGTTTGTACCTAAACACCACAAACACCACACGCGCGACCGTACAAGCAAATGTTTTGGACGGGTTGTATGCTACCGGCCAGTGGTACGAGGACCGAGGCACCACATTGCATGGTTACACCAACGTGAGCTTCCCCACCCAAAACGCAAACGCCTCAGCGTTAGAAATAATGGGTGTGTCATATTATGATACGTACGACTTTGATTACAACGGCACCGACGACTACAGTTATAACAATACCGGACTAACCGGGGAGGGCACACAGTATAATTCCTTAGGTATGCCCACCGGCAGTAAACAAGTGGTGTTGGGCACTACCACGTGGCTGTACAATTATGTTTTTTATGATAAATATGGGCATGCCATTCAATCGCGCAGCAACAACCATCTATCCACTACTATCGACAATTTGGTTACCAGTGTTTATGACTTTGAAGGCAAGGTGACGACCACCCGCGTCTATCACAATGCCGGTGCAGGTAAAGTAACCACGGTGATTAATAAATACACCTACGACCATACAGGTCGGCTAGTGAAGGTCTTTCAGAATAATAATGCCGCCGCTACCGATCAGTTGGTGGCGCAGTACGAATACAATGAATTGGGTCAGGTGGTAGATAAAAAATTGCACAATACGAGCGGCACTACCTTTTTGCAGAGCGTTGACCTGCGTTACAATATCCGTGGGTGGCTAACCAGTATCAACAACTCGCAATTGACGAGCAATGCCATCAATGATGATACCGATGTAACAAAAAGCGACTTCTTTGGAATTGAGCTAGCCTATCAAGCGTCCGCAGGCACCGGCAACACACCACTCTACAATGGTAACATCACGGCTATGAAATGGAAAGGACCGGGAGTGGTTTCGGGACTAGCTGACCAGCGAAGTTTCAATTACACCTACGATAAGAGTGATCGCTTGAAGACTTCCACTTTTAAGGCCAACACTGGCACCGCCTGGACAAAAGAAGTAAATACACTGGATGAAGCGATGAGTTACGATGCGAATGGTAACATACTCACCCTTACCCGTAAGCAAAATCAGCGCGCTCTGAGCGGCACCACCGTTACATCGACAGCGCAACTGATCGACAACCTCACCTACACCTACGCAACGGGTGCGGGCAACCGACTGACCAAAGTAGAAGATGCGGTGGCGGCCACGATCGGCGTGGGCGACTTTAAAAACGGCAGTACCGCCACCACAGAGTATACGTATAACAATGATGGCAGCGAGCTAACCGACTTGAACAAAGGGATCAGTGGCATTACCTACAATGTGCTTGGCAAGCCCCAGCAGATTACCTACAGCAATGGTAACAAGGTGGTGTACACCTACAATGCAGCAGGCCGGAAATTGCGCATGGTATCTACCGTAATCAATGGAAGCACTACAATCACTACCACAGATTACGTGGGCAGCTTTGTGTATACCAATAACACATTGAGTTTCTTTAGCAGCCCCGAGGGGCGCGTGGCCAACAATGGAGGTACACTGGAGTATCAGTATGCCATTACCGATCACCAGGGAAACACCCGTGTGCTGTTTACCAGCGCAGCACCACCTGTTGCTACACTCACGGCCACCTTTGAGGGCAATGCCGGAGATAACAGCAACCTTTTTGGCGGTGTTTCCACCATTGTACCCTATGGCAGTGCCAACATCACCGCCGGTGGCAGTAAGGTATTGCGCATGAATCAGACGGTGTCTGTGGCGGCTACAAAAAGTTTGCGTGTGTTTGCGGGCGACAAAATTGACTTGGAGACTTATTGCTACTATGAGGGTAGCAGCGGTTTTGGAAGCAGCAATATATCGATGGCCTCGCTGATCAATACAGTGGCGGGTGCCTTTGGCGGAGTGAGTGGCGGAGCGGGCGAAGCCGGAAAAATTTATAACGGAGTTAACTCTGGGATCAGCAACTGGGGCTACGGAGCCAATCAGGGCGATAGCCAGCCGAGTGCCTATCTGAATTACATTTTGTTTGATCAGCAATACCGCGTGATGACGATGGGGTGGACAGGTGTTCCTTCCACAGCTAATTTTGCGAAACAGAAAATCAGCTTGAATAACCTGAACGTGAAAGAAGCCGGATATCTGTTTGTATACCTGAGCTACGAAACGGCCAGCAACAACTGGGTGTACTTTGATGATTTGAAAGTGACGCATACAAAAACGCAGGTCATTCAATACAACGAGTACTATGCCCATGGCCTGCAAACGGCCAATAGTTGGACGAGAGAGAATGCGGTAAGCAATAATTTTCTGGCCAATGGCGGCACGGAGTTAAATAAAACCACCGGGTTTTATGATTTGGAATTTAGAAATTTTGACCCTGTGCTGGGCCGCATGACACAGATGGACCCGATGAGTGACAAATATTCCAGCTTAACGCCGTACAATTATTCGTTTAATAATCCGATATTGTTCAGTGATAGGAATGGGGCTGATCCATTAAGTTCATGGGATGAAGTTTGGCGAATCATTTCCGTTCTATGGAATACCACGAGTGGTAGTGGGGAAGGTGGAGCAAGTAGTTGGTCGTCTACAAATGGATTTAGCGGTGCT
>VYLQ01000015.1_pt1 | contig 113227 bp, 104 predicted proteins | sample 5115351 | NCBI WGS metagenome assembly VYLQ01 (sample SAMN12291776, study PRJNA351875) | freshwater metagenome | isolation source: freshwater lake | place: USA: Michigan, Lansing Lake | collected 2013-08-14 | reverse complement strand
TTTTTTAAACAACAATCAACTATCGGGCACCATTCCTACCACCATTGGAAATTTAATTCAATTACAAAATCTGGATTTGTCGACGAATAAGCTGACCGGTAGTATCCCCACCACCATTGGTAGTTTAACGAAGTTGATTAGTTTGAATTTATCCTCTAACCTGCTTACGGGTAGCATACCCACCACCATCGGGAGTTTAGTGAACATGGCACAGTTGATGTTAACGCTTAACAACCTTTCGGGAACCATTCCTGTTGAAATCGGCTATCTCACCAAACTCTCAAACCTGAACCTCAGCTACAATCAACTGACCGGATCAATTCCTACCAGCATCGGTAACTTAACGCTACTCAATTTGCTCTACCTTCATAGCAATAAACTGTCGGGCAGCATCCCAACTTCCATTGGTAATTTGGTGAACCTGACCCAACTTAACTTAAACACCAATTTATTAACGGGCAGTATTCCTACAGAAATTGGAAATCTGACGAAACTTGTCGTGTTGTTTTTGCAAGCCAATCAGTTGAGTGGAGCCCTTCCTTCCACGTTGGGTAACTTGGTTAACCTGGGAACATTCTATGCTTTTTCGAATCAGTTGACATCGGTGATACCCAATGAAATCGGAAATCTAACCAAACTTACCAACCTTCAGCTACATGTAAATCAGCTTTCGGGTAGTATCCCCAGTTCAATTGGCAATCTGGTTAACCTGTCTGTTTTATACTTGTACAGCAATCAACTGACCGGCAATTTGCCACCACAAATAGGGAACCTGACCAATCTAACTCAATTGGCTTTAAACTTAAATCAGTTTACCGGAAACATTCCCCCACAGCTTGGCAATCTGACGAATCTGACCAATCTACACCTGTATAATAATTTTTTGACGGGTTCGATTCCAAGTTCATTGGGCAACCTGACCAAACTTACTGCGGTCAATTTTAATAACAATCAATTGTCGGGTGTAATACCTGCCAGTTTATCCGCGTGGTCACTGGTTCAATCGGTGAGCTTAGGGGGCAATCAACTTTCCGGAGAAGTACCCGCCAACTTATTTACGACATGGACCAAAGCTACCTACATCATGTTGGGTCCTAATCAACTAACGGGCACACTTCCTTCTTCCATCACCAATTGCCAACTCCTTACTAACTTATATATCAACAACAACCAATTTACTGCTTTACCTCCATCCTTTCTCACGCTCCCCAATCTAACTTTAGTGTATCTGAATGATAATGAGTTAAAAGCCATTCCTAACTTTAGTACCTACTCTAACAAGGCAAATCTGGGGGTATTTGTACAGAACAACCGATTGGATTTCTCGAACTTGGAGTGGTTGGGTAACTCCTCTGGCATTAAAGGCCGAACCTTCGCTCCGCTCAAAAACATCAATGATTTTCTATCGGTCGGTTATAAAGCAGGAAATCCTTTAGTGATTCAGGCTCGACCACCGGGACTCAACTCGACCATTACCTGGGAAAAACAAAATGCCAACGGTACATGGACGGTCGTTAATTCACTCAATCAGGATGCTACTCAAAAAACGTTTACCAGAAATATATCAGCACCCGGCGATCAAGGTTTTTACCGTTGGCGAATGACGAATACTGTCATAGGAGGGTACACGCTCTATTCAGAACCCATTTATGCCGGAGAGTTATCCTCCACCGAGCAAACCAAAACCTTATATAACGGACTCATCACCGCCGCCAGTTGGCGCACGGACAAAGCCTATGGCACGAATGGCAGCGATCTGACGGGCATGTATTTGTATGACTACGATGAGAAATACCAATTGAAAGAAGCGGTGTTTGCCAATCCGAACTTTACCACCAGCAGATATACGTATACACTGGCAGGTAATAACTACCGCCTCTCGGGCATGGAGTACGACCCGAATGGAAATATTCAAAAACTGAAACGCTTTAAAGACAACGGACAGATCCAACACGACTTTGGGTACACCTACGCAACCAACACCAATCAACTCACTAAGGTAAGTTCGTATGCAGACTACAGCTACAATGCCATTGGCCAAACTACCAAAGTGGATAAAGTAGTCAACACCGATAGTGAGAAAGACCAGTACATAGATTATGATGTTACCGGCAAAGTGGTGGCGGTGTTTACGGATGTGGATAAGAAAAAACCAACTACCCGCTACACGTATGACGACCGCGGCTTCCGCCTTACGAAATCGGACTACGATGCGAATGGAGCGTTGACTAAAACCTTTTGGTACATCCGCGATGCGAGCGGCAACGTGTTGAGCATCTACGAGCAGACCGGGGTTGAGGCCGATCAGTTTACCAACTTCAAACAAACCGAAGTGCCCATTTACGGAGCAGGCAAGCTGGCCACGTATTATCCGATCGTATCGGTAGCGGCCAATGAAGACGGAGTAGATGCAGGCTCTACGGCGTATGAAATCACCGATCATTTGGGCAACGTACGCGCCATCATCCGCACGCAGACCAACGAATACACCGCCACGATGGAAGACGATGGCACCCCCACCTACACCAACCCACGGGTGAAAGAAAATGTGTATTTCAAAAATTTGGTGGAGACGCAGAAGCGCGACCCGCAGATGAACCATACATCTTCGATGATTACAGCCGAGCCCTCTATGAGTTCCTATTTATATTGGATCACCGGCGCACAAAATGGCATCACACCGGATAAGAAATCGGTGGGCCCTGCGATTGCTTTGAATGTGAGTCCGGGTGACCAATTGGACCTGAATGCATGGGCGCGATTTAAAATCAAGACTAGCTACACCAAGGCACCGATCAAGAGCATCGTGGCCGGAGCGCTGGCTTCGAACTTTGCCTTTACGAATGGTCTGGAGACGCTGACGCAGGCTACCAGCACCTTCAATGCAGGTCTGCTGGGGTTGGTTTCAACTACTGAAGCAGAGACCAATCGTCCGTATGCGTACCTGAACTATCTAGTGTTTAATAGCAGCAACGTAGTGGTGGAAGGCAAGGCACTGCGGGTGCCGTTGAGTGCAGGCTTTGAAGAAGCGCAGCGCGGCAGTGGGTATACCCAAAATAATTTAGTTAAATTTGATACACCCATTACGATTAACCAGACGGGTTATATTTATGTGTGGGTTAGCAACGAGAGTGAGAACACCGAAGTGTGGTTTGACGATGTGAGCATCATGCACCACAAGCCTTTGGTAGCGCAGGCCACAGACTATGGTGCCTGGGGCGAGGTACTCCGCGAACAAAAGTGGGTAGACTTGGATGCGAAATACCGTTATGGGTATCAGGGTAAGTATGCAGAGAAAGATGATGAGACGGGGTGGAATCATTTTGAGTTGAGGGAGTATGATCCGGTGATTGGGAGGTGGACGACCAAAGACCCGAAAGGACAATATTACTCGCCTTATGTAGCGATGGGGAATAATCCGATAAGTGGGGTTGACCCAGATGGTGGTAAAGATTGGTTTGTTAATGAACAGACAGGTGAACTATTAGAAGCACCTGGAAAAAGAGCGGATTACGCAAAAACTTTGGGAAAAGGTTGGGCTTGGCTAGCACCTGACTTTGCCTTTAATGTCCCTAAATCCCTATATCATGAATACTCTTTATTTGGTGGTGATGCTGCGGAGGATGGGAGTGTGGGATATAGAGCATGGACTTACGAAGAGTCGGTAGAGTTAATGAAGCACAATGATATGGTATTAGCCCCGCAAGAAATTTTAAGGTTTGAAGATGTTCGTTTTCCAGTGAATCAGGTCACACCTTCGGGACCTGTAAGTGTAAGGAATGTTACATCAGACGAGATATGGCTAAAGCTAACTTATGTTGGTAAAGACAAATCAGTGTTGCCAGCACTTTCTGTTTTGTGGTCTAAAGAAGTGCCAGGAGGATATCAGCAAGTATTGAAAATTAAGAATACTTTTTATGATAAAAATTCTTTTGTTAAAGGCTCTAGAAAAGCAGTGGATATTTACGATAAGCTAGGTACTACAAGTGCGGGCCTTGCAACACCTTCAATTTATCTTAATTGGAAAGGATACAGTCCAAAAGGGATTTTAAATAATTTTAAAAAATAAACTGTATGAGATTCTTTAGATCCTATATTATACTATTGCTTTTTTTCGGGTGTTCAACTAAAAATTCATCGCAAGATAGGAATGGATTTTTGGAACGATTCAGTGCAGGTGTTTTAGAAGATGCTTTTTCTAGTTATGAATTACCCAAAAACGAAGGTATTTTTTCTGAAAAAACTAGAACTATAGTTTACCCCTCATCAATCTACGTATCGGGTTATTGTGGGGTTTTTAGCTTTTATAAGTATAAAAAATCTGACTATGATGAATTAATAACTGCTCTTAAAAGTAAGAGCAAATATGAATCACTTGTATACGATACTTGTAATAGATATGTATATAAATCTGCTATTATTAATGTATATTGTAGTGATAGTTATCTACCAGTTCCTTCATTTTTGGATACTCTCAATTCGTTAGAAGAAAAAAATATGAGCAATTCTAGAAATAAATTTTTGGTATTTGATTCAAAGCCAGGGAATTTTATAAAGGAAAGCGCGGAGGTAGACATTTCCTTGAGCGCTGACCTTGGAGGGAAATGGAAAGAGGGGTATTCCAATGGTGTAATTATCAATGATGAAACAAATCAGGTGGTCTTTTGGATAATATTCTGGTAATAGGAGTAGTGCGGTAATGCACCAGAAAAGCTGATGCATAATTAAAGTATTGAAAGTCAAGGCAAAGGAATTTGATGATAAGAAAAGATGATCAAAAAAGGTGTGAGTTGGGAAGTGCGTTAGGTCATCCGTGCGGTATTGATTAGCTGCAAACGTGAAACACAAAAATCGTTCTTTGAAATTAGAGGTAATGCACCACAAATGCTGATGAATAATTAAAGTATTGAAAGTCAAGGCAAAGGAATTTGAGGATAAGAAAAGATCATCAAAAAAGGATGGGATAATACCCAACACTAGATCCGATGTTGTGAGTTGGGAAATGCGGTGGTCATCCATTGGTAAAGAAAATTGAAAGCTCTGATTTGTTCCAGCTTGTCCAAATGTTCAACAATAAACAAAAATGAACGAAACTATTGAGTTTAATTGAGCATTGAAAATCCACTACGAATTACAATAGAAAATAGTGTCAACTCATTAAATCTTTATTTTATGATGAAAACCATTCAAATTTTAGCCTTCGTTGTCTTGAGCCGTGGGCTCTTTGCGCAATATATATATGTGCCTGAAACGATCAGCACGCCCTATGGTAATGTAACCACTCAACGTGCTGTATATATGCCAATGAATTATGGTACAACAAATCCAAAATTTGATTTTACCGTTGTTCTTAAAAGTGACTCCGTGATTAATTTGAAATCACGCATTGAATCAGATGAAAAGAAAATGTATGTGATCCACAAAGAAAAAAAAGAGAAGCGTAAGATATTTCCCAATGACACCCGTGAGATTTATGGGTATAGTTCATTATATGGTCGAATAAAAGGCACACCTGCGGATAGTTGCTGGCTATTCAAAGCATATACAGGAGCTATCAATTCCTATTTATCCCTACCCATGAAAGACTACAATTTGGTTATCGCCATACAAAAAGGAGATGGCGGAGAAATTGTGCAATTGAATAAGAAAAACGTAGAGGCAATTACCGGTAGGGAAGATCCTAAAATCGCTAAGTGGTTAGATAAAAATAAGCTTATAAGGATATTGATGTACTATAACGAGCAGCAAGGGAAGAAAGAAACCAGTAGTAAGTGACAGGAGAGCAGACGGCTTGCAACAGAAGAATGGCCGAACAAAACACATGGCTTAATGGAACACATAAAAACAACTAAAAGAATTTCTTTAATCTGTGGTATGCTCTTATGGCTTACTAGCTGTAAAGCTCAACTTACTAAAGAGGTTGATCAAAGTTATTTATATGGAAAATGGCGATGTGTTAAACATGATTTTCGTGGGTTTCAAAAAATGGGTTTTGACCCAAATCAAATTATGAATTCTACGTTGACAATCGTAGATATTAGTTTTAAGGTTCTTTATTAAATCGTTTCATGATGAAAGTTTGGATTATATCTGGATTGATCACTGCCTCTTCATCTTTTGCTCTTAGTCAAGATCCTTTTGATTTTAAGAAGATTACCAGAGAGATGGCGATTAGGATCGAAAAGGGTCTTGGATCAAGAGAACTTGAGATTAAATCCAAAGTTTATATTTCTCAAGATTTTTTTCCCAAAAAGGCTAAGTACGAACTGGAACAACCATTGGCTTTTGTTCGCATTGATAAGACCTTCCTATACAACCTTGAAGTGCAGTATTTTTTTACAAATCGAGATGACACTATACGATTGAAGGTTTACTCTTGGGGTTCTCATGGATTTAGCAATCAAGAAAATTCAATAAGTGGTCAGCCCGCAGTTGATGCTTTTAATAAAAAATATGAAGAGATTTTAAGCACCTTAATAAACGAGTTAGGTGCGCCAAATGAAGGAAATGGGAAACCCTTTGAAAGAAAAAATGGTGCTATGGAATGGATAGAGAGAAAAGCAAAATGGGATTCTGAAAGGGGTATTGCTGAGTTAATAATGATATGCACAACCACTACAGAAACTATAGATAGCCATGGCGTGAAATCAATACCAACTTTTCGTATCAGACTAAAAGTTTATTAACCTCTAGTTGTTAGTGTCTGATTTGCTTTTTCTTTCCCTGCTTTCCCCACTTTGATCGAACGTTGTGAGTAAGATGTAATCACTTTTGGGTCAATGAATTATTCGAAAAAAAATCAATAAATTGTATCTTTGTCTTATGAAAAAAATCATTCAAATTCTAGTCTTTGTAACATTGAGCCGTGGACTCTTTGCGCAAGTGCACTATGTGCCTCAAACATTCAGTACGCCATATGGTAACATTACCACTCATCAAGCTGTCTATACACCCATGTACTATGGTAACTATAGCGGGCAGGTCAATCTGAAATATGAGTTCACTGTTACGCTAAAAAATGATTCGGTACTTACCTTCAAATCAAGAATCGAGTCTGAAAACAAAAAAATGTACATAGTCCAGAAAAACGGTAAGGTGAAACGGAAGATATTTGCAAATGAAACCAAGGAATTGTATGCATACAACGTCAATTATGGAAGGCTAAAAGGGATCGTTGCAGACAGTTGTTGGTACTTTAAAGCCCATAAAGGTGCCATCAACTCCTACACAGTTATACCGAACAACAACAAAGACATGGCAGCTGCCATTCAGCAAGGGGAAGATGGCCCCATCATAGCCCTTACCAAAAAGAATTTAGAAGCCATGACGGGCAATGACGATCCTAAAATTGTGAAGTGGCTGAGCAAATACAAGTACAGTAAGGTGATTACCTACTACAACGAACAGCAGAAAAAAAATCAAACAGAGAGCAAGTGATGAAAGGGTGGTGTGTCGGCATGATCTTACTTTGTTTTTCCGGAAGCATCGGCTTCGGGCAAGATCATGCTGCACAGCGCAAAGCAGATTCTCTTAGTCAACAGATTGATTCGCTTCAATGGCCTGCCAAAAAGAAAGTAGACTCACTTCAACAGTTGAGTAACCATGCCGCAACTATTGGCACTTCCGCACAACACAAAGTACAGGATGCTGTAGACTCACTTAATCCGAATAAGAAATTAGCTAACTACCAAACCCGAATTGACTCTGCACAAAACGCGCTCAAGAGTCGGCTTACGGCTGTGCAAAGCCGATTGAAATCGAAATCAGATAGTTTGCGATCGCAGAATCTGCCTACCGATAAAGTAGATGCGCAGATGGCCAAACTTCAAAGCCATATCGATAGTCTGAAATTTCCTTCTCCTTCGGTAAACCTGCAACAAGCAGAAGAACGACTACATAAATTAAATTCAGCGGCGGTCAGTAAAGTAGAAAAATGGGAGCAGGGCGTGGGAATCTATGTGAAGAAGATTCCCGGTGATCTACCAGCTAAATTAGCGCCTGTCTCATCACTTACAAATTCGGTAGCACAACAACTACCGTCCGGTGCTCTTCCAACTATCGGCAGCGGATTTGCACCACCAACAAGTTTACCGGGTGTAGGAACTCCATCGTTGCCGGGTTCATCTTTACCTTCCATGTCGGGACAGTCAGGTATTAACTCACCGGCTAACCCAATGAACGTACCCGGTCTACCTTCTACAGCCGGATTTGCTACAAGTTCAGGCGTGCCTGCCACCGGCTTGCCTACATCCAACTTAGATGCACTTAACGATGTTTCGAAGTCAACGAATGAATTGTCGCAATTATCGGCTGAGACGAATCAATACAGTGAACAGATGAACCAATTCAATCCAGGAGAAATTGATTCTGCCGTGGTCAAGAAATGGATGGAGCAGAATGCCGAAAAGCTAAAAGAAACGGCTTCTAATTTGCCTGCCACGCAAAAACTACGTGAACAGCAGCAGGCCATTGAAAACTACAAGCAGATGACTGCCCACTACCGCGATCCGGAGGCCATGAGAAAGGAGTTGGAGAGAAATGCAAAGGAGTTAGCATTTGATAAAGTAGAGGCTGCCCAAACTTCGGTCAACGAAGCGGTAGCTGATTTGAATAAAGTCAAGATGAAATATGAGGATGTTAAGACGATTGGTACAGGACAAAAGCCGAAACGTATTAACCCCATGCGGGGAAAGCCTTTGGTGGAGCGGTTGTTACCGGGTGTTAACTTTCAGCTACAAAGTGGCAACAATTTTTTAATGGATATCAATCCTTATGTGGGCTATCATTTATCTGGCCGCTGGACGGCAGGGCTTGGATGGAATGAACGTATTTCCTTCAATTTTACTAAAGGAAAGTATTTCATCAATGAAGATCATGTGTATGGCGTTCGCAGTTTTTTTCAATACCGCTTGCGGGCACAGCTATCACTCCGTGGAGAAGTGGAAGTGATGAATACTCCCATCCGCCAACCTAATCTGCCGCTTGATAATGGAAACAGAAAATGGGTTTGGAGTTATTTGGTAGGCATCAAACAAGAATTTCGAATTTCAAAAAAGATCAACGGAAGTGCTCAAGTACTGTACAACGTGTACGACCCTAAGCGCGAAAGTCCGTACGCCGATCGTTTATTGATTCGCTTTGGACTGGAGTTTCCACAAGTGAAGCGCAAGGCGGGGGGATAGGGGATGTTGGATGTTGGATACGGGATACTGGATGATGGATGGTTGATTCTGGATGCTAGATTGTTGAACCGGGATACTTGATACTGGATACGGGATACTAGATTCTGGAAAGTTGATATTGGATACGGGATACTTGATACTGGATGCTTGATACAGAGTTAGAGTTTAGATTGAAGACTCATCCAGCTACCGCCATTGTGTACTTCTTTAAATCCGTTTGACTGAAGTATTTTTTTTGCCATGCCACTGCGCATGCCGGAGGCACAACAGGTTATTACGGCTACGTCTTTGCTTTTCAACTTTGTCAAGTTGTTGCTCAATTGATCTAGGGGAATGTGCAGCGATCCTTTGATGTGGCCTTGCTGATATTCGCCTTTGCTGCGCACATCTAAAATGATGGCACCCTGTTTTACCAGTTGTTGATAATCTACCGATGGGCCTAGGCCAATTAAATTTTTTAATGAGTCAAGCATACATTTGATTTTTAAAAACTACTTTTTGAAATCCGTAAACATACTAAAGAGCAACCCGCCCATCACCGCTCCGTAGATTGTGGAATGAATCGGATTAGACGTGATCGGACAACTGCCACTCACGCAGCCTACCTGTTGCCAATAGAAATAGCCTCCGGCTAAACCAACCAATCCACCCATTGCAATGAGTAGTGGTTTTCTTAACTTATCCATTGATCTTCTTGCGTAGTGTATTCAACCCGAGTGGCAAGTATAAAGGGCACACGCCTACCATGCTGGTGAGAACGAAAATGGCGGAAAATGCTAACAAGACGATAGCTACTGTTCCGGAGATGATATTGACAAAGTAAAGTACGACTACAATTGCTGCGAGAATCACGCGAATTACCCGATCAGCAGAGCCCATGTTTTTGGTCATAATGTGTTTTGTTTATGACTCAAATGTAAGTGTCGCTGTAGCGTGAAACGGTGACCTATGTCACACAAGGGTAATCTTATTCCGCGACAGACGAATCAGGCCTTCGTTTTCCATCTGTTTGGCCACTCGCGAAATCACCTCGCGTGCCGTGCCGAGTTCTTCGGCCAGTTGATTGTGGGTGACTACAATTTCTTTGGAATGCGTCAGTTTGGATTTTTGCGTGAGCAGTTGAAGCAATCGCTCATCTAACTTTTGAAAAGCAATGGCATTGACCACGGACAATAACTCTTCGAATCGTTTGTGGTATAGTTTGAAAATGAAATCCGACCACTCGGGAAATTTCTTCACCCACTCACTCGCTTTGGATACGGGGATCAGCAGCAGTTCTGCATCTTCTTCTACAACTGCCTTGATTTTGCTTGGCTCGTCATGAATGCCACCCAGAAAGGACATGATGCAACTCTCGCCTGGTGTAATGTAGTACAACAATATCTCATGTCCGTTGGCATCGGTTCGAACCACTTTGAGGCTTCCACTAAGCACCAGTGGAATCACTTTGATGTAACTGTCTTCTTGCAGCATCACATCGCCGGAAACAAACTTACGTAGTTCACCAAAGGCCGCCACTTCTTCTTTTAGGGCACCATGAAATAGGGAAGGAGTCGGCATACTAGCGGGTGTGTGATTTACCTGGAATGCGCAAACATCCAGATAAGAAATTCCGGTTCGGCAAAGGCATTGTCCCAACTGTTGTGCATCACACCCGGATATTCAGTATACTTTACCTTTTTCGAGAATTGCTGGATTTGTTTGTACATGATCCGCGAGTAGTCAACGGCTACCACGTTGTCGCTTTCTCCATGAAAAATCCAGAATGGCACCTCTGACGCTTTCTTGTTATAGTGTACGGCATCGCCACCTCCGCAGATAGGAGCGGCTGCCGCAAAAAGTTTCGGGTAACGATAAACTGCTTCAAAAGTCCCCATGCCACCCATTGAGAGCCCTGTAATGTAGACTCTTTTTTTATCAACACGTTCGGACTTGATGATTTGCTCCGTCAGTGCAATTGCCATCGAGAGGTCTTTGGTTTCTTCGCGGGTGTAGTCGAAGTCAAATGTCAACGGCAACTTTTCGCGATCAATTTTTACGCTCGACCAGTAGCTGTCCTCTTTACATTGGGGAAAGATAACGATGCTGGGAAACTCTTCGCGTACTTTTTCATCGGCAAACAACTTCGAGCCATGTATCAATTGTTTCTCATTGTCTTTTCCCCGTTCCCCGGCTCCATGCAATACTAAAACCAACGGATACGATTTGGTACGATCATAATTTTTAGGATACAAAATGCGATAAGCAATGGTGTCGGTCTGGCGAACAAAGATTTTCTTTTGATACAATGAATCTTGTGCCATCACACTGAATTGGATTAACAACAAGAAGCTGAGCAGGATGTGTTTCATAATTATCTACCAAAAGGATTGAGTGCATTGAGGGCGCGCTTACCGCCTCCCATTTTATTCATCATCTTCATCATCTTGCGCATGTCTTCAAATTGTTTCAACAACTGGTTGACTTGCTGCACCGATGTGCCACTGCCTTTTGCGATTCGGTTTTTGCGGCTTGGGTTGATCTTATCAGGGTTCTCACGCTCATCAAGTGTCATGGAGCGGATGATGGCCTCCACCGGTTTGAATGAATCATCGTTGATGTCTACATCTTTCATGGCTTTGCCCATGCCGGGAATCATGCCGAGCATGTCCTTCATGTTGCCCATCTTTTTGATTTGTTCCAATTGCTTCAGGAAGTCGTTGAAGTCAAATTGGTTTTTGCGCATCTTGGCATTGAGGCGCTTGGCTTCTTCTTCGTCAAACGTCTGCTGTGCTTTTTCTACCAAGCTCACCACATCGCCCATGCCCAAAATACGGCCGGCCATACGATCGGGGTAGAAGCGGTCGATGGCTTCCATCTTTTCACCCGAGCTGACAAACTTGATGGGTTTTTCTACGACACGTCGAATGGTTAATGCTGCACCACCACGGGTATCACCATCTAATTTGGTCAACACTACGCCATCAAAATTCAAACGATCGTTGAATGCCTTGGCTGTGTTCACGGCATCCTGACCCGTCATGGAGTCAACAACGAAAAGAGTTTCGGAAGGCTTGAGTGCTTCTTTCAACTTCGCTATTTCATCCATCATTTGCTCGTCCACCGCCAAGCGTCCGGCGGTATCGACAATCACAATGCGGTGATTGTTTTTCTTGGCGTGCTCAATGGCAGCTTTCGCGATTTTTACGGCGTCTTTATTTTCGGGTTCGGCATACACTTCCACGCCAATTTGTTCGCCCAATACTTGCAATTGTGTGATCGCAGCAGGACGATAGATGTCGCACGCGGTTAACAACACCTGCCGGCCCTGACGCTTGAGGTAGTTGGCTAGTTTTCCTGAAAAAGTGGTTTTACCCGAACCTTGTAAACCGGCAATCAGAATGACAGCGGGGTTTCCTTCGATCTTGATGTCCTCGCTCGCACCGCCCATGAGTTTGGTTAACTCATCGTTGGTAATTTTGGTGAGCAACTGCCCCGGAGAGATGGCGGTGAGCACATTTTGGCCCATCGCTATTTGTTTGATATCGTCAGTTAGTTCCTTGGCTACCTTATAGTTAACATCGGCATCGATCAGCGCTTTGCGAATTTCCTTGACCGTGCTGGCCACGTTGATTTCCGTGATGCGACCACTGCCTTTCAGCGTTTGAAATGCCTTTTCTAGTTTGAGACTTAAATTATCGAACATGCTAGTATAATTAGGGCTGTAAATTTAGTATTAAAAACGTTGATTTTCTCAGGGTTTGGCTACCTCTAAAAGCTTTGCCAAAAAGTATTTGGCGCTAGGGCAGTTAGGATGATTGGCAGCCCTTTCGATTGAAAAGCCTGATTTATGGACAATTTTATTGGCAAGTACTTTTTTGTATTTCAGGCCGCGTCCATTGTACACTAATCCTAATCGTTCAATTTCAGCGAAGGGGTTATTTACTGATTCTGGATTATCAAAAAAGAAATCCGGTGAACTTAGAAATCTACCCATCGCTTCGCTATCTGCTAAAAACCACGATTCAATTTGCTTTACGCTGACGATGGCAACGTGATTGACTGGCAATTCCAATCGTTGTTTGGTTCGTGTGATGCAAAGGTCTTCATCCAAATCAGTAAGAACAAAAATAACCGTAGCATCTTGATCTATTAATCGACTGATGAATGGGTCTATATTCTTTGGTAAGAGATTTCCATTTCCAGTTGCATCAATCACATTCGGAACGAAAGCAATTTTGTTCTTAACTAGAAATGAACGAAACCCTTCTGAGTCGAGAATTATTTTCTCGGTGGCGCCCTCTACAATAAAACCGATCTTCACCATGGAATACCTCCGCCTAATGAATTGGTTAGGAGAGCTTCATCCATTTTTAATCCATGGAGATTCATTCCGTTAACTTGTTTGGTTTGTGTCATGCCATTCACCTTGTCCACCAAAATAATTTCCTCCGGACGAAGTTCAGATACTAAAGTCTGTGAATGTGTATTGAGCCAGATATAGTGACCTTTCTCTGCGCATTGGGTGCGAATGATGTTCACCAGTTCCCGAACTACTTTGGGGTTCAGTCCATTCTCCGGTTCTTCAATACACAGAAATTGTGGAGTATCACTTTGGTAAATGGCCGCTAAGATGGCTAAGATGTTGTAGGTGCCATCGGAGATGAGGCGTTTTGTGAGTGGCTTTTTTATGGTTTTCTCGTAAATGACTAAGTTGTCAGTTCCGCTTAATTCTTCTGATACTACATCTATATTTTCAAATTCTGGGACTAAAATTTGTAAGATTTCAATGATTTCGGATTTGACTAAAGGCTCACGAAAAATTCTTTTCAATACTTTTTCTAAGTTAGAACCATCAAGAGCTAATTGTGAGTCATCAGTTCTCTTGATCTTATTCTCTTTTCCAATAAAGAGTCTGCAAAAGTTAGTAAACTGTAAGTATTCAGAACGATTTAATGTTTCTTCAATGAATTTCTCTTTGAAGTGTTTTTGATTTTGAAACCTTTCATTAAAGTATTTGCCAAAATCAATCAGTGTGCCACTTCCGAAAGTATTAGCATCTGTGTCCAATAATCTCAATGTAACAGATGGTTTAATCTTTCCAAGATCAATATTGAACTCTAACTCACTTTTAGATATTCGATTTTTATTCAGAATGTCATCAATCCCTCCAAAAAATTTAACGACCTCGGAGTCATCCATCACATTACAATAGTTCAAAAACTCCAGCGCCTCAAAAATATTACTCTTACCTGCACCATTCGCTCCTACAAAAACAGTAAAAGGGTTGGGTGAGCGGAGAGTGATTTCCCCAATCGATTTGTATCCCTTTATTTTTAATTCCTTGATATTCATGCTTCAAAATTAATGAATTACAGGTAGTTATGGTGCATCATCGAAACGAAACAATGTCGTTAAGTTAAGCCCTATTTTTATACCTCACCTCGTTCCTCTCCATAAGAGATACTGTTAGGACACAATTAATTTACGAGAGGTTAACCTACTACTATTCAGACCACCATTTTCTTGCAGAATTCATTAAGTCTAGCGGCAGAGCCGCAAGATATTTGTTGAAAGAACAAAGCGGATTATTAAAGGTGCAGCGCACCGTAACATCAAACATTAATTCGATGCCATCTATCATTATCGAAACGAAATCAAGGGGTAGCTGCTACCTGCTTTAAACTCTTTTTGCCCCTTAGGCAACTCCAAAAACCCATCTGCTTCGCGCAGGTTTACAAAATCTCCTGAGCCGCCTCCCGGCAACGGGTAGGCCATCCATTTGCCCTCTTCATTTCGCAAGCGCACCTGTAGAAAATAGGTGAGTGGTGCGCTAAACGAAAAGTCTTCGGCCAGTATGGCTTTGATGGGTGCTGCTTTTCTTCCGCAACTGGCCATCAGCCAGGGCTTTACATAGCGATGAAAACACAGAAACGTTGACACCGGATTCCCCGGAAGGGCAAAAACAAACTTAGTGGCCGAGCGGCCAAACCAGAGTGGCTTGCCCGGTTTCTGACTTACCTGATGAAAGATCTTTTGGATGCCTAGCGCCTCCAGACTTTGTGGAATGAAATCGAACTTTCCTTTCGATACGCCTCCCGACAAAATGAGCACGTCATGGTTTTCCAGAATGTTTTTTAACTCCCTCAGAATCACGTGTTCATCATCGGCCAAATGAAACAGAGCTGAGGTGCCTCCGAGCGCAGTCCAGGCCGCCTTTAACGCATAGCTGTTGGACTTACGCACCTGATGTGGCAATGGCTGCTGATCAATGTCTACCAACTCGTTGCCGGTAGAAATAATCGCTGCCTTGGGAAGTTCGTAAATCACTACGTCCGTTTTTCCAACCGAAGCCAGCAATGCGACTTCAGCCGGTGTGATGATGGAGCCTGGTGTTAAAAGCTTTTCACCTTGTTGGGCATCATTCCCTTGGCGGTGAATGTTTTGACCTAGTTCCACGGAAGTAACTTCAATGACTGCGGTACGATTGGTGATGAGGAGTTGCTCATAGGGGATGATGCTATCGGTGCCCACGGGTAGTGGTGCTCCGGTCATAATCTCGATGCAGTGGGTGCTGTTCAGCAATCTACCAATGGGTTCACCGGCTGCCTGCACCGATTCAATTGGAAATGATCGTGTGCCCGACTGAAATGCCTCGAACGAAATGGCAATGCCATCCATCGTTGCGCGATCGAAGGGAGGAAAGTCGCGGTCGGCTTCAATGGCTTCGGCCAATGTTTGTCCCAACGCATCTTCCAGTGGCACGCTCTTCTTCTTCAACACGGCGGCATGAGCAAGAATAATCGCGGTAGCTTCTTCAACACTGATCATGATTCCTTAATTTAGCTGAATGGAAAATCAATTTACGCACATTAGTTCATCCGGCAACCCGCAGATGGTCGATGTTTCTGAAAAGAAAGTGACTATGCGTGTAGCGAAAGCAGAAGCGATTGTTTTTCTGGGAAACGAAATCATGAGCCGGATGAAAGGCGATGAATTGATCACGCGCAAAGGTCCGGTGTTTCAAACGGCCATCATTGCCGGAGTGATGGCTGCCAAGCGCACACACGAACTTATTCCATTCTGTCATCCGCTAGGTTTGGAAGATGTGCAGGTAACGATTGAAGCGAAAGGCGAACGCGCTATCATTCGAACATTGGCGAAAGTAACCGGCAAAACAGGTGTCGAGATGGAAGCACTCACAGCAGCTTCAGTTGCTGCGCTTACCATCTACGATATGTGCAAAGCGATTTCACATGATATGGTAATTGAGAAAATCCAACTCACAGAGAAGACCGGAGGCAAGAGCGACTTTCATCGCTCTTAGCGCTCGTAGTACAGCACAATTTCAACCCTTCTGTTTTTACTCCGGCCTTCTTCTGTTTCGTTGGTGGTGATGGGGCTGCTCAATCCTTTTCCTTCGGCAGTGATGCGATCCGTTGAAATGCCTTTCTTCACCAATTCGCTCAGCACAGCCTCCGCTCGTTTTTGCGAAAGCCGTTGGTTGAACTTTGCAGATCCAATGTTGTCTGTGTGTCCCGTGATTCGCACTTTCAACGCTTTGTCTTCCGTCAGCGTTTCGCTCAGTTGACGGAGGAACTCTTCGGTTTTATCGTCCAGATCAACGCTGTTGAATTCAAATTGGAAGTGAAGTGTTATTTTCTCCACAATCATTGGTTCATGCAACACCTTACCGGCTTCGGCATTTAACTTAAATTTAGCGGTGTCCATTTTCACGAGTTCAATGGGTGCTGTCGTGGTATCCTGCACAGTAACGGACTTTATCGGAGTAATGGCGGCTAACGAATCCAGATTTACTTTTGGCGTTTGCTTCTTCGGCACGGGCACACGACGATTGACAACCGGACGCGCTGGCTTTTTTGTTTTTTTGCGCTTTGTTTTTCCTTTTCCTTTTCCTTTTCCCTTCGCTTTCCCTTTTCCTTTTCCTTTTGCTTTTACTTTTCGGTTAGGTGCACTTGTCGTGGTCAGCTTTCGGATTTCTATACCTACTTCCAATGCTCCTAGATTGGAAGGATTAGTAACGAAAAGCGGGAAATCATAGCTGAGCCCGATAGAGAAATTGCCCTGATGCAGTTGTGCGCCTACAATGCCTGAGCGACCAACCACATATTTGGTAAGAAAGTCGAGGTGTGATTGCTCGCGTGCGCTTTTATTCAAATTGTATTGCCACTTGGCTCCCACATTCATTACGTGGCCGGCACTGTTCATGCTGTAAAGCACTTCCGGAAAAACAGAAAGCTCTGCTTGCTGATAGGCGCGAAAGCCGCCTGCAAAAACCAGCGTAGATGCCAGTTGATTTTGCTTATTGAAAAAAGCATCGTTCGGTTTATTGATATCGAACAGAGATAAGCCCCAGTATGCTTCTACTTCATCCTGCCGATCAACCTGCTGCCAATACAAACCTGTGCTGAATGTAGAAAAGCTATTGGTCAACTCATTCATCGCTTCTCCTGAAGGAAGTGAACCATCAAATCCGCGGTCGGGAACATATTGCGATCCGGTGTAGTAGCCGTCTAAACTAATTCTCCGCGACTGGTAAAGTCCCTTGAAGCCCAGCGATAAAATACGGTAGCGACTTAACCGAATGTTGACGGCATAACTCAATGAAATCTCTTCGGTGCGAAACACACCACCGGATCGATCATCTAAAAAAGTAAGTCCAATGCCCGACCACGCACGGCCGGTACTTCGATTGAGCAGTGGTCGCTGCAATGAAAGTTGATTGCTGTAGATGGAAAAGTCGCCACCCGTGCTTTGTGTGCGTGAGAGGAGTGAGGCAGACATGTATTTGTTCGTTCCAATCCAAGCTGGGTTGACTCGCTGCTGAGTAAAATTGTATTGCGAAAATTGAAAGTACTGCGCATGAACGGGTACCGTGCCGAACAACAGGATCAATAATCCAGCATGAATGAGCGTCAATCTAAATTCCATCTGCATTTCGATTAGCGCACCAGAAGAATAGAACCTTTTGTTTTGCCGTTGATTCGCACCGGCTCACCGTTGGGCTGCGTGCCTTCTACCTTCCAATAGTACACACCGGCCGATTGCGCTATGCTGTTGGTAGATCCATTCCAACCTTGTGTAGTAGCTTGTGATAAATTGGTTGTCTCATACACTACCACGCCTTCGCGATTGTAAATCTGAAACCGAAATTCGTTCGCAGCCGATAGTCCATAAACTTTCACTTCGTCATTTTTGCCATCGCCATTGGGCGTGAATAAGGTGGCGAGAAATCCTGTATCTTCTACTTCCACCGTTACACTCGCCCGCACTTCGCATTGAATGCTATCTTTCGCTACCACCTGATAGACGGTGGTTTTTGTGGGCGAGGCGTTGGTCGTGCCCGACTGTGAATTACTCAATCCTGTTGCAGGACTCCATTGATAAGATTCCGCACCGCTGGCTTCCAGTGTTACACTTTCGCCTTCTTTGATTTTAAAATAATCGCCATTCAATTTTAAGGTTGGCGTGCTTACGCGAATGGTAAACTCTTTCTTGTAAGAGCAGGAACCTTTCTTGGCCTCCACTGTAACCACCACATTTTTCTTCGTAGACAATGACACCGTATCGCCGGTGGCCGATGTCGTATTCCATTTCCAGGTAGGCGTTTCCCAACCCGGCTCAATGCCCAGTTTGATCGATTGATCAAAGCAAACATATTTTGTCGATGATTCGATTTTGGTTAATGGGTTTACTTTCAACACCCAGGCTTTGCAACCGCCTCCGGCTGAAGGATCGAGAAACACTACGGTGTCGGTGGCCGTAGGACTAAGCGTTGCTTTTGTTGATTCGCCCAGAAAACCTTCTTTGAATGAAAACCAGTACACGGGTTTGGGAAGTGTAATTTCTACGGGATTATTTTGACAAACCTGAATGTATTCAATCTCAATGCTCGGGCAAGGTTTTGCGTTGCATTGCCCATTGATGCATCGGCTTCCGGTAAAGCTATTATCAACGGCTTGTACCGAATACAAATAGCTGGAGGGAATCAGTGGCAGCATCATCACGTTATTGGTGGTTTGATTACCATGTGCTGTTTGTAATCTCCTTTGCGTTTTCAGGTCAAAACCGGGTGCGATGTAATTTGCTTTCGCGGAAGGATCGTACAATCCGATATCGTACGTCAACGACTTTTGAGGTGTGTGGTCGTCGGTTGATTTATCCCAGTAAATGAAGGTGCGATTGAAAAAATTGACAGAGAAAGTGCGGGCTGGTTTGCCGGGGCGTGAATTGATTTTGGACTCTTTATTTTCCCAAATCTGATACACAAAATAGGAGGCCGAATCGAGTACGCGCAGCACATCGAGGTCACCATCCAAATCATAGTCACCCCACTTCTGTGCATACACTCGTGCTGTGTCGAGAGCCGTGACCGCTCCCGTTGAGTCAATGATCTGATTGGCACGTTTTCCATCTGTCTTCCTTCCGGTAAATGACAGTTCGGCCACCCCATTGGAGTTGAAATCAGCCAACAGCAGTTGCCCTGATTGGTAATTAGCAAGCGAGTCCGTCGCTTCAAACGCATTCCCCACATTGGTAAAGTATTTCAGTTGCGCTTGTTGATGGATGTTGGTTCCATTCACAATCACGTCAAACTTACCATCCCGTTTAAAGTCGCCACTTTCTATGGTGCCTGCTGTAGGTGAAGGAAGTTCCTTTTTCTTGAATGTGAATTTGTCCAGGTTCTTCATGAAGAATAAGAGAGGCTCATTGCTCTTCGTTGCAGATACGATCAAATCATTTTTGCCGTCGCGATCGTAGTCATACGAGGCTATGGATGAAACAGAAATACCCAGTGAATCAAACTTGAGTTCGTAGGCTTTGCCGGTGTTTTGAAAAATCTTCAAAAAGTTGGCGCCACCCACAACCAAATCGAGTCGGCCATCGAGGTCAAGATCTTTGGCAATCAAAGAAGTGATCACTAATTCCGGCAACTTCAGCAATGAATCGCGCAATGCAAGGTTGGCATCGTTGATAACGGCCCGCACGCCTGCCTTGCCATCAATAGTGCCCGTCAGCAACAAGTCGATGCGATTATCCTGATTGATATCGGCGCAATAAACATCGGTGGGAACCATATCTTCCGTTTTGGTTTTTGCCAGAGTAAAAGATTGTGCTCCCGAATTTTTGTAGAATGCGATGCGTGAATCGGTGTTGCTACTTTTTCCAACAACCACTACATCCAACAAGCTGTCGTTATCCCAATCGACCCAATGCGACTTCAGCTCACGGAGGTCGTTCGCTTTCCAGCTATATTTTTTTTGAAAATTTTGGCTGTAAGCAGCCAGGCTGATGCACATCAGCAGAGTAATGAATCCAATTTTCATAAGATTATTTTTTTGTCGTTTCTATGCGAAAGGTGAGTGGCACTGACATTTTACTGGGCACAGGTTTACCATTGAGCTGCGCCGGTTTCCAGAGGGGCATTCCCTGCATTACCCGCATGGCTTCGGCATCGAACAACGGCCCCAGCGAGTTGGTGATGGTGATGTGATCAACTGCACCCGTTGGCTTGATGATGAACGTAACCGACACCACACCCTGAATGGAATCTTTGGCAGCTTCCTGTGGATAGGTGAGTTGGTCATTGAAATATTTGTACAGATACGGATAGCCTTCGATTGGCTCTGCAGCTACATACAGATCTGCTTTTGCAACTTCTGCTTTTGGTTGGCTGATGGTTGGTTTGCGTGGCTCATTCGCTTTCGAAGGAATCACCTTTGTTTCGACCGGCGTAGTTTTCTCCACCTTCTTTTCTGTGCTATCTACGGGTGCAAGCGCCAATGATGGCTGTGCATGAGTTGATGGTTGAGGTGTTTGTGGTGAGGGTGTTTCCACCGGACGCGTAGTGAAATACACCACTACCGAGACGATGATGGCAGCTGTAATTCCACTAGCCCAATAGGCGGCCGAGCGTTTGGCAACCGCTTTCCGATGTCCGTCCAACACCTGTTGAAAATCCATCAACTCTCTGATTTCCTCGTCCGTTATCTCTCGCTTAGTCATACTGTGTGATCGTTGATAAATCGTTTTTTCATTTTATCCAAAGCGCGATAGGTTTTTACCTTCGCGTAGGTCTCGGTAATATCCAGCAAGAGACCAATCTCCCGGAACGAGCGTTGTTCAAAAAATCGAAACTCGATTAATTGAAGCTCGTCTGGCGTGAGTGTTTTTAGAATCACCGGTAGCCGCAGCTTCAGTTCGTCCATCCTGTTGTCGGCCATCATCTCTTCAAAAAGAGATTCCGTTATCTGTTCATCGATGGTCACCAATCGGGCCTTCTTGCTCTTGCGGAAGTAATCATTACATTCATTGATGGCAATTCTGAACAACCAGGCCGAAAAAGGTAATCCGCGCAGTTGAAACTTACGTATGCTGTTCAGTGCCTTTAAAAAAACCTGCTGGGTAATATCGCGGGCCAGTTCTTTTTCTTCCACGCGCCGAAGAGTAAATAAAAATATCTTCTTAAAGTACTTTTCGTAGAGTGGTTTAAAAGCCTCAGGATCAGTTTGTGATCGCTTGATATCAATCGCCTCCCGTTCTTCATCCAGTCGGTTGTGTTGATAGTCTGTGTCGTTCATTGTTTGATCCATTCTGAAACCTAAATGCAGATTTTCTCAAAAGATACACTCTGATTTTTTTATTTTTTGCAGAAAAAATTACTTCACCTCGTTTTGAATCAAATAGAATGGAATGTTGTTTAGAGATGTGGTTACTTTAGGGTACTTCTAAAAACACAATAGCCCTTCTCACTTTGGAGAAGGGTTCGGGTTGAGGTGATAAAAATAAAGAGTTTTTAGAAGTACTCTTAAACATAAATCGATGGCCATGGTAAAGTCCAAGCCACGATAAGTTTTCTAAACCGCAGACGGCGGATGACCACTAAAAATCGTTGACCAATGAAAAATTTTCGACACATGATTCACTTTCCCCACGTGAATGCCATGCAATTGGAATTGCTGGTAATCATTGTCGGGGCCATGCTGGTGGCCATAGCTTTGGGCACCTTAATGGTGATGGTGGTGAGCCGGTTTTAAGGATGGGCTGAAATCCATTCTTCACCCCCTTCAAAAATCTCCTTTTTCCAGATCGGAACCGTCTGTTTTAAGCGGTCGATGATGTATTGACACGCCTCAAACGACTCCTTCCGGTGTGGGGTTGATACGGCTATCACCACGGCAGTTTCACCAACCTGTAACGTACCCACGCGGTGACTCACCGCCACTTTTTGAATCGGCCACTTCGACTTAGCCTCTTCACAGAGCTTTTGAATTTCGCTAATGGCCAATGCTTCGTAGGCCTCATACTCCAAGCGAATGACTTTCTTTGCTTGCGTTTTTGATCGCACCGTGCCTACAAAAACAGCTACTGCTCCGGCATCCGGGCTGGTGGCTAAATAAGTGATGTGGTTGACATCCAGAGGTTGATCGGTAATGGTTATCACAAAAGTTGGTTAGAGTTATCCGCCACTGACAGGAGGTATGAGGGCTACTTCTTCGGTACCCGTTAAGGTGGTGCTATCATCTGCGTATTGTTGGTTGACGGCAATCAGCAAGGAGGGAAGTCCCGCCATTTGCGGATAGCACTGTTCTAAAGTAGTACGCAAGTGTGCCACCGTAGTGCCCTGAACATCAATGGAAACATTGCGCCCACCCAACCAATCTTTACAAATGCCAAATGCCTTTACGTTAATGACCATACAGCAAATATAATCAGAGATTTATCGGATCATTCCTATCTTTCGCCCATCATGCCGTCTTCTTTGTTTGATAATCATGGCCGTCCTATCAACTACCTTCGTCTGGCAGTAACCGATCGGTGCAACTTGCGGTGCTTCTACTGCATGCCGGAGGAGGGCATAAATTATCTGCCCAAGAAAGAGTTACTCACTTTTGAAGAGATTGAAAGACTGGTGCGGCTGTTGGCCGGCATGGGTATCTCCAAAGTGCGGCTAACAGGTGGAGAGCCTTTCTTGCGAACCGACCTGATGAAGTTAATTGAGCGGATTGTGGCGATTGATGGAATACGTGATTTGCATCTGACCACCAACGGCTTATTGACGTTGCCCCACATTCCAGAGCTCAAGCGATTGGGGATCGCTTCGGTTAACCTAAGTTTAGATACGCTGGATAAGGATCGATTTAAATCGATTACCCGAAGGGATGAATTTGAAAAGACTTGGAAAGCATTTGAGCAGTTGATGGCCTATGGCATTCCCGTGAAGATCAACGCGGTGGTGATGGAGAATAAAAATGCGGAAGACCTGATTCCGTTGGCCGCATTAACCCGTCACTTTCCGGTATCCGTTCGGTTCATCGAAGAAATGCCTTTCAATGGCGAAGGAAGTCATTACCCGCAACTGAAATGGACGCACGTCGAAATTGTCCGGCACCTTAAACAGGCTTTTCCTGACTTGCAGCGAGAGGTAGATCCGGAGCACTCAACAGCGTACCATTATCGCATCCCCGGTGCCAAAGGTTCCATCGGTGTAATTGCAGCCTTCACACGCACTTTTTGTGGCACATGTAATCGCATTCGCATTACGGCACAGGGCGAATTGAAGACTTGCTTGTATGATGATGGTGTGTTGAATATCAAAACGCTGATGCGCGATGGTCTGAGTGACGATGATTTGAAGTTGCATTTGCAGAACGCATTTTCGGCACGCCCCAAAGACGGATTTGAAGCAGAACGAAGTCGCTCGAAAGGAACCCCCATAAATGAATCTATGTCAACCATAGGAGGATAATTTATATGAAGCATCTATTCTTTTTTATTTTGATCAGTTACAATGCAGTAGCACAAAAAGCAATACCTGCTACACAATCATTTAGCATTTCCGGCGATGTAAAGGAGGAGAAGAAAGTTTCTGGTACCGACTTTGCACAATGGAAGGAGCATACGATTGGAGATGTGACCATCACCAACCATCTGGGTGAAGTGAAAGGCGTTGCGCGTGCCATGAAAGGCTTTTTGTTGAAAGACATCCTGCAATCCGTGGAGCTCAAAGCGGAGTCGCCCAAGGTATTTAGTGAGTGGTACATTGTATGCAAAGCGACAGACGGCTACAAGGTGGTCTATTCATGGAATGAAATTTTCAATACCAAAGTGGGAGAGACTGTATTTCTTGTGACCGAAAAAGAAGGCATCCGCGCTGCTGCAATGAATGACTCGGAACTTATGATTTCTACCCAAGATTATAAGACAGGCAGGCGCTTTGTAAAGTCGTTGGTATCGATTGAATTGCGAAGAGTGAATTGATGGAGCATTACATTTTATTGCTGGCTTTTTTCGCGATTGCATTGGTCTATGCCTCGGTGGGTTTTGGAGGTGGTTCAAGCTACCTCGCCTTGCTGGCACAGCCCTTTTTTCTTTTGTTACCCGATGTCATTCGCCCGACGGCTTTGCTTTGCAACATCGTGGTGGTAACGGGTGGCACCATCATATTTTACCGCGAAGGTAAAATTGATTGGAAAGAAGTTTGGCCGTTTTTAGTAGCCAGTGTTCCATTTGCTTTGCTAGGCGGGTTGTGGAAGCTCGAACAGCATTTGTTCTTTATCATTCTTGCTATTTCTCTATTGGCGGCGGCTGTGATGTTGTGGATCAATCCCACGCATTCAAACAAAACTTCAAATGCACTGAAAACAGTGCCTGCAAAAATGGTTTTGTCGGGCAGCATTGGTTTTCTGTCGGGGTTGGTCAGTATTGGCGGCGGTATTTTTCTGTCACCCATCTTGCACTTAATGAACTGGAATGAAGCCAAGCGCATTTCCGCACTGGCCAGTTTGTTTATTCTAGTGAACTCCATTAGCGGACTGGCCGGACAATGGCTTCGTGGCGGTTTGCATTTGCAGTGGTCGTTTTTGTTGCCGTTGCTGGTGGCGGTGTTGGCGGGTGGGCAAATCGGTTCGCGATTGGGAGCCATTAAATTTAATCCCATGTATATCAAGCGCATCACGGCACTGCTTATCTTCGTAGCGGCCATTCATATATTGAAAGATCATTGGTAAACTGATTACAGCTAAATAAAAAAATATGAACAGACTTATTGTTTTTGCATTGTGCCTGATAGCAACTACTTCATTCGCACAGAAAAGAGTGTTTCCGGCCGTAAATAATTATGGTGGTATTTTCGAAATTCCGTATGCCGCTGAAAAACCCGATCCGAACCTCGACTATAAAATTGTGATTGAGGTAGAACGCGAGAGCGAAAACCCGGATTCGTTAAGTTGGGCCATCAACAATGTGGCGCGTCTGGTCAACCTGCATGTGATGGGCGGGGTGCCGAAAGAAAAGTTGGATGTGGTGATGGTGATACACGGAGGTGCCACGTACAATGTGATGGACAATGCTGCATATCAAAAGAAATTTAAGACCAATAACCCGAACTTGAATTTGTTCCAGGAGTTGTCGAAGGCAGGAGTTCGCATTTTTGTTTGCGGGCAATCATTGATTAATCGCAAAGTGGATCGAAACAAAATGGTGCCTGAAGTAAAAATAGCAACCTCCATGCTCACAACCCTCACGACCTATCAATTGAAGGGATATGCGTTGCTGAAGTTTTAGCGTAAGTGTTTTTTAGGCGTCTGACACCTTGGAGGTGTCTTGACGCCTGAACTGTTTTTTTTAGTCTGACACCCTTCTCTCTCTGTCCTGCCGAGGTACGAGGCATCTTTGAAAGAATGTCACCGAGTGACACAAAGAAGCACAAAGTTGCACAGAGGCTTTTCTTTGTGTACCTCTGTGGTTCTCTGTGAAGCTTTGTGAAATGGCAATAAGGCGTCTGACACCTTGGAGGTGTCTTGACGCCTGAACTGTTTTTTTTTAGTCTGACACCCTACTCTCTCTGTCCTGCCGAGGTACGAGGCATCTTTGAAAGAATGTCACCGAGTGACACAAAGAAGCACAAAGTTGCACAGAGGGTTTTCTTTGTGTACCTCTGTGGTTCTCTGTGAAGCTTTGTGTAATAGCTGATTATTGAATTTTTACTTCACCGAGTTGCACGGAGGAGCACCGAGTTGCACAGAGAGTTTTCTTTGTGTACCTCTGTGGTTCTCTGTGAAACTTTGTGTAATAGCTGATTATTGAATTTTTATTTCACCGAGTTACACAAAGGAGCACAAAGTTACACAGAGGGTTTTCTTTGTGTACCTCTGTGGTTCTCTGTGTAACTTTGTGTAATAGCTGATTATTGAATTTTTATTTCACCGAGTTGCACGGAGGAGCACAAAGTTACACAGAGGGTTTTCTTTGCGTACCTCTGTGGTTCTCTGTGAAGCTTTGTGAAATGGCAATGGGGCGTCTGTTACATTGGAGGTTTCTTAACGCCTGAACCGTTTTTTTTACTCATTCACAAACTCCTCCATCGACTTTACCTTTCGCCCATAAAAACGTTTCACGAGAGGCTTCGTGATGATCATGGCAATAATCATGTAAATGGTAATTAGGATTTTGAAGATTACAGATTGTTTGTTAAAAGAATCATCGTTGTAAAAGACCACCAGGCATCCGAGAATCATCAAATAACTTCCCCATTGATAAATCGCCATCGTGATTTTGTAATGCGTCAAGAAAGCAGAGAGATGGCTCTTCATGTCTTTGCCGTAATCCGCAGTTTCGAGAAGGCGGATGGATTGATAAATTCGGTAATAGATGGGAATAGCAAAAACGGTAATCACACCAACCAGTTTGTAGAGGAATATCTCTACACTGCCCTTTACCCAAAAAGCCAACGCTCCAAAAAGTAGATACATCACAAGGCCAACGCCCAATTCAATTGAGAAGATTCTGCGAATCCCGCTCTTTGATTTGGCGATGATGGCAAGAATTTCTTCAACTTCTTTGCGGTCATTGTCCATAGCTTTATTCCAGTCGGGCTTTGCCCACTGCGCTTTCAAATCATCTAGCTCCATAAGCTGAAAGTAAATTTTTCATTTTTAGTTTAATGCGGTTGAGTTTTACGCCCACATTCGTTTCGGTGAGTCCCGTGATTTCGGAAATCTCTTTGTACGGCAGTTCGTCCAGATACAAGAGCACAATGGATTTATCGACCGCATCGAGTTGATCAATGGCTTTGTATAAAAGCCGTAAATCATCTTCGTTCGAAATTTCTTCCGGCTGGTTTTCTGCTGAATCTAAATCCGACATCTTTCCAAAAAACTTGTCTTTGCGTGTTTGATACAAAGCTGTGTTGATGGCCACTCGATAAAGCCATGTCGAGAATTTCGATCGCCCTTCAAACCGTGCATACGATTGCCAGGCATTCAATACAATTTCCTGATACAGGTCATTCCGATCATCGGCATCTCTCCGGTAAACGCGACATATTTTGTGGATGATGCCACGATGTGCGAGAATTTCGGATGTGAAACGTTGTACAACGGACGGGTTATCCATTTTTTTGGTTATCAAACTGGTGGAGTTAGTGATGATTTTTTGCTTAGGCTTACAATAAACGCTTTTTATTTTTTATTTACTTTTCTCTTCGTTTCTTTGAAAAAAATTAAACCTTTTATGAAATCAATTTTATTTAGTTTCCTGTTGGTGGTTTGTGTTTCCGGCTTTGCGCAAGAAGCTTCTGTGACGAATGAATACAAACCAAATGCGAAGAATTCAACTATCGAAGTTAACTTCAATCCGTTTTCGTCAACTCCGGTTTCAATCAATTATTTGCGCTTCAGAAAATTTGTAACCGATCGTCAGGCATGGCGCATTTCCGGTACCATCGGTTTCAAAAGCCAAAAGCAAATTGAAAACGTTACTCAATCCAATTTCGAGATCAACTTAAGGCCCGGCTATGAGTGGCACTTTGTCGGCACCGAACGTTTATCTCCATACGTTGGATTTGATGTGGATTTTGCATTGAAGACTTCAAGCTATTCAGATGATCGCACCGCCTCACAAGGACAGAGTTCAATCAGTTCAATCAGTGGTGCATGGGATACCAGTGGTACCGAGCGTGGCTTTACCCGTTTTGGCTCTAACCTGATTATTGGTGCAGACTACTATGTGATTAAACGACTTTACATTGGACTTGAAGTAGGCTATGGATTTCAATTGGTGAGTTCCAGCGACATTACAGTTACGCCACGCAATGGTCAAGCCGGTCAGCCCATCAAAGGTGGTTCAATCTTTCAGATTGGTTCCAATTACAATAGTTCGCTGCGTTTAGGATTTATTTTTTAGGGAATACCATGAAAATCAAGAACGGATTTTACATTCTGCTGCTGATGATGGCTTGTAAAGACGGAGGTCAGGTTCCTGAAATAGCCAAGAAGAATGATTGGGCATGGTCTTTCAATAAGGAGTTGGCGAATAAGTACTTAACTTCAACTGCCGCTAATTCATTTAGCTTTTCGACAGAAGGAACCAAATTTGTGGTTCAATCTGCATCGCCACTTCCGTGCAACCAACAAGGAGTAGAGGTGAAAATCGATAACCTAGATATTCCTTTTTCTACGGTCAGTTGCTACAGTGTGAATGCAGCCCAACCGGATGAAGATCCTTTTTACCTCTACGTCATCTCTGCTTCACGAAATGAAGCGAATAGGTTGTACCTTCTTACCTATGCCTTTCAGGGTCAATCTCCAGATAGCCAAGTTTACAGATTTGGCACGTCGATGGTCTCTGCGTCGTATGTTATCTACAACCTGTCAACGGATAGTAGTGGACAGTCTTATTATAGAGTTCATGAATATTTCTCCCCCTATTCAGGGAGTGTTAATCTGGTGAATATTTTCGGTCGCATAAGCATCTCCTCGCAATCAAGTATGCGTGGTTATTTTTCACTTGAAAAATTTCAGCTTACCTCACGTTTAGCCTGCTGCCAGTAATTAACTGTTAAGAAGTATGATCATACACCACCACCCACTCGGCATTGATTCGCTTAACCAGTAGCGTGAAAATGCCGGTGGGCTGGTCATTGGCTCGCATCAATGTATATCGGCCTGTGACTAAATAACTGTCTTTCGATACAAAGTCTATCCGCATAATGTCGAAGCGCAGCTGCCCCATTGCGGCCTTGTCGGGATAACTTTTTTTGTAACGCACCAAGGTGCTATCCCACCCATAAGTAATTTTCGATCCGATGAATAGAAGCGAATCCGACTTCCAATAGCCTTCCATAAATCCGTCAATGTTCCCTTCGTTCCAGGCGCTCACTTGCTTTCCTAAAACAGAACGGATGTCAGCGATATCGGCTGCGGATGGTTGATCTTCACCACGCGGTGATTGGCAACTGATTATCAAAACGATAGACGCAAAAAGAGGAATTCGAAAATTCATAGTATTTGAAGGTTTAGGATATACTTTAAACCAAATCAAATTTGCACATTTGCAGACTATAAAAGTCATTTCCATGCAAAAAATTAAGTGGTCTGCCATTCAGCCTCATGCCATCGCGATTTTGGTATTCCTTCTCGTCACCATCTTCTTCTTCAGTCCGGTCTTTTTTGATAACAAATCCATCAGCCAACATGATATTCAAGAGTATCAGGGAGCCAGTAAATCATTGAGCGATTATCGTGAAGCGACAGGTGAAGAAGGCCTCTGGGCATCGAACATGTTCAGCGGTATGCCTGCCTATCTGGTTAGTTTGCGTTGGAGCGATGTTCCTGTAGTGTGGACGAAGAAAATCATGAGCTTATTTCTGCCTCATCCGATCAATAATATTTTTGCTGCCTTTCTCTGCTACTACATTTTGTTGTTAGCATTTGGCGTTCGACCCTATCTCGCCATTGCAGGTGCATTGGCTTTTGGTTTATCATCGTATGTGATCATTGGCTTATCGGCTGGACATAACTCACGGATTGGTGCCATTGCATTCATGCCTTTAGTGATAGCCGGAATTCATTTGGCTTTTTCGGGTAAGCGCTTGGTTGGCTTCGGGCTTACTTCCATTGCACTCGCCTTGCACTTGCGTGAGAATCACTTGCAGATAACTTATTACACCGTGTTGATTGTAGCAGCGTATGGTTTGATGCAACTTATTCACCATTACCAAACCAAACAGCTCGGTAGTTTCTTTAAAACACTGGGTGCGTTGATTCCGGCAGCCGTGTTAGCGGCATGTACTTTCTTCGGACAATTCTGGGCGATCACTGAATATACGAACTATTCCATTCGGGGAAAATCGGAATTGGTAAAACCGGCCGCGCAAGGCAATGCAGCAGATGCAAACGGATTGTCAAAGGAATATGCCTTTGCCTACAAGTATGGTGTGTGGGAATCGATGGCATTGATGATTCCGAACTTTTACGGAGGCACGAGTATGAAGGCGTTTGTTCAGGATCAGAATAGTGCCACCTACAAAGCGTTGATGAATTCGGGAGACAATGAAACGGCCAATCAATTGGCTAACTACACCGCAGCGTATTGGGGGCCGCAAGGTTCTACAGCGGGCTCGTATTATGCAGGAGCCATTGTCATTTTTCTTTTTGTGATTGGAATTTTATTTGCCGAACGCAAATACGTGTGGTGGTTGGTTCCCATCGGTGCGCTGGGTCTCATGCTCAGTTGGGGCGATAGTTTCTCGACATTCAACTATTTCATGTTCGATTACTTCCCGGGCTACAACAAATTCCGTTCGGTGAGTTTTGCTTTAGTGATGATTCTATTTGCGATGCCTTTGTTGGGAATGATGGGCGTAGAGCGATTGCTGACAAATGGCATTACCAAGGAGACTAAAAAGAAAATACTCATCGCATTTGGAGTCACCGGTGGCTTGTGTTTGGTGTTAATTGCTTTTGCAGGAATGGGAAGTTTTGTGAAAGATGGCGAAGGTCAATTGCCTGTATGGTTTATAAAGGCATTGAGTGAAGACCGCAGAAGTTTATTGCGTGCCGATGCGTGGCGGGCTTTTGCGTTTATTCTGCCTGTCTTTCTGTTGTTGTATTTTGATTTCGAAAAGAAAGTTTCTGCGTTGGGATTTTATGCGATCATTATTTTTTTGGTAGCCATTGATCTTTCCGTAGTTGACAGACGGTATTTTACGAAGGAAAATTATCAGCGTAAGCGCGATAATTCATTTGTTGCCATCAATGCTGCTGATGAGCGAATCTTGCAAGACAAGTCCTACTATCGGGTGTATAATTTGCAAGGAGCGATGTCGGAAGCACGCACTTCCTATGCACATCACTCGTTGGGTGGCTACCACGGTGCAAAGTTGAGACGCTACCAGGATTTGTATGATTCCTGCTTGTTGAAAGAGACCAACCAGTTATACAAAGATGCGCAGCAGGGTAGTTTAGATTTTACGAAATATGGTGTGATAAACATGCTGAACACGAAGTATGTAGTGTATGGGCCGGAAGCAGCCAATGTCATTCCGAATCCAAACGCAAATGGAGCAGCCTGGTTTGTAAAAGAAGTTGTGCCGGTTAACTCGCCTACCGAAGAGTTGAAAAAGACAGAAACGATTGATACCAAACAAACGGCAGTCATCGATCAATCGAAATTTGCCACGTCATTGTTTGAAGGAATATCGTTGGATAGCGCAAACACCATTCAATTGGTGGAGTTCAAACCTTCTTACCTGAAATATGAAACGGAAAGTACCACGGATGGACTTGCTGTGTTTTCAGAAATCTATTATCCCAAAGGATGGCATGCCTTGATTGATGGAAAGGAAACCACATTGCTTCGCGCCAATTATGTTTTGCGTGCACTCAAAATTCCGCAAGGCAAACATGTAGTGGAGTTTAAGTTTGAACCTAAACCTTATTTGATCGGAAATAAAGTGACGCTGGCTTCCAGTTGGTTGGTTTTGATAACGTTCTTGGGATGTTTGGGATTATTTTTAAAATCTAAAAACTAATTTTTTTACAATCTATGAGAGTCTTCAGATTCACAATCTTTAGTCTATTGTTTTTAGGTTCTATCACAAGCTTAGCGCAAGATTCATTAGCCAGAATTGTGTTCTTTCGCCAAGGCCGACTGATTGGCACTAAATCATACCAGATTTTGCATGACAACAAAGTGATAGGTATGATCGCACCAAATACATACTTCTTGTACCATTGCAAACCAGGTTCTGTAACTTTTAAGGCAGTAACAGTGTCTGAAGCTTCCTTTCAAATGCGTGTGGAAGCTGGTAAAACTTATTTTTTAGAATGTGGAGTTGGAAAAGGCGTAATGGATGGATTAGCAACTTTTCGACCAGTGACCAATGCTGAGGCCCAATTGAAATTGTCAAAGTTTGATAAAAAGGCATCTCTCTTGTTATCAGAACTTCAGAATGTGAATGATCCTAAGAAAGACACTATTGAAGCAATCCGAAAAATGTTTCTTACCAAAAAGAGATCTGGTAGACTCCTCGCAGTTCTATGTGGTTCTGTAGCATTTTATTCCATGACCAGAATTTCATCAACATTTGACGGAAAATCAAGCCCCCCAGTTATTCATGCGATGGCAGGAGTCGGTTCCGCAGCGACAATAGCCGGATTTTATAAAATTTCAAGATATAGCGATCGACATTTAGCCAGCCTGATCGATCGATATTCGCAAGGAGAGAAGTTGCCTGCTGAGATCAAACAAAAACTGAAGCCTAAGTACTTTGTCAAGAACCCCTGATTTTCCTTCAACCTCACTGTTTGTTTAATTAATCGAAAGCCATGATAGGCTTAAAATAGTTCACTAAGTTCAAAACGGATCATAGAAATATGAACGGACTCAACTATTTCTGATTCTGATCGATAAACGATTGGAGCGTTTATGCCGCGCTGAGGTGTATAAATTTCAATAGTTCCGTTTGCCGGATCTACAATCCAGTATTCACCAACACCGTGTTTTAGATAGTTGTTTTTCTTGTGATGGCGATCGGTATTGCTATTGGAAGGCGAACTAATTTCCACCACTATATCAACAGGGCCTTCCACACCACGGTCAGTGAGTGATGACCTATTCGCTTCGGAGAGATACAATAAATCAGGTTGAAACACATTGACCGAGTCAATGTACAAATCAATGGGTGCATAGAACAGTTCACCTTTTCCAGAGGTAGCTGCGTCTATAATTTTGAATAATCTGCGAGAGACTTGCTGATGTTTGGTGGAAGGTGCTGGACTCATAATGATTTCTCCATTAATCAACTGACAGGGAGTTTTGATTTCACCCAGCATCAGATATTCATCTACTGTCCATTTCTTTGTACGATCAATGGTGAGTGTGGTCATTTTTACAAGTTGTAAAGTAAAGATACAACAAAACTATTTATTTTACTCATCCTTCAACACATCTACCGGATTGAGTAACGCGGCCTTCACCGAATGATAGCTGGTGATGGTGAGTGCCGTTAACAAAGTCCCCAATCCCGCGCCGATGTAAATGTAAGGCGAGGGTGTGATGTGGTATTCAAAACTTTGCAACCATTTTGTCATCAGCCAATAGGAGAGTGGCGCTCCAATGGCAAAGGCAATTACAATCAGGATGGTGTAGCCTTTCGAAATCAGCACAAGAATATCACTGACCGATGCTCCGGAAACTTTGCGGATGCCAATCTCTTTTGTCTTTTGCTCTAAAGCATACACGATCATTCCCAACAAACCCAACGAAGCAATGAGGATGCACAAGCCGGCCATAGCGGTAAGTGTTTTAGCAAAGTTGGCCTCGCCTTTGAATGTGTTGGCGAACGCCTGATCGACGAAAGAATATTCGAATGGAAAATCACCTGCCTTCTTTTTGTAGAGTGCCTCCAACTGAGTCAATGTCGTTTTCCATCCCTCGGCAGTTTGGCCATCGATGCGTGCTACCAAATATTGCTTGGTGCCACCGCCAAAAAGTTGCTCATTCTTTAAATGAAAGATCGCCATCGGCTCGATGGGATTGCCAAGTGTCCAGTAGTTGTAATCTTTCACCACGCCAATCACTTCAAAGAAAACATCCGAACCGGGCAACTGAATCTTTTTGCCGATCACGGTTTCATCCAATGCCCAGCCGATTTGCTCTACTGCCGTTTCGTTCAAGATCACACGACTCGCATCGCCCGGAGTTTCTTTACTAAAATTTCGGCCATAGGCTAACTTCACTTTCAATGTAGGGATGTAATTTTCATCGGCAGATGTGAAGTTCAACGGAAACGTGCGATCGCTCATGCCCTCGGCTGTGAACTTATCGCCACCCCACACATTTGGAGGTACGGAAGTACTCATTGAGGCGCTCACGATCCCGGGAATATTTTCAGCCGCAACCACCATATCTTGTGCATCGGCAATTCGTTCGCCGTGGCTGAGCACCACCAGGTTTTCCCGGTCGAAGCCCAGATCTTTTTCGGCAACGAATGATAGTTGCTGAAACACCACTGCTGTGCAACTGATCAGTGCAATGGAAATGGTAAATTGAAATACTACCAGTGCATTGCGGAATGTCTTTCCTTCCGAACCAGTATTCAGTTTTCCTTTCATAGCCTGAATCGGATTGAAGGCACTCAGAAACACCGCCGGGTAGCTTCCGGAAATCAAACTCATCGCGAAAAGCAAAACACACAGTGCGATCAACAGACTTGGATTGTTCAACAAACTAAAATGCAGTTCGCGCCCCACCAATAGATTGAAAGCGGGCATCAGTGCTTGTATCAGCGCAAGCGAAATGGCAAAAGCAATAAGGCAAAAAATGAATGCTTCCAAGAAATAGCCTAGACTCAGTGACATTCGGCTTAAACCCAGTATCTTACGCACACTCACTTCCTTCATCCGCTTGGTAAACTGTGCTGTGGACAGATTCATAAAATTAACACATGAGAGTAAAATGATGAAGAATGCTGCACCCACCAGCGAATACATAATCACGATGTTCCCATCATTGGGAAGTCGGTTGTAAATTACTTTCGAAGGCAAATGTATTCCCGTAAGGGGCTGCAGAAATAGTTCCCATTTTTTTCCGGACTTCACATAATCGGCATACGACATGTTCATCACACGTTGCAAAGTGGCTTCGGCATGTTTGGGTGGAATGGCCTTGAGCTTTTCGCGCACTTGCGTGATGGAGGCAGTCGGGGCTAACAACACATACGTCTCTAGCTGTGTCCATACCCAACTCCAATACAGTTTTTTGATCACCGGATAGCTCGTCATGGACACGAGCATTTCAAACTGAAGATAGGTATTGCTGGGCAGATCTTGGACTACGCCGGTTACTTCAAAAGTCTGCTGTTGATCTCCCGCACCCATGCGCACCAGTTTGCCGATCGGGTCTTCTTCTCCAAAATACTTACGGGCGGTTTTCTCCGTCATTACGATTGTATTTGCCTGGCGCAAAGCCGAAGCAGGATCTCCTTTTACCAAAGGAAAATTGAAAAGCTGAAAGAAGTTGGAGTCGGCGGCAAGGATATTGGTCTGATCGAATGTAATTACTTCTTTCTTGGCATTGGTGTAGGAGATCAATTGATCGCCCGGCGTATGAATGCTGGACATCAATTGAACCTCCGGCAGTTCTTCTTTCACGGCATAGGCCACACCGGGTCCGGTAGATGCAAACTCGTGGTCGTTATTTTCGCCCCAGATGAAAGTCTGGTTGATGCGGTAGATTCGATCGGCATGCTGATGGAAATTGTCGTAGCTAAACTCGTGTTGCGCATATTGGTAAATGAGTAATGCACTAGTGATTCCGGCCGTAAGCCCCAGCAGGTTGATGAGTGAAAACAACTTTTGACGCTGTATGCTGCGGAAGAAGTGGACGAGGTAATGTTTGAACATAACACGAGGGTGTCGATGCAATGGGCAAACGCTGTACCATAGTGCCAAACTACGTTTTCAACGCGCAATGAATGCCTGTCTAGCCGGAGGCTGTTCAGATTTTGTACGTAAGTGTCCGATTTCGAATGTATGTGCCGGGTAGCGGGCTTCTATTTGGACGGAAAGCTGCTGGGTGTTTACCATTGCGGGCGCGTTCGATGCCAGCCCTACGCAACCGATGCCAACATTTTACGTGAGACCTTTTGCTTTGAATGGCGGGAGTGTTATACTTGTAAGATGTCTGATGTCGTAAGTTCGGTAGTTACTACCTTCCGCCAAAAATTTCCCAGTCAACCTTTTCTTATTCAAGCTCCCGGTCGCATTAATTTGATTGGCGAGCATACCGATTACAACGAGGGCTTTGTGCTTCCTGCTGCCATTGACCGTTGCATTTACTTTGCGATGGCGCCCAGCCAAACTGACCGTTGCAATGTCTATTCGGTGGATATGGATGAAGGGGTATCCTTCTCCATTCACGATTTGAATCCCGGTGAAACGTGGGTCAATTATCTAATGGGTGTGATTGATGGTTTTGAGAGAGCCGGCATTGCCATTCATGGTGTGGATTGTGTTTTTGGAGGCGACATTCCGGCGGGAGCCGGCTTATCTTCTTCGGCTGCTTTGTGCAATGGATTCGGAATGGGTTTGAATGAATTGTTTCAAGGCAACCTGAGCCGATTGCAATTAGCGAAGATATCACAGTATGCCGAACACGAGTTTGTTGGGTTGCAGTGTGGCATCATGGATCAGTATGCTAGTTTGATGGGTGAGAAGGACGCAGCGCTGTTGCTTGATTGCAAAGAACTAAAACATGAAATCATTCCCGTTCATTTGGGTGATTATTCATTGCTACTCATCGATACGAAGGTGAAGCATACCCTTGCATCCAGTGCATACAACGAACGCCGCAAAGCATGCGAGCGTGGCGTAGAGATTATTCAGTCCCGGCACCCAAAGGTCCAGTCCCTTCGCGATGTAAATCGCGACATGCTGTATGAATTTCAGGATGCCATGGGAGAAGAAGTTTTTGTGAAGTGTTTATACATCGTGGAAGAGATCAGTCGAACGCAGCGCGCTGCGGCTCATTTGAAAAAGGGCGAGTTAACCGAGTTTGGTACGTTGATGTATGAAACACACTGGGGGCTCAGTCAGGCCTATGAGGTAAGTTGTGAAGAGTTGGATTTTCTGGTGGCAATGGCTGAAGAGGAACACGATGCAATTGCAGGTGCCCGCATGATGGGCGGTGGATTTGGAGGATGCACGCTCAATCTGATTAAAACCGAAAAAATCAAAAGCTTCCGTGAAAAAGTATTACACCAATATGTTGCTACTTTCGAAAAAGAACCTGATTTTTATTTAGTTAACCTAACGACGGGTGTGTCAATCATGCCCGCAACCTAAACCACCATGCAAAAGTTACAAATCTCAGATTACATTGTCTTTCTTGTTTACTTCCTCATTGTTTCATTGTATGGCTATTGGATCTACAGCCGCAAGAAGCGCAGCGAGATCGACTCGAAAGATTTCTTTTTAGCTGAGGGCTCGCTCACATGGTGGGCTATTGGCGCATCGCTCATTGCATCTAATATTTCAGCAGAACAATTCATAGGTATGTCCGGCTCCGGTTTCGCCATGGGTTTGGCCATTGCCTCGTATGAATGGATGGCTGCCGTTACGCTCATCGTTGTGGCCGCTTTCTTCTTGCCGATCTATCTCAAAAATAAGATTTACACCATGCCGCAATTTTTGGCGCAGCGCTACAGTCCGCTAGTGGCAACTATCATGGCGGTGTTTTGGTTGTTGGTGTACATTTTTGTGAACCTTACTTCTATCCTCTACCTCGGAGCCTTGGCCGTTGAAACCATTACAGGTCTCAGCTTTACTTTATGTGTGATTGGTCTTTCCATCTTCGCAGTGTTTATCACCCTTGGCGGGATGAAAGTGATTGGTTATACCGATGTTATTCAGGTTGTTGTGTTGGTTCTCGGTGGATTGGCTACAACCTATTTGGCGTTGGAGTTGGTCGCCGATAAGATCAGCGGAGGCGGTGTGTTAGATGCGCTGGGTTTTGTAAAAGACAATGCTTCCGATCACTTCCACATGATTCTCAATCAAGGGGATATGATGATACCCGATGGTAAAGGAGGCACTGAAGATGCCTACCAAAAGCTGCCCGGACTGGCGGTGATTATTGGTGCGATGTGGATTGCCAACCTCGGCTATTGGGGTTGTAACCAGTACATTACACAACGTGCATTGGGTGCCGATCTGCCCACCGCACGCAAGGGCTTGCTGTTTGCTGCATTCCTAAAGTTATTGATGCCTGTGATTGTAGTGTTGCCCGGTATTGCAGCCTTCGTGTTATTTAAAAATGGATTCTTCCAATCAGAGATGCTTGATCCAACAACACAAGTAATTAAATCAGACCGGGCCTATCCGGTTTTGTTGAACTTGTTGCCGGAAGGTTTGAAAGGTTTGAGTTTTGCTGCGCTGACAGCGGCCATCGTAGCCTCGCTGGCCGGTAAAGCCAACAGTATCTCCACCATCTTTACATTGGATATTTATCAGAAGTTTTTCAAGAAAGATGCCTCCGAGCGCAACCTGGTGAATGTGGGTAAGTTCGCCATTGTTGCTGCCATGATAATTGCCATCATTATGGCTCCGCAGTTGAGTCGCTTCGATCAGGCATTCCAATTCATTCAGGAATTCAGCGGACTGATTTCACCCGGAGTGGTCGCTATTTTCTTGCTGGGTATGTTCTGGAAGCGCGCCAACGGAATGGCAGCTCTGGTGGCAGCCATTGCAACCTTGCCACTCGGCATTGGCATCAACGAATATTATCCAGAGATACCATTCCTCAACCGCATGGGCATTGTGTTTCTGATTTTGGTAGCACTGATGGTGATCGTCAGTCTGATTTCTCCTTACAAGGAAAAGAAAGACGGCATCATCGTTACGCGCGACATGTTTACCATCGAACGCCCCTTTGCCATTGGTGCTGTTTTGTTGATGGGCATTATCTCAGCATTGTACATTGCCTTCTGGTAAATCGCGCATGGGTGCAACGGTAGTTACCAAAGAAGAAAAGCGCAAACTGTGGACAGTCATTGCTGCCTCATCGGTAGGCACACTGATTGAGTGGTATGACTTTTTCATCTTCGGAAGTTTAGCCACCATTTTGTCTGAGCAGTTTTTTCCAAAGACAAACCCGACCGCTGCTTTTCTTTCAACACTCGCTACTTTTGCTGCGGGATTTGTGGTGCGCCCATTTGGGGCGTTGGTGTTTGGCCGGTTGGGAGACAAGGTAGGGCGCAAGTATACCTTTCTGGTAACGCTCGTGCTGATGGGTGGCTCTACGTTTGCCATTGGCCTCGTTCCCAATTACGAAAGCATTGGCTTGTTTGCTCCACTGCTGGTTTTGATACTGCGCTTGTTGCAAGGGTTGGCCCTTGGCGGGGAATATGGTGGCGCAGCTACGTATGTGGCGGAGCACGCGCCTGCAGATCGCAGAGGATTTTATACCAGCTTTATTCAGATTACGGCTACACTGGGATTGTTTGTCTCACTGGGTGTGATTTTGGCCGTGCGCCAGTCCATCGGCGTAGATGCCTTTACAACATGGGGATGGCGGGTGCCATTTTTGTTATCGGCCTTGTTGGTCGGTATCTCCATTTATATTCGCATGCGCATGAGTGAGTCGCCACTCTTTGCAAAAATCAAAGCCGAAGGAAAAACTTCGGTGAACCCTATCAAAGAAAGTTTTGGAAAAAAAGAAAACCTGAAGCTCGTGTTGATCGCGCTGTTTGGCGCTACGGCAGGGCAGGGGGTAGTGTGGTATACCGGACAGTTTTATGCGCTTTCCTTTTTGCAGAAGACCTGTCAATTAGAATACGTGCAGTCCAACTACATCATGGCCATTGCACTCGTTCTTGGCACGCCGTTGTTTATTTTGTTTGGAGCTTGGTCGGACCGTGTGGGAAGAAAATTCATCATGCTTACCGGCATGTTGCTGGCGGTGGTGTTGTATCGACCGATTTATGAGAAAATGTTTTCACTAACCAACCTGTCTGAGAAAACAGAAATAAAAGCACAAGCGCAAATTGAGCGAAGTATGTCGATGACTGGAACAGATACGTTGCGCACGACTACCAACACCTATTTTTATACCGATGCCACCCGAAGCATGGAAGTAGAGAAATCCAAAAACGGCGAGGTGACCTCAACTAAAAAAGAAGTAGTGCTGAGCGGAAGCAATTACGTGTGGATGATCGCTTTGGTGTTTATTCAGATTGTGTTGGTGACGATGGTGTACGGACCGATTGCAGCGTTCCTTGTTGAGTTATTCCCTACACGCATACGCTACACCTCCATGTCGTTGCCGTATCATATTGGCAATGGAATTTTTGGTGGACTGACACCTTTTATTGCTACGGCATTGTATGAGTACAGCAAAACGCCGTCGCGTCCAGCCGGCGATCCATTTGCCGGTTTGTGGTATCCGATACTCGTAGCCGGAATTTGTTTTGTGATCGGAATGATTTTTCTGAGCAACAAAAAGAAAGCGGAGGTGGAGTAGTCATTACGCTTTCTTGACGACAGTTTCTGCTGCTGCAAAAATCAAAATCAAATACCTAACTTTGCCGATAGTCAAATCTTTAAATTGAAAGGGACATGAGCAAAATAAAAATTAAAAATTTTGGACCCATCAAAGAGGGCTTTGGCGAGGAATGGATTGACATAAAGAAAATTACTGTTTTTATCGGCAATCAAGGCAGCGGAAAAAGTGTTGTTGCCAAATTGATTTCGACTTTTGCATGGATTGAGAAAGCATTGACACGAGGAGATTATGATAGCAAATATTTTGAGACAAAGAATAGAGTTAAAAATAAATATCTCACGTATCACCGTATTGAAAATTATTTTTCACACACAGGAAATACACTTATAGATTATAGAGGTGATTCTTTCCACATAGCTTATGAAAATGGAAATGTGACAGTGACAGATGCAAAAAACGGAGATTATCCATTGCCTCAAATCATGTATATGCCAGCCGACAGAAATTTCATTTCAAATGTTAGAACACCAAAATCTTTAAAACAAATTTCTTCTTCGCTTTCTGAATTGGTTACAGAGATGGTGAATGCAGGTGTTGCAATGAAAGATCCTCTGAATTTGCCTGTAAATGAAGAAGTGTTTGTTGAATACAATAAGCTGAATGACATTTTTTATATAAAAGGAAAAGATTACCGAATAAAGTTAACAGAAGCCTCAAGTGGTTTTCAATCGTTAGTCCCACTGCATCTCGTGTCGTGGTATCTTTCGGATTCTGTCAAGAAACAAAGCGAAAACACAAAAGAATCTCTATCAAGTGAACAGAGAGAACGATTCCGTAGGCGGGTTCAGGCGATAAACGATAATCCGGATTTGACAGATGAGTTAAGAAGAATTGCCATATCCGAGTTGGGAAAAGAATTTACCAAGACAGCTTTCATCAACATTGTTGAAGAACCCGAACAAAATCTGTATCCACTTTCGCAAAGAGGAGTGTTGAATAGTCTAACTGAGTTCAATAATGTTAATGCAGGGAACAAATTGATAATGACAACACATAGCCCCTATCTCATCAACTATTTGACCTTGGCAATAGAAGCCGACAAACTAAAAAACAAAATAGAAACTACAGAGTTGAAACAAAAACTCAACACCATTGTTCCACTGAACTCAACCGTTAATGGTGATAGCGTAGCGATTTATCAATTGAATGAAATCAACGGCACAATTAATTTGTTAGGAAACTACAAAGGACTTCCATCTGACGACAATCAATTGAATGAGAATCTGGCTATTTCAAATGATCTATTTTCTCAACTTTTAGATATTGAGGATTTATGCCGATAGATTTTTTCGTTTCACCTTGCCGTAATCCAAACGGCAATTGTCAAATAGCTGGTGTAGTTTGTTCAAGCTATACAAACCAAAATCGGTTTGGGTTAAGTGATGCCGATGCAAATTTAAGACGGCCTGCAAAAGTGAAATTGAATGATGAACCTAATTGGGACTTCACGATTGAAAACCCCAACGTTAAAAATGTAAAATTCAAGGCAGTCGATTTTTGTATAGATATTTTCAGAACTGGAAGTTATTCTTTGAAGGATGACGGCAGAACGGTAAATCAATTTTCATCTGACAGTGTGAATTCGTTCGGTGCAGGTTTGATAAAAAGATGCGAAGGTTTCTTACAGTTTGATTCCGTACTTTTATTTTTGGAAATTAAAAAAAGGCCAAAAGGAAATTGGTTAAGGGATGCAAGGGAAAAATTTGAAGAAACGATACTTAGTTTTAGAGAACACAACCCGAATAATCATTTTCAAATAATTGAACCAATTGTTTCAAATATGTTATTTAATCGACTTCATCAATCTGAAATGGTTCAGAAAAAAATATTGAAGGATAAGGTTGGTGTCGAATTAAAAATTCAGCAATCGTACACTATTGCGTAAAGTCTGAAAAGGCTAACTTCCCTTCCTCACAAAAATAGATTTCAACGCCATTGCTCCGAAACCATCTACTTTGCAGTCGATGTTGTGATCGCCGGTAGTCAGTTTGATGTTCTTCACTTTCGTGCCTGCTTTGATGGCTTTGCTGGCACCTTTCACTGGAAGGTCTTTGATCAATATCACCGTGTCTCCATCCTGAAGAACCGCACCATTCGCATCTTTCACCACCAACACATCACCGGTTGATTCTACTACTGCTGCCGCTTCATTGGGGTTCCACTCATGGCCACATTCGGGGCACATCATGGAAGAGCCGGTGGGATAGCCAAATGGCGATTGACAATTCGGGCATTGGGTAGATTCGGGCATACGTTTTTTTTTTTGCAAAGTAATCAAATGGATGGTGCGCTGTTGATGTTTTTAGAAGCAGCGCTAATCGATTATTTAATGGTTATTTATTTAATGGTTATTCGAAGCCCCTGACTATGGCTGGTAAACTCAGGTGCATACATGCTTTGCAGAATGGCAAAGCCATTTGAATAATCACCTTTGTTGTTTGCCCGTACATCGTATTCAATCACATAAACCCCTTTGGGAATCGAATCAAAGAAGAAGTAGGTGGAAGCATCGCGTGTACTTTGGTAATAGCCTAGCTTATTCTGCCATTTGTATTCCGATAACACATCAATCGGCTCCAGACCCGCGGCACGCATGTCTTTCAGACTGACAAACTCCATGTAGCGATCGGTAGTCAATTCCATTCGTATACGAATGCGTTGCCCCACTTGCACGGGCGTAGCTGCGCTCACTTCGGTTAATAAATCACCTTGTTCAGTTGATGTTACGACGAAAACTTTTTTTGCAATTCGCAATGGTGACTCAGCCGGAGTAACCCGGTCGATGTCCTCCAGGTATTGCCAATACAATGCACCCCAGGCAACTTGCTTTCCCCGATTGTTGATTTCTACTTCGCCCATAGCAGGCGTGATGTCTTCTCTTTTCCACACTGATTTAAAATGACCACTGCCTGCCTCGCTATCGGCGGGGATAGGTACATTGTGTCCGCCCACTTTTACATCTATCTGATTTTCGGTTGTGAGTCCATTTGCATTGCGCAGCAACAACGCATAGATGGCCTCGGTGGTGGCTTTGGTTGTTTTCCATTCACTGGTTTGTTTATTTTTCAACAGCCACAATTGCATTTCACCAATCGCTTGTCGTTCTGCCTGCGGTTGGCCGAAGCCCGTGGCTTCCATTTCTGCAAACGCTTCTATCAACAAGGCTTGCGTTTCAACTGGTGCTTCATTCCAATACCAACCTGCCACGTTTTCTTTCCAATACATTCCCATTTCTTCGCTGCGAATGCTGCTCTCGCGCAGCGATTGGATGATGCCTTGGGCTAACTCCAATTGGTTGTTTCGCAGGTGAAGCAACGCAATCATGGCTTTGTCGTACAGATTAAAATTTTTCCAGTAGCGCTGTGCTTGTTGCTCGTAGTAGGCAATGGCTTGCGCCACCGCTTCCGTTGGTTTCTTTTCCGGATAGAAACTGCGCATGTACAAATACTGAATATGCACGTGACTAACTTGCTGTTCTTTCAGCCAGTCGGGTTGCTGTTTGCCCTTTCGCATGAGTTCAGCATAATCGTTTACCAACTCCTGATCGAGGTAGGCAATTGCTTTGTTCACCAACTCTGCTAGGTTGCTTCCCGACTCCATGCCTAGTTTTTTTAGATGACCCAGCCCCGACACAATATGCAGCGTAATGTAGTGGCTGGCGTATTCGCTGCCGCTAAACCATGGAAAGCCGCCATTGGGTAATTGCATTTTCTGTAGCTTTTCGGCGGTACGCTGCAATTGGTCTTTCGACTGTTGCAGATCGAAGAGCAGTGACATTCTTTTTTTCTGTTCCGATTCACTTTGTGCATCGCGTAGCCACGGCGTTTCTTGTACGATGATCGATTTCAACTCCGGATTTTTCTCCAGCGCGCTTACCATCTCTGAAGAAGAGGCCCATTGATCGAACACTTGTTTAATCTGCGGATAGTTGTCTACCAAATGTGCCGCCATGCAGTTGGCATAATAGCGTGCAAATGTTTGCTCGGCGCACTCGTGCGGAAACTCCATCAGGTAGGGAAGAGCCTGAATGGCATACCACGCGGGGTTGGAGGTGAGTTCAAAAGTAAGTTGATGGTGCTGCCGTGTAGGCGAATCGGTATTTCGCATTTTATCCAAGCTGAATTTTTTGATCTGCCCACCCCGCACCTGCATGGGCATGGCTTCGGTAATCAACACCTGATTTGAAAACACGGGCACTATATTTTGTTCGCCATCGCTGAAGTGACCCGCCTTCGCGATGATTTTGTATTGCAGCGCACCGATTCCATCTGGAATTTTTAATTTCCACGATACCACTGTTTGATCCTTTGCTTTCACTTGAAAGGTTCTGTTTTTTTTCGAGTTGCCGAGGCGCACATCTAACGGTTGGTTGGTGACGGCATCGGTCAATTGCAAAACAGCATCGCCTGCCTGCGCGGATGAAGATAGGTTGCTGATTTTTGCTAAGAAGATAAGTTCATCGCCCACCCGCAGAAAACGTGGCGCGTTGGGTGTGATCATCAATTCTTTTTGTGTCACCGCCTGAAGCACATGAGTGGATGTTTTCAAATCTTTCGTGTGCGCCAGCAATTGTAGTTTCCAGCGCGTGAGTGCGTCAGGTGTGGTGAACGTGAATTGTATTTTTCCTTCCTCGTCGGTGCGCAGGTGTGGAAAGAAAAAGGCGGTTTCGTTAAAGTTCGTTCGAACGTTTACTTTCGCAAGCGCTTCGTCTAAATTACGTTGCCCCGACTTGGTGGTGATGATCACCACGCCATTGATGGCCCGGCTTCCGTACAGTGCGGTGGCTGCTTCGCCTTGCAAAACCTCAATGCTTTGTAAGTCCAGCTGTGAGATAGTGAGCGATTCTACCGGAACTCCATCCACTACATAGAGCGGTTCATCATTGGCACTTAGAGTCTTCACGCCCCGGAGTTGTATTCTGTAAGTGGCACCTGGAGAACAAGTAATTTGCACGCCGGCTACTTTTCCTTGCAGGGTTGTAAATTGATATGTTTCATTTTCAACTGTAGAAACCTGCGCAAAGCCGAGTGATTTTCGCTCTGTTACAACCCCATAGCCGGTTACTATTACTTCCGACAATTGGGTGATATCTTCTCCCATGGTTACGTCCATTGTATTTTTTCGGGTAACTGTGGCCGAGGCCGAGACATAACCAATAAATGAATACACTAAAACGTCGCCCTTGTTGGCCTGAATCGTGTAGGTTCCATCCTGATCAGTAACGGTGCCTGTGGTTGTTCCCTGAATGAGCACATTCACTCCCGGCAGTGCATTGCCTTCACTCGTGCGCACGGTGCCACGCACATACCCTGTGCGTACGTCCTTTGCGTGGTGCAACGAAACGCTCGATGCTTTGCCGCTGGCGTGTCCATCGTTGTAGAGCCGCTCCAGGTATTTCTTTTTTTCATACGGATGATTGGTGATGGTAAACCCAAACCAATCGAACTGATCGAAGAATTGTGGAAACAGTCGGTAATTTCTAAAGAACCTATTGTGTATTCTGAAAGGCTCTATACCAAAGCTACCCTCGCCGGAAGGTTGATACTGGCGGTAGTACCGATTTTTAGGAATGGGATTCCAACTCCAGCTATGTGGTTTAAATTGATCCAACGATGCATCGTACATGGAAGCCAATATTTCGGCTTCCAACTGCGGAGCCTCTTTTCCCTTGAGAACAAAACTCCACATTTGCCGGCCACCGGGTTGAAGTTTATCCTGAAAGGAAATCGTTTCCCATTCCAAATGCGTTTCCGGCGCAATGATGGGTACTGTTTTTTCAGAATGAATGAATGAGTTGTACACAACGCCGCTGCATGTTACGCTAAATCCATTTCCCATTTTTGCCGTGACCGGAATGATGATTTCACTAAAGTTACCGGAGAAGTGGATCACCCGCGTATGCGTTATTTGCTCATTCGATTCGATGTCGATAGTGAGTGTTACATCGCGTGAAGCAGAGCCAACCTTGAGGCGAGCAACGTCGCCCACCTGATAGTTAGGTTGATCCAATTCAAAAACCAACAACTGCTGGTCGGCCACCATTTTGGTAGCCAAATCATCAACACGAAACAATTTTTTTTCGATGATGCGGTTTCCGGCAGAGTCTACAGCGATAAGTTCCATTAGGTAGTTGCCTGCTTCCCACGAAGGATAGATTTGAAAAATAACTTCATTTGATTTTCGCGAGTCGAAGGGAGTCTCTGCTTTTTGCTCGCCTTTGTTTTGTTGCGTGTGTTCGTCATCATTGCCGTAGCTTTCGTGCGGAAAGAGCGAAGCAAAAGCTGCTTCTGATAGGAGGGGTGCATCGGGCGTATCCCACACTCGTTTTCGCTGTGGCGATGCAGGCGTGCGCACTTTATAAACATGTATGCTGCCCGTGATGTGTGCCGGCTGACTGTTTAGATTTTTGACGGACAGAGTTGCCGAAAATTGATTTGATTTTTTATCGACCACGGCAGGTGTTTGCAAACTTACCGCGATGGTGTGGTAGCCCACATTTACCTCGGTGGTGGCACTGCGCGTTTCGCCATTGATATCGGTAACGTCTATCGTGATCTCGTAGCGAAAGATGGGCAACGTTTCTTCATCAACCGATTCATCCGGTGCGGCTACAAAATCAATGTGCCATGATCCATCGCTTTGAGTGGTGCCTTCACCGTCAGCAATTTCTTCTTCATATCGCGATGCGGATAAGTTGTTCCAATAGTACCAACTCGGAAAACGTACCAGGCGCTTTACACGATAGGTGAAGGAAGCGTTGCTTATTTTCGAACCCTGATAGGCCTCGGCGTTGCCCGTTACCGTCACGGTGTCGTTTATCCGAAAGGTTTGTGTAACGGGCTTGAACACCACTTCGAAGGTAGGCCGTTTGTATTCTTCTACCGACACTTCTAATCGGTTCGATTCAAAGTCATCGACCTGATCATAAAACTTAGTTTCACTCTCATCGTCCTCATCGGCATACAGTTCGTATTCTCCGGTAATGCCGGAAGCCGGCAGTTTAAATTCACCGCTGAACGAACCAAAGGCATTTGACTTCAATCGCAGGCTGGCCACTTCTTTGCTGTTGGCATCTTCGAGCACGACGTTCACAAACTCACCCGCAACAACAGTGGTTTGTTTTCCTTTGCTCTTGATTAAGATGCCTTTGAAATAAATCGTTTGGCCCGGTCGATAAATACTGCGATCGCTGAACATGAATGTGCGGGCTATGAGATCTTTCGCTTCATCATAATTTGTGTACGATGCCGGTAGGTAATGCCGATTCATGTACATGGAATCATTTTGGTAGCTGATGGCTGCGTAGGAATCGTAATAGCGTGTTGTTCTTTTCAATTCTGCAAATCCCTCGCGATTGGTTTCTAGCCGCTCTACCAAAGTGGATGCGTTGGTCTGATCGTGTTGAACGACTACATGGATCGTAGCACCTTCCACCGGACGGCCTGTATTTCGATTCACCACCTGATAGCGATGCGTCAATTCTTGCGTTGTTTTTATTACCGCAAGATCAGTGCACTGAAGATCAGCAATAGCAACGAGGGGAGGATGCTTTTTATCGAAGTGCAACATGTGTGCTACCAACAGGTATTCACCTTGTTGCAAGGGTGGTATGACTACTTCCGTGCGATGCGGTTGATAGTCTGCAATTTTTTGTAGTTGCACTTTCCATTGAGCGGTAGCGGTGAGTTGCTTCAGCAGGGCTTGACGTGTGGAGTCGTTTCCAATTTGTTCGAATCGTTTGGCAAAGCCATGTGGGATACGGTATGCGGCAAACATCATGCTGTCGATGCTGGTATAGGTGACCAGAATTTTTGAATGAAGACCGATGGGAATAAATCGTTCGGCGGTGAGTTCTATTTTCGGAAGGAGAATGTTTTCGTGAAGCGCGCGGCATTTTTCAGTTCCCTCTCCATTGGGAAATTGCCGGATGGCCTGCTCGCAAATGGCGAGAGCTTCTTTTAGTTTAAAACGAAACCCGTTGTTGGGATGATTTTTCCACGACTCGCCTTGTTCAAATAGCAACGAGGCTATTTCAAAGTCGACTTGTGTCGATACCGGAAAGTGGCTGTACGTAGCCTTTAGTTTTTTCAATGCGTGCAGATAAAGGCTATCGGCTTGCGGATGATGACTTTGTTTTTTTAGCAGTTGCAGACGTTCTATTTCTGCCTGTATGTAAGCTGCCGGCTCGCGGTCACGTCGATGGAAATCAAGCAGACTTTTGTATAGCTTTATTGCCAGCAACAGCGGTGCGGTGCTATCGGGATGAGAGAGTGGTCCATTTTCAAAATCGGTGAAGTAACGCTCATCCGTTAATTTAAATTGACCGGATGCATTGATACTTCCGCTTTCGTTGGTCTGGTAAAACTCCAGCGCATTATGTGTGAGAAAATCGAATAAGGTAGGGCGAAGATTTTTGGAGCCGTTGCCTTGTGCGAGAATTTCCTGAATGGTGCTGAGTGATATCTTTTGAAGTTGAGGTGCGTTTTGTAATGAGTTTTGGTAATGCCGATGAATTTCAAGAAACATCTGCCTGGCATCCCACGTGCGAAAGTCCGAAGCATTGACCGGCGTAGCTGTGCGCGAGCGATTGTAATAAGTGAAGCGATTCCTTTCAAAGTACTGCCAATACATGTGGGCCACCATCGACTCGAGAATGTTGCGCAGCGGAACAGAGGCGGTGTTGATTTCTTGTGTCAACTTATGCACTACGTGGAGCTCAGCATCTTCTTGCAGCGTAAGCGCAAATTTAGATTGATAGATGAGTGCCTTGGTTATTTGCGAAATGTTGTTGGCGGCTTTCGCTTGCCGGTAGATGGTGTCTACAATAGTAAGCGCCGACTGCGGTAAATCGTTGAGTTCGTGTTTGTATACGCGGCTCCATTGTTTTTGGTATGGGTCGGTTTGGGCGGTAGCGTATCCGGTCAGCGCCACCATCAGCAAAACAAGTAAAATGGCTCTCATGTTAATAGGTTTAACGAAGAGATGCGTGGGCGGGGCCATTTCCATAAAAGTGGTGTGGTTTTTTTAAGATAGTGTTGAAGGTTAGTCACCAGCCATTCGTCACTGGTCAATCTAACCAAGACATTTTGACAGTAGGGAGAAAACATTCAACATTCCGATAGCTCGACGACAGCCGGGAGTTTCGTAACACTAATTTTTGAAGTCTAAATCGGTCTGCCGGATACCCCATTTATGGGGTATCCTATTGACATTAATTACATGAATGGTTTTATTTAGAGGCGAATGATATTGTGTATCATTAATAATTGTCTAAGTCCCTCCCGAGTAATAGTTTGTATTGTGAAATAATAAACAGTGTTTAACAATTGTTATTCATGAGAAATGGGAATTTAAAAAGAGGAACTATCCGATTATTGATAATCTGCATGGAGTATGGAGAAGATAAGATTGGCGGTCGTAGATGACCATGAAAAATTTCGAAAAGCAATAACACGGCTCATCCATTTGCAAAACGATCTTGAAGTAGTCTTGCAAGCAGAAAATGGAGAACATTTACTGGATTTATTGAAAATAACTTCGGTAGATTTAATACTTATGGATTTAAGGATGCCAAAAATGGATGGTTTTGTAGCATCCGAGCAAGTAAAACAACACTACCCAAATATTAAGATTATTGCTTTTTCTCAATACGATTTGGAAGCCAATATTATAGAAATGAATATTCGCGGAGTAAAAAGTTTTGTAGGGAAAGAAGACGAACCACGAGAATTATTCAAAGCAATACGAACGGTTATAGATGGCGGCGTATACATGACCGACCGTTCAGCTGAAATTATACAAAGCTATCTATTAAATGCATCAAAGATTCAAAATCAAGTAACAGTAGATCTTCGTGATCAAGAGAAAACGCTCTTGAAGATGCTCGTACAAGGATTAACCAGCAGGCAGATTGGCGAGAGATTATCAAAAAGCCACAGAACCATCGATGATATGCGAAATCAGTTGTATTTAAAATTTAATGTTACGTGCAAAGAGCAACTAATTACTTTGGCATCGAAGTGGAATTTGGTGTAATGTCTTTGCTGAATATTGTTTAAGCATGGAAAAATATATTTTATAAAATACCGTAACGTTACGGTTGACTTTAATCAAGACTTCCTCCAGATTTGATCTAATGAATTTTTGTTGAATCGCGACAGCAAAAAATCCATAGCGGATGCCGAAAAGCTGATAGAGTAGGTATTTTGAAACATTATTAATTCTATGAAAAACTTAGAATCATTTGAAAACTTCAGAAATGAAGAAGTGGAAAATTTAGATGTTGCATTGGGCGGAGAGTTGCGCCCTTGCAGATGGACAGATGGTACTAATAGCGGAGATGATCTATACGATACTGACGCTAGAAGAGTGATCTATCTGTAATTAAAAATAGAAAAATCAGATTCCTACTTAATGTTTAGAGTCTGATTTTTTTTCTGGGTTTTAATTGCGGATGCCGAAAAGCATATAGAGTAGGCTTAATAAAATGTATGAAGAAATGAAAAATTTAGAGTCGTTCAAAGATTTCAAATCAGATGAAATAACAATGTCAGAAACAATTTTTGGTGGACAAGATATCCCTACTACATGGACTGATGGTTGGAATACTGGGGCAGATATCTATGATTCGTCAAGACACCGTATCACCTACCTTTAGCAATTTGGATACATCTTAAACTATCGCGGTTAAGTCATGCGTACCGAATAGCTCAGTGTGATACATGAATCTTGACTTCGATAGTTTGGATGCTCTCACCTACTTAAAACGACTTAGTATGCGGTTAAGAAAAAATATCAAAGTGTTTATTTTAACGTGGCAAGTTATGGTTATGACATGTGATGCTTATTCTCAGTTTAGTTACATACCACCAAAGCCTGATCATGTCAGCGAATCAGATTATCGAAGGGGTCGGCTAATGCTGCAGAATTCCTACACGCAGACAAAAAACGCGAAAAATGGGATTGTAGCATCCGACTATTGGAATGTCGCTATGGCTTATTTAACAATGGGACAGCCAAAAGACTCCATTTATAATTTACTGTTAAAGTCAAAAACAATAGACCCTCCTGGTTTTTGCAAACTCGCATCATATATTAGTAAGTATTACGGAGGAGTGGAGAACGTTAAATTTTACAAGGAGATTGGTAATCAATATACGCAATTAATTGAAAGCTGTTCAGTTGTGCAGACGAATCAACCCAAGGAAATTGATGTTTTAACATATACAAAGTCAGGTGGATTTAATTTCGAACTAGTTTCTGAACTAGATAGGATTTCAAAACTAGATTTAAAGTTTCGGGCAGACAACTATGATCCTGATTTGCAAACTCCTATTGATCGTCAAAACATGCAAGACATAATTAGAATAATCGACAACTATGGTTATCCTGGGAAAAGTCTAGTTGGTGAAAGATACGACTTTGTGACGTGTGCTATCATTCAAAGATCCAATAGTATGGAATACTGGGAAAAGTACTTGCCTATGGTTAGCGAGGCTGTCAAGAGTGGTGAGCTAAGTGATATCAATCACCTGAAAATGTTACTGGATAGAATTTACATTGATAAAATTGGAGCTCAGATTTTTGGCTCCAAGGTAGGTGTGCCATTCGCTGACGATGACACAATACTCGGAATCAAAAGAAAGTATAGAATCGATGGGGAAATTGATCTCAACACATACATTTTGGAGGGCGGATATAATGAGAGATTGATTGTTGAACTAGATAGGATTGCAAGACTTGACCAAAAATATCGACTCTCAAACAATCTGGATCAGCAAATCCCTTTAGATCGACAAAATACGCTGGACATTGAGGCTATAATCAAAAAGTATGGCTATCCCGGTAGGAAGTTAGTGGGTGAGAGATATGAGAGTGTAGCCTGGGCTGTTCTACAACATGCAGATCTATCTTATCAAGAAAAATACTTACCGGTAATACACAAGGCAGTTCAAGACAATCAGTTGCCAGAGGTACCATTAAAAATGCTTATTGATCGGATTTATTATAAGAAGACCGGTTTTCAAATATTCGGTTCGCAAGCCGGTGTCGATTTTGCGAATGACAGCGTCATTGAAGATGTAAAGAAAAAGTATTCAATAAAATAGAAACGAGGAAGCCGAAAATCGAATAGAGTAGGCAAAAAATAAATAATTGACAAAATGAAAAATTCTTTAGAAAAGTTCTCAGAGTTTGCCTCAGAAGCTATTGACTCAATTGAAATTTATGGTGGAACCCTATGGGAAACAGGTTGCTGTGGTGATGGAAAAACGCCAGCGGATTTATACGATGACGTCAATAAAAGAACAATTACTATTCAGTGCTAGTAACCGTTGCCTAATAGCCCCCCTCACATTTGAAGGGGGTATTTTTTTACCGTTTTTTAAGGATATCATCTTTGATGTATTTCTGATTGTAGCTATTCTTAGGTAAGATGATTCTAATTTCTTCAACACTTAATGATTTTTCCACCAACGAGGTGCTCGATTGGATTTCTCAATCATCCAATTGTAAGCATTTTATTCGAATTAACCCGGAAGATAAATTAGCAGAACCGAGGATATTTGTTGAAGATTCAATTTTGAATGTGAGTTTTGTAGTTTGTATAAATAAAGCACGTGTGAGAATAGATCTGAATAGGATTAGTATCTATTGGTATCGAAGAGGGTTATTCAATTGTGAAGAAATTTGTTTTCAGATCAGGAATAGGGCTGATTTAGACATTCAAAATTACCTAGTCAATGAATGGGATAAAGTTTCGGAGTTTATTAATAATCGATTGAATGAGAAAAGAAAGATTGGGAACATTAAGGATAATAAGATAAATAAGTTAGAGGTGCTAGTTGTTGCCTCTCGCTTGGGAATAAAAGTTCCGAGAACTATTATTTCTACCACACCGATTGAAAGAAGTGCCATGATTACGAAGGGCATTTATAATGGTGGTTTTACGCTCGAAGAAAAATATTCTGTCGGGTCGTTTACGCATAGAGTCGAAGAGAATCGCGGTGGCACATTTTTCCCATCTATGTTTCAGGAAGAAATAAGGAAAAAGTATGAACTCCGAATATTTTATTTATCCGGCCAATTCTATTCATCTGCCATTTTCTCTCAAGGAAATGATAAAACAGCGGTTGATTTTAGAAATTATGATAGGGAGAGACCAAATCGGGTAGTGCCCTATAAGATACCTAATGACATTGAGGTTAAGTTGAAAAATCTCATGGATGAACTTAATCTTCAAACAGGTTCTATAGATATGATTGTGACAACTGAAATGGAATTTGTTTTTCTGGAAGTAAATCCGATTGGTCAATTCAATCAAGTGTCCGTTCCTTGTAACTATTTCTTGGAGAAGAAAATTGCTGACTATTTAATGCATGAAAATTGACGAAGTAAGAAAGAAGCTTGAAGAAATGCAAAAATTAGGTCAGTTGCCCTATGTTGCACAGCATTGGTCGGTCAATGAAATAGGCCAAACCCCAAAAGATAAAACCTGTTATAGTAGCTTCTATAATGGTTTCGTTTTTACTGACCTCCCTACAAAGCCAATCAGTACTCCTTTTGATTTCGATGGAAGCAATTAATAAGAATAAGATGTTTGTCGTCCAGGCTGATTGCATTCCAGTAAAGGGCTATAAACGCTCATGTATTTATGATTTAACAAGAAAGAAATTCTATTATATTCCTAACTCACTTGCAGAGATAATGCAAGTGTATAATAAACTACCCATAAGTAAGATTTATTCTGATTTTGAGAATAACCCCGTTTTAGATGAATATTTTAAATTTCTACTTGAGAAGGAGATAGTATATCTCGCAGACGAATGGGAGATTGATCATTTTCTCCAACTTAACTTAGAATGGCAGCATCCCTCTAAACTATCTACCGCTCTTATTGAGGTGGATGAAACCACTCGATTTGATAGCTCAAAACTTCAAGCTTTGTTTGACAGACTAGGAACACTGCATTTGCAAATCCGCCAGGTTAGCCATCTAAAGTCCGCATTTTTATACCAGATGTTGTCGGAACTAATAGATTCACGACTGAAATCAATAGAATTGATCTTACCGTTTACAAAAGATTACATTCACGTGTCAAGTGAATTAAAGCAGACAAATCCGAAAATCTTATTGATATACTTCTTTGAAGCCAACCAAAATAAAAATATTATTGAGCCCGAACTGCCTAGAATAATACTTACGCCAGATTCAATGGAATCATTGGCTGAGGAAAAATCTCCTAATCCAAAATATTTTGCCGTAAATATTCAATTCTTTACAGAAGCCCAGCAGCACCACACTTTCTACAACAGAAAGTTATTTGTTAATAAGGATGGCCAAGTAAAGAATTCCCTATTCAGTGGAAAATCATTTGGTCACATCGATTTAATTGATATCGCCGAATTAGTTAATTCAGATTCATATAAAGAATTCTGGTTTGTTAAGAAAGATCAAACCACAGTTTGTAAAGATTGTGAATTTCGATATATGTGTACTGACCAGCGAGTGCCTGAAAAAAAGGCCGGTCAATGGGTGCATAACATAGATTGTCGATATAATCCATACATCGCAAAGTGGGCATGGGAAGAGGGTTATGAAATTGCGTCAATTCAGATAAGTAAACAATTACATGAAGATCAGTCTAAATAAGAGCTTTCCGCATTATCATCAAACTGGCCAAATGGATTGTGGGCCTACTTGCTTGCGAATCATAGCAAAACATTATGGTAAAACTTTTCGAGCACAAACCTTGCGAAGGGTAAGTGAGACAAATAGAGTTGGCACTTCATTAGCAAGTATTAGCAATGCGGCAGAGAGAATCGGATTAAAAACCTTAGGAGTAAAAATTGGCATTGATAAACTAAAAAATGAAGCCCCGTTACCTTGCATCATTCTTTGGAATCAAAACCACTATGTGGTTCTGTATAAAATAGTCGGCTCTAAGTATTATGTTTCAGATCCGGCTCATGGTCTTCTTAAGTTTGACGAGCACGATTTTATTAAAAGCTGGATAGGTCGTTCGCAGGAGGAAAAGGGGATTGTATTATTGGTTCAAGCTACACCCAAATTGCATGAAATCGAACTCGAAGAAGATACAGTAAGTAAAAATAAATTTGGAATTAGCTATCTGCTCCATTACTTGAAGCAGTATAAAAAATTCATAACTCAATTGATATTTGGAGTAATTGCAGGTAGTATTCTTCAGCTTATCTTTCCATTTTTAACACAGAGTATAGTGGATGTTGGTATTAAGAACCAAGACTTTAATCTGGTTTCCTTAATCCTTTTTGCTCAAATAGTACTCTTTCTTGGACGAACCTTTATAGAAACTATTCGGAGTTGGATACTGCTTCATTTAAGCACTCGAATAAATATATCAATAGTGTCAGACTTCTTTATCAAGTTAATGAATCTGCCAATCTCGTACTTCGATTCCACTCAGACAGGTGAAATATTTCAGCGAATCAACGATCACAGTAGGCTAGAGAAACTAATGACTAGTTCAACTTTGAATGTAATATTTTCCTTTTTTTCATTATTGTTGCTAGGGTTCGTGCTGGCTTACTATAATGTTACCATTTTTAGCGTTTTCTTTTTTGGTACTGGACTTTATTTTGGTTGGGTGATCTTCTTTTTGAAGCGAAGAAAAGATCTAGACTATATTCGATTTTCAAGAGTAAGTCAAGAACATAGTAAAACGTTGGAACTCATAAATGGCATGCAGGAAATCAAACTGCATAATGCAGAAAGACAAATGAGGTGGGGTTGGGAGAATCTGCAAGTAAAGTTATTTGGAATATCCGTTAGAAGCCTTTCGTTGGAACAAACACAGTCCATTGGTTCTTCTTTTATAAATGAGATGAAAAATATTCTCATGATTTATCTGGCTGCACAATCCGTAATAAATGGAGAAATGACACTAGGTATGATGTTGTCAGTATCTTATATAATTGGCCAATTGAACGGTCCGGTTTCTCAACTGGTGGCATTCATACATTCATTACAAGATGCTAAAATTAGTTTAGACAGATTGTCTGAGATTCATGAAATGGACGATGAGGAAGCAGTAGATTCTAATAAAATTACGGATATCGCTTTGAGCGAAGATATAGTTCTTAAAAATATTTCTTTCCGATACCCCGGCACAAAAAAGATCGTTCTGGAAGAAATCAACCTTGTCATACCAAAAAACAAAGTAACCGCTATAGTGGGTGTTAGTGGCAGTGGAAAAACTACGTTAATGAAATTGTTATTGAGTACCTACAAACCTGATTCCGGCAATATCTTGTTAGGGAATAAAGAGTTTAATCATATTTCTGTCAGAGCGTGGAGAGATAAGTGTGGGGTGGTTATGCAAGAAGGATTTATCTTCAATGATACGATAGAGGCTAATATTGCTATTGGCATAGAAATGATCGATAAAGACAAGCTTATTCAAGCGGCGGATCTTGCAAATATTTTAGAATTTGTAAATAATTTGCCACTTGGATTTAACACAAAGATTGGGAATGAGGGGGTTGGGTTAAGCACCGGACAAAAGCAACGAATTTTAATAGCCAGAGCTATTTATAAAAATCCGGATTACATATTTTTTGATGAGGCCACCTCGGCATTGGATGCAAATAATGAGCGGGAAATAGTAACTAAGCTTGATTCATTTTTAAAGAATAGAACAGCAATAATCATAGCTCACCGATTAAGTACAGTAAAGCATGCCGATCAAATCGTAGTGATCGACAAAGGCAAAGTAGTTGAAGTCGGGGAACATGAAGCACTTGTCAAGCTAAGGGGTGCCTATTATAACCTGGTTAAGAATCAATTAGATTTAAATAGAATAGAGGAGCCACAAATTAGAGTGAGTTTTCAATAAGTCTATGGATAAGACACAACAAAATAACCTTCATTTCCGAAGGTCGGAAGATGTTCAAGAAATACTTAGTAAGCCACCTAGTTCACTAATTAGCTGGGGCACTGGCTCTCTTTTATCAATTCTTATGGTATTTGTGTTTTTAAGCATTTACATTAAGTATCCTGAAACGATTACAGGAGAAGCAAAATTGACAACTTCTATCGACCCTTCTCTCATTTATAATTTGAGTGATGGTTACCTGGAAAAGCTCCATGTAAATGAAGATTCTACAGTGAAGGAAGGACAGGTTTTAGGTGAAATAAGAAATGCTTTGATGTCTAAAAATATTACATATTTAGATCAACTAATCATCTATATAAGGTCTTCTATTAAGAACAAGACACAAAATGTAAACATACCAGAAACTACATTATCGTTTGGGTTCCTTCAAGAAAATTACAACACGCTCATAAAACAAATATACGATTACAATCAAGTGAATAACAGCTACCATGTACAGGCTATGGATCGTCTTCAAGAAAAAATAGAAGCGTTGGAATCCCTTTCAATCGTTTTAAAGGAAAAACTAGATGTGGGAGCTAAAGAATTGCAAAACGCAAAAGTTCAATATCAAATAGACGAAGGGCTTTACAAAGAAAGTGTTATCGCTAAAACAGATTGGATTGAAAGAACAAGCATCTATCATCAAAAAGTCAATGAATTTCAAAATCTAAAGCAGTCGCTACTCCAAAATAATTTACTGATCAAAGAAACTGAGAGTCAGCTGGCCGATCTTCGTTATAAAAGTATGGAAGCAAAGGAAAAAGTGTTGAAGGAAATAGATGTAACCATAACATCTATTGAAAATTTCAAGCTCGAGTGGAAGCAAAAGTATACCTTCATAGCTCCAATTGATGGTAAGATTAATTTTATAAAGAAAGTATCACCCGGTGATTTTCTAAAAAGCAATCAACCAATTGCATATATAATACCTCAAAGCCGAGATGTTAAAGCGAAAGTAAGCGTTTCATATAAAGGCTTTGGAAAGATAAAAATAGGACAAAGAGCCCGAATTACTTTAGACGCTTACCCTTTTCAAGAATTTGGTCATATCGAGGGCACTGTACAAAAAGTATCAAGAGCACCTTCTGATGATAAGAATTATGAGATAATCATTGAGCTTCCAGATAATTTAGTTTCATCATTTAAATATGAGATGCCCTATAAACCAAATTCAGTTGGACTTGCGGAAATTGTAACACAAAACTATTCGGTCTTCGAAAGACTAATGTTTTCATCTCGTAACGCTCTAAAAAAATTAACAAAATAGATTTATGTTTTGGCTTTAAACAGACAAAAAGAACCAATAAATATTTGGATATGATTAATTGGTATTTTAAGTAATTAACCTTTTTTTATAAGTATTATGATTAAGCATGATTCCCTAAATCAACTTTTTTGTTAACCGCGCTGAAAGACAATCCGAGGGTTTAATCTATTTTGAATTTTTATTTGCTTTAACAGCACTCTATAGAATAATCCCAGAAAAGTCATTAGACTTTTTTGCACTGCGTGCTGACGATTGAAAATGAACTAGTTCACATTGTTTCTTTAAAGTAAGATCTTCGTTCATTTTCAATGGCAGGTCTTATGACTCCTACAGTCGTGTAATACTCGTAGGAGGTTAACCCCGACTCAATTATCAGGATTCATCGGCCCGGAGGGCAAAATTGTCAATCCTAATGACAATTTTGGGATAATATTTTTTCCGATAAAAGAAGTTATTCACAATCGAGTGCGCCGGCTCAGGTAAATAGTTGAGTTCGTGTTTGTACATCCGACTTCACAGTAAAATGGCCCACGTAGGATAAAAGGTTTAACGTATAGATGCAGCAAAGTCCATTCTATAAAAGCGAAGTTGAATTTTTAGGGTTTTCATGGAAGTTATGCATTAACTCATCCATGTAGAGCCTACCTTTTGAAAGGGAAGTTAATTTGGGTTTCTCCCGAATCGTTTGCACATTTAAGCTTCAATTTTTTATCATATTATCTCCCCATTTAAATCTTAGAAAAAACACGCATGAAAAAATTTATTGTAGTTATCGTATTGAATGTCTTTCATGGCATGCTGGTATTTGGCCAAAGCGAGATAGAGACTGGTTATGTTAGTTTCAAAGCAAAAGTAGGCTCAGCCATTGAGTATCTGGATGACAAAAAATCATACAAAGTGGTAGTGCCAGAAGACCCAACTCAAGATAAAAAACGATTTGGGTCGCTTAATCAAAGTCTTGGTTTAGATGCAAAAAGAGCCAAAGGCAACGAACCGACCGATAAGGTATTTTCAATTGTTACATCAGGAATAAAAGAAATTACCAGATACGAAGATCAGCCGTACCAAGATGCGTCAGGTTTTGGGTTCGTACGAAAGGTGTATTTCAACTTTCCCGTGAAGGTAATTGTTAGCAATAGTACCGGTGAGACAGAAAAAGAAATTGTTTTGATTAAAGAGGACACCGAGCTGTCGGAGGTATTTCATGCAGGCACAGCAACCGGAGCTACAAGTCCAACGTTTGGGCCGATACCATTTAAATCAGCTGAGCTGTTGAATGCGGAGTATCAGAACCAACCCGCTATTGCAAAGCTTATCGAGAAAAAAGCAATTGATAATATTGTTTTAGCAAAACTTAAGTTGGCGATCAACGCGGCGTATGGAGTGAACAAATATAGCCTGGGCTTTCTATACTTTTATGCACCGTCTAAAGCATCGGCTGCTTCCGTGCCCGATCTGGCAGCAAAGTGTAACGATTTAAAAACCGCCCTATCCGAATTAAATGATAAGGGAAAAGAAGAAGGAGCGTTGAAAAAGATGAATGAGTTATTCGGTTACTTCTCAGACAATGCAAACACCAATGCAAGCAATTCGTTGCGCCAGCTTTACTCAGGAAATGCTGCTCTTACCGCGTTGCTTTCCGGAAACTTGCAACAGGCTGAGGATATCTTTGCCGACTTTTATTCAAAATATATCCAGCAGAATAAAGTGGCTGACTTTTCTGGCTATTATGAAGGTCTCTATGGAATGTATGATCCTTACTACAAATTCAAGCAAGCAGCAGGAAAGAACATTGAATTAAATGTTAGGCCTCGCGCATTTGATGACAAAAAAAAGAAAGACGAGTTGGCGACTTCGAAAATCAAGCAAGCCAAGGATTCAACTGCGAAGGCCAATGCACTGCCCAAATACAATGGAGAATCGGGTTATCTGGATTTTTCTGAATCGATAGACGGACAATCCAGTGTAAGAGGAAATATCTATTATGATTTCAATACCATTTCCCAGCGATCAGAAAGCGGAATCACTACAAAAATTAAAGTAATGGTTCAAACCAAAGCTGGAAAAGCGGAAATTCCCCTTTACTTGATTTCGATCATGGTTGTTGGTGAGAAAAAGTATAAATCAGTTGAGTTGAAGGCCGGAAATATTTTGGAAGCTACTGCGGCTGCTACGAATATCGTTCCTGACAAAGAGTTTTGGGAAGTGTTGCAAGAAGACGAAAAGGCGCTTTATCTAAAAAACCCGCGTTCCGGTGAATTTGCGGTTTTGCTCGCGGGCGACAAGCAGGCATATGAAGTGAATGATGTTATCAAGAATAGAAGACCTGCCAAGGAATTTTTCGTAAAATGCCCAGCCTTAAAAGACGCCATTGCTTCCGGAGTGATAAAGCCGGTTGAAACACAGGAAGACTTCAAGCAATTTTATCAATGGCTTCAGAATAATTGCAAGTAGGTAGAAAGGCCAACTTTGTTGATGAACACATGATGGCGCGGGGGTTTACTTCCGTGCCATTTTTTATTTACCTGTGCTGACTTAACCTGGTACCTTGCGCTTCGAATTCGCAAAGATTAACAACCATTATAGCTTTCCTAGCCTGATTGTATTTTTCGCACAAGTTGCTTTTTTTAAATCATGGCAGTAACTTCCGCGCTAGTGATGGCTATTTGTAATTTTAAATAACATCAACATATATGGAATTCAAACAGTTTGACACAAATTTTGACAGATTCAAATATGTAATTGAAGATACAGGTATAAGGCTAGTTAAGAAAAGAATAGCTTCGAGTTCTGACACTTTTGTTGATTTTGAAGACGTTGGCTCAAAAATCATTGTTGAAAAATCGCGAAATCCACTTTGGTTAATAATATCCCTTTTATTTTTAGTGATTGCTATTTCTGTTTTTGTTAAAAGAATCAATGGAGGGACCATAGGAAATGGCGCAGAAATATTTCACATAACGACAAGTATATTTTTCTTAATTGTATATCTGATAACAAGAAAAAACATCATTCATTTAACGCAATCGGACAATACAAATGCAATTGAATTTATTGGGACAAAGCGATATAAAAAAAGTGTGGACAACTTTATAAAAGAATTATTGCAAAGTCGCGACAAGTATTTGGTTGAAAAATACTCAACCCTTAATGAATTCTTGCCTCACGATCAACAGTATAATAATTTGGTTTGGCTTTACAATCTTAAACTCTTGACAAAGGAGCAGTTAAATATTAAAATAAATGAACTAGATAAAATTGAGTTTAGTACTATCAATTTAAAAAATAGTGAGCTTGACAAGAATAATTGGTTTCAAAAATCAAAATAACTTGGACGAATTTAGCGATGACGATAGTGGAGAATAAAAAAACTGCCCTGTAGTATTGAATGATAGCACCGAGCCAAGTCTAATGCCAAACCCTACTGTGTAAAGGTAAAATGCTGATTCCCTGTCTCAGCTTCTAAGTGAGTTCACCTTATGATAAACACAAAGATTCGAAATACTCTAAACCGAAATTTCGATAGGTCTCTTAATTAGTTGATATTTGTAAAAAAATATATTATATGAAATTTGAGAGGTTGAAAGATATTTTTGTATTTATTACTTTAATTGGAATTGCGTATATGTTTTTTTTTAAAATACCGAACTCCAAAAAAAAGGCTTTATCCGGAAATACAGCAACTGGTACAATTTATGAGATAGATAGAGCAACTAGGAATATTTATTTTGAATTTAATGATATACTTGGGAATAGTTATCATTCTTCGCTTAAGTTACCTAGTAGCTATATCAATTCAATTATAGTAGGTCAATGTTTTGAAGTTAAATACCAACCCGATAATCCCAGCAATTCTGAAATAATCATGGATAAGCCATTAATATTGTTGCCACATGGATTTACGACTGGTCAAACATCTGACCCTAACTTGGTTGCATCAAAACAAGATTTGGTTAGTTTTACCTATCGTGTTAAGGGAGAGGAGTTTCAAAGAATGCAACGCATTGGAGAGAGGGAGCTTACTACAGTTATAAACAAAACCTATTTTGTTAAATATCAGTTAGACAACCCTTCAATTGCAATTTTACTGTTAGATTCAATCTACAGTAACTTTAGTGTTAATCCACTAGAAAAGCAGATGAATAAATGAAGTATCGAAAATCAAGGTAAAGGAATTTGATGATAAAAAGGTGATCAAAAAGGACGGGCTAATACCCTCTGGGCTTACCTCTCCCTAGAGTCACGCCTCAGACTCTGCGACAAAACATAATCGCACGCGCAAAGCACCTCATCACGTCCCCCTCTCTTGTGGAGAGGGGATAAAACAAAGGAGTCGCCAAACAAAGCATGTCGGGGTGAGGTTACAAAGAATCTACTTTACCCTCTTACCTCTTCACAGAGTCATACCTCGCACTCTGTGGCAAACATAATCGCACGCGCAAAGCACCTCATCACGTCCCCCTCTCTTGTGGAGAGGGGATAAAACAAAGGAGTCGCCACACAAAGCGTGTCGGGGTGAGGTTATAAAGAATCTACTTTACCACTCCATAGCGTCTCGCCTCGCACTCTGCGGCAAACAAAATTGACAGCATATATTGCAGTAAAGTATGCGCGTACCCCTGATGTGATGCGATACCTTAACGCAAAGTCCGTTCATAATCCTCAAATCTAACTTTGACAATTTTTGAACGACTTTCATTTCGTAAAACAACACCTTCCGATTTTTTTAAGGCATTTTCTGACAATGCTACATTTGTGGTAGGAATAAATTTTTTGAGATTATCTAAAACTACTTTATGCGACATATCTCCTAATTCAAATTCTACCAATGGCACAAGTTCAAAATCAGAAAATTGAGTTTGCATTTCTGACCGAGTAAGAAAGTTTTGACCATATTTAATTCCGTATTCTGATTCACTTTCACGCCATTTTGAAATTTCGTGTTGCGACATTTCAAGCATTGACAAATCATTATAAACAGCAATATCAAATACACGAAAACCATTTCTATCTTGACCATACCATTTTGAATTTGCAGATGTTTTACCACCATAAAATTCACCATAGATAACAGTAAATAGTTCGGTTTGTGGAATTTTTACATGTAACTCTTTCAATCCATCAACAATTCCTTGTGCATTATCAAAATACAAGTCGTGTGAATGGTGTAAAATAAATTCTCTTGCACCAATTAGATATTCAGAACCATAGCAAATGATCCTTGCATTTGTTCCATCTATCTTTTCGGTGGCATACATTTTTTCGCCTTGAATGGGCGTTGTTAATTCATTTTTTAAGCGACCTTTTTCGCCTAATTGATGAAGTGTCAGTATTGATGGATACTTTGTAAGAGTGTTAATTTTCTCTTTCCCAAATTTTGAAATTAAGTCTTTTAACATGTTGACTTTTCGTTTTTAAGTTTTAATAGGTACAAATATAAAACAGAAGAATCAGGTGTCACCTGACCACGTCATAGAAGTCTTATTTATCTTTATCAGGCTAGAGAAGTACCTGTTTAATTGAAGTTAAATTAGTTTATGATGCGTGTAATAACATGGAGTATCCTATTTTTAGTCGGTGCGATTTCATGCAAACCGAAAATCGCCAAAGAAAGGGATGCCCAAATACCGGAGGAAGTGAATCAAATAATTAAAACTGGCAAAGATAATTGCGACAACGTGTTTGGTACAGAAGCTGCGATACGTTGCGCAAAAGTAGCTGATCGAATTAGTGCCTATAGTGAGGAATGGCCTGAGGGAACTAACTCCACGCTATTTTTTCAGTTAATTGCGGATAACAAAAATTTACGTGAAGTTAATTTTTGCTTCATTAAGATTGACAGTTTACCGGCTTCTATCTGTCGGGTTTCAAACTTAGAGATATTGCATCTTACAGGCGGTGTCATAAATCGGGTGCCTGATGCGATAGGGGATTTGAAAAAATTGCAGACATTGGTTTTTGGCGACAGTAAAACAGAATGTTATGGAAGCCCCATTCATTTCATTTCTCCTGAAATAGGCAATTGCAATTCTCTGGAATATCTTGGTTTAGCTTTTAGCGATGTAGAGGATCTTCCCGTAGAATTACTGAAGTGCAAAAAGTTAAAAACAATCGACTTGTTCGAAAACAAGAAAATAGATCGGGCAAAACTCAAAGAACTAAAGGAAAGATTTAAAGGCGTAGAGATCATTACGCATTTAAAGTAACTCGATACCAACATTTGATTACCGAAATAATTTGAAGAGATAAGCTGAGTTTGTCAAACCACTAATGATATTTGGACACTTAGCCGTTTTTTTAGAAAACAGTTGTAATGAAATATCATCCGCAACTGAAATACTGACAGGTTGAATGGAAACACTGTCATACGTAAAGTTGCCACTCGCTTCCGTAAAGTTACCACTCGTATCCGCGAAGTTACCAGAAGCAGTCGCCAAACAAAAACTCACAGCCGGATAGGAAACACTGTCATGCTGCAAGTCACCACTTACAGTCGCAAAGTTATCGGAAGCAGTCGCTCAACTAAAACTCGCATCCGGCAAACGAGCACCGGTGTATATAGATGAAAATTTTGCCAATTGTATGGATGTTTTTCACCAACCAACACAATCATCGTATGCTCAGTCAAGCCTTCCCATCAACCATTCGATAGCTATTAAGCATCATCTTTAAAAAGGAAGTTTGAGCGAACAGTAATTTGCAGAGCCAACCAATCTTAGCTCTTCATAGCATGTACATGCTGATACAAAGCAAACAATTTCCAGAATCGCTGTTTTAACTTTAAATCAAGTCGCTCACGCGTAAAGTCATTTACTACAAGATCAACGGAATCATTGTTCATTTCGTAGCGACCGATGAATATCTCCCGTTCGGCTGTAAAAAGGCCGATATTGTTTTGGCAGAGATGAATGTTTTGCCGTGTGACTTCCTCGAAGATCAACACGTCATTCATTTGATAATGAGGGACTGATTCGTGACTCGGAATATTTGGATTAAAGCTAAGTGCGAGCAGCGAATGATTATTAATTTCAGGTAGAACGATCTTAGGAAAACTGTCGATGTCATTAAAGGACAACTCTTCGTAATGGCACTTTAAATAGATCGCATCGTTGATGATCGGTACTTGTTTGAGTTGTCGATTGATGGCGTGTTTCCCTTCTTCAATCAGTTTATCTCCATTATATTTAAGAATCTCGTGAATGGAGAGGTTCTGTGTAATAAATTGATTTAATGGAATGTTGAAATGATTAGCAATTTGTATGACTGTTTCAATTTTAGGCTCGGCCCTGTTTTCTTCATACGAAGATATGTTTCCCCTGGTTAACTCAAAAAGATCGGCAAATGCCTGCTGGCTAATCCCTTTGGTCGTTCTTACCTTCTTAATATTGGCTCCAATTTTCGTCATGTAGGCAAATATAGGTGTAAAATTTGTTAGCAACAATGCTAATATTTTTTGCAACTTAAAAAATATTTGTTACGTTTGTTCAAGCAGCAACAAGCTTATCCGCATGAATACTATTCAGACTATCGAAGATTTCGCACTCCGGCTTGATTGCAAAATTCTCTATAAAGACGAACAAAGTGGCATTCTTAAGATAGACAATCAGGCCGATGGCATCCATAACCTGATTCTAGGTTTCGCACCTCCGATCCTGATCATGGAACAGTATCTCTTTACGTTTAGAGAAGGCAACACCGAGATGTTTAAACAACTGCTTCAAAAGAATAGGGACACCATTCATGGAGCCTTTGTGATTAGTGAGGAAGGGAACAGGGTATTGTTCCGGTATACCATGCAACTGCAAAATCTGGATTTCAATGAGTTTGAGAGTGCCCTGAATTCCCTCGGATTATTGGTGAGCGAGTTTTCACAACAGATCATTGATTTCTCAAAATTATAAACCAGACAGAACGATTGTTTTTTGTTAACCTTAAAAATTATCAGTCATGAATATCTTCAGAAGAATTTTTAGAATCGGTCAGGCTGAAATCCATGCTGCCGTGGACAAAATGGAGGACCCTATTAAGATGACGGAGCAAGGTCTTCGCGAGCTGCGCACCGATCTAACCGAAGCCATCGAGTCGTATGCGAAAGTAAAAGCACTTGCAATTCGTACCGAAAATGAGCAACTCAACTGTGATCAACAGTCGAGAAGCTATGGCGAAAAAGCCATTTTAATCATGCAAAAAGCCCAGACAGGCCAAGTAGATTTATACAAGGCGGAAGAACTTGCTCGTGAGGCGTTGTCGCTACGCAGAAAATATTATGCTGAATCAGAGGAGCTTGGGCTACAAGTAGTGGCCTTGCAGCAATCGTCACGCGAAATGCAGCGCAACACTGAAATTCTCAAAGAAAACCTGGAGAAGTGGGAAAAAGAGCTACGTACGCTCAGGGCCAGAGTAAAGGTGAGCAGCGCCACCAAGCATGTCAATAAGCAAATGGCCCAACTCGACAACAACGGTACCGTCTCGATGCTCCAGCGAATGAAAGCGAAGGTGGAAGATGAGGAATCATTGTCGAAAGCCTATGGCGAAATTGCCCGCGATAAACACAGCCTGAAAGACGAGTTGGACGGCCTCCTAAAGGATGACTCATTTTCTATTGAAAAAGATCTGCAGGCAATCAAAGAAAAATTAGGTATCTAGCAATACCATTATTATCGACCAGCCTATGGCAAGTTTTGTAGACTTACTTTTTAATCCGTTGAGCAATGCGATCATGACCATTCTCACGGGCATTACCGCGCTGTATTGGATTACTACCTTTTTTGTAGGAGACTTGTTTGGCGATGTTGGAATCGAAAGCGATCTGGATACCCATGGAGCAGACATTGATACAGATGTGGATGGTGGAGACGACAACCCAGTAGAAAAATCATTTTTTCAGAAGGCGTTAGAGTTTGTGAACATAGGTAAAGTGCCATTCATGGTGGTTTATTCTGTTTTCAAACTCCTGGCCTGGACGATAACGCTAACCTCATCGGTGTTAATGGGATTGACTGCGTGGGGCTGGAAATCGGTGTTCATCCTCATCCCGGTATTTTTCATGGCGTATGTAATCACACGGTATGCAACACGTCCATTAATTAAAGTATATAGTGCCATGGGCTACAACGGGGAAGAGCCACACGAACTTTTGGGACGCATTGCCCGAATGAGGAGTACGATTTCGGGGGATCTGATTGGCGCTGCCGAGTTAAAAATACAAAGCGATATTATTCGCATTAATGTACAAAGCAAAACGGGCGAATCGATTGCCTATGATTCTGAGGTGATGATTAAAGGAGAATCGGCGGATAAGAAATTTTATCTCGTAGTGCCTGAGATCAATCTTTCAAATGTTGTTTAAAACTTACCATACACTTAAATAGAATCCTTATTATCTCAAACCTTAAAACTTACTAATACTATGGGCTTACTTGGTGGCATCGGCATCACGCTGATCGGTGGAATTGTGTTCGTTATATTTATCCTCCTGTTCGCATTCGCGAACTTCTACAAAAAAATACCTCATGGTCAGGCCATTGTGCGTACCGGTGTGGGTGGGGGTAAAGTTGCCTTCAACGCGGGTATGTATGTGATTCCTATTCTTCACCGAATGGAAATCATGGACATCTCCGTAAAAAAATTACAGATCGATCGCCTCGAAAACGATGGTCTTATTTGTAAAGACAACATTCGTGCAGATATCAAGGTAGCCTTCTTCGTGCGCGTGAACAAAAGCGTGGACGATGTACTAAACGTAGCCCAGATCATTGGTACAGAGAGAGCCAGTGACGTGGAAACATTACGTAATCTTTTCGAAGCAAAATTCTCGGAAGCCTTAAAAACGGTTGGTAAGAAATTCGATTTTATAGAACTATACGAAGCGCGCAGAGAGTTCAGAACGGAGATTCTGAATATCATCGGTACCGATCTGAACGGATATATTCTGGATGACTGCGCTATTGATTATTTGGAACAGACCGAAATGAAATTCTTAAGCGCTGGCAATATCCTGGACTCGCAGGGTATCAAGAAGATTACCGAGCTCACTGCTGAACAAAATATAAAAGCGAATCTCATCAGACGCGAGGAAGAGAAAGTTATTAAGAAACAAAACGTAGAAGCCCGTGAAGCCATTCTGGAATTGGAGCGCCAGATGACGGAGAAGGAAGAAAAGCAATTCAGAGAAGTCGAAAACATACGTTCGCGCGAGCGGGCCGAGATTCAAAAGGTGCGAGAGGAAGAAAGATTAAGAGGAGAAACCGTGCGCATCAAAACGGATGAATCGCTGGCGATACAGGAAGAAAATAAACAGCGTCAGGTGATTATTGCTGAAAAGAATAAGCAACGCACTAATGCCGTAGAAACGGAGCGTGTAGAAAAAGACCGCATGTTGGAAGCTACGGAACGTGAGAAGATCGTAACCATGGCTCAAATCGAAAAGGAAAAAACCTTGGAAGTTGAGCGTAAAAATATTCAAGATGTAATTCGCGATCGCGTTCGTTTGGAGAAGGGCGTTGTGGAAGAACAACAAGGCATAAAAGATGTGGAAGCGTTCCGTGAAGTAGAGCGGAATAAAACCGTCAGCATTACGCTTGCGAATCAACAAGCAGAAGAGAAATTGATTTTCACGGTAAAGGCAGCAGAGGCTGAAAAGAGAGCCGCTGAAGAAAAAGCAAAGCAGATGATCATTGATGCAGATGCACACAAAGAGTCTGCGGTAAAGCAGGCAGAAGCACGCAAGATACTGGCGGATGCGAAGGCCCGCGAAGATGCAACGCTTGGATTATCAGAAGCAGAGGTGATGTTAGCCAAAGCAGACGCTGCGGAAAGACAAGGAATCGTGGATGCTTCCAATATTGAAAAAATGGCGGAAGCCAGACGTAAGGAAGGACTGGCACAAGCGGAAGTAACAAAAGAAAAGGCGTTGGCGGAAGCTGCTGGCATCGAAGAAAAGGCGGAAGCCATGAAGAAGCTGGATACAGTCGGAAAAGATCACGAAGAATTCAAGTTGTTGCTCACCAAAGAAAAAGAGATTCAGCTCGCACAAATCAATATTCAGAAGCACATCGCTGACGCACAAGCGAAGATTTTGGGTGAAGCCTTGAAGACTGCGAAGATTGATATAGTAGGCGGAGAAACGATGTTCTTCCAGAATATCATTAACCAGATTTCGAATGCGAAAGGTTTCGATCGACTGATCAATGAAAGCGAAAACGCCACACAACTCAAAACTGCACTGCTAGGCGATGGTGAAAGGGGAGGAGATCTGTTAGATCGTGTCAAAGATTTTGCTATAAAGTATAACATTACTACGAACGATATTAAAAATCTGACGATCTCCAGCCTGATCCTGAAAATGCAGCAGAAGAGCACCGATGATGACCGTCCATTGTTAACTAACCTTGCCAACCTTGTGTCGAGTTTTGGTTTAGGTAATAAAAAACTGTAACATCCATCTAAGGATGGGTTTATCAGGAGCCTCTAGTGGGCTCCTGAAACTCTGTTTGGTCGGGAAAGGAAATGCACACAGTAAAATGTGTGCTTGAAAATTCATCATCGTTTATCTTTTTTAAATGGCAGGTACAGAAAACATAAATGCAAAACTGGATTCCGGAACATATGAAATCATCCGGAAGAGGCTAGAGGAACAACGATTGGATTTGTTGGAACGGCTGGCGAAGCTGAATAAAGTCCGAAAAGAGATCTTCAACTCAAGCGGTTTTCAACTGGCCTCCAACCAGCGCATCACTACGGAGAACAATGGTATTGCTCGCGGCATCATGGCCTTTGGTAATCTTACCATCTTCGGCTATAATGTTCATTTTGGTTTGCGCGAGAATATCAAGCTCAGTGATGTTTTCAGTATCTATCAATTTACGGGTGATCATTTTTCGCCACAGCCCCTGTCACTTCTGGAGGATGAAAACTTTATAACCGACTTCAATAATTTATATAAGTATTACCGAGATTCTATTTTTGCCAAATTTCATAAGACAGAGAACTACTTGTATCTGATCTTTCAAACGGGTAAAAGCCTGGAGGATCGAAAAGCATTTAAGTGGCTGATCAAAGATGAGAAACTGGTATACATAGATGATCGAAGTGTTCACGAAGTAAAAAGAGCCGCACAGCATGAATTCGATTGGATACGAACCGATCTTAGCCACCGCAGGCTAGGTTTACATCCACACGTTTCGGTATTGGATAAAGTATTCATCGAAGCTGTACATGGAGACATTACGTTCAAGATTGAAAACAACACCGATACGGGACAAGGAATTTATTCTGAACCCGTATTGAATAAAGATCAACAACTGGACGATGCGGAATATCATTATGCCGATCTCGGAAATCTGATTCCGGTTAAGATAAAACCGTATGGTGAGGACTTTCGTGGCTACATCTTTAATGTGCGTACCAAGCAGGTGCTGGCGGTGGATAGTTTATTGGATGCTGGTGTTCTTCTACCCGACAATCAAGGAATCATTTTTCCAAGCGGCTATTATCTGCAAAGTGGAGATCACAAGCTATTTGATCTGAATGTATCCGAGCTGGAATTCAACAACAGCATTGCTTCTCCGAACGGCGAAGATTTTTTGTATGTATTCTATCAGAAGTTGACGAACACCTACGTGTTGATGTCCTACAACATGATCGCCCAACAAGTGGAAACACCGATCATCTGTAATGGCTTTACGGTGTTTAGCGATGGAATACTCGTATATTTCAAATCCGAAAGTGAAGCCGTAAGGCATCATCAGGTACAAATCTGGCATACACCCTATACCACCACCCTGCAGGAAAATAAGGCCATGAGCAATAACGTGGTCTACAAGATTGGCAACAAAGCGATCGTAAGTGCGATGAGCGAAAGTCAGGAGGTGGTGCAGCTTTTGCAGAAGGAGGACAGCTACGAAGACCTGTATGAAGATATCCAAAAACGTGCGAACGATATTGTTGACTCCTATTTCTGGCTCAACGACGAAAGTACATTCGCGCTTTCCGTTCCCTTAAAACAAATTAAAGCGATTGCCAATACCGCTATTGATGAGTTTGCAAAAGTACAGGCACAGCGTAAGCACGCCAAGGATAACCTCATCGCCATACAAAAACGTGTGGATCAACTGGTGATCGATATCAAAGGTGCTACCATTACATCTCTAGATCAGTTGATCAAATTGCTGGCATCTACACGTAGCTTGCAAGGTGCAGCGATTGACTTGCAGAACGTTCGGTATATTGATACCAATGCGGTCAACGCATTAAAGGAAATTCTCAGTCAATACAACAGTTCACTTTCGCAGGACACGGTACAATTTCTATTGAAAGAGGAAGCGCTGGCTCCATACGAAGAAAAGGTTCGTGATCTTAAGAAACTTGTCAGCGGGGTTACCAAAGTGATCGACTCGCAACCTGTTGAACAAGCGATCAAAGAAATTTCTGCTGGACTGGAATTGCTGATTGATATACTCAATAGTCTCAAAATTGACGACACCACGCAAACCACACGTATTGTCGAAAAAATATCACTGATCTTTGCTTCATTGAATGAAGTGAAGGCTGAACTCGTTCGCATCATTACCGCGCTGAGAGCCCAGGAATCTACCGGTCAGTTTTATGCGCAGCTTTCGTTATTGGATCAAAGCATTGTCAACTTTCTCGATGTGTCCAGCACTCCCGAAAAGTGCGATGAGTATTTTACGAAGGTAAGTATTCAGGTAGAAGAGCTGGAAAGCAAATTTGCTGACTTCGATGAGTTCATCGTAAAAATAGCCGACAAGCGCGATGAGGTCATCAAGGCATTCAACGGAAAGAAGGAAATGCTGGTCGCCCAACGCAACAAGCGCACCACCGCTCTGGAACAAATTGGTTTGCGGGTTCTGAAAAATATTGAGAATAAAGCGCAATCGTTCGACAACAAAGAGAGTATCTACGCTTTTTTCTCTACCGACTTGATGATTGATAAGGTACGTAGCCTGAAAGATGAATTAAAGGAGTTGGGAGACGTAGCCAAGGCTGAGAATCTGGAGAACCTCTTAAAGGTTTCACAAGAAACGGCACTTCGAAATCTCAAAGACAAGACGGATCTTTTTGTGGACGGTCAGAATATCATTAGCCTCGGCACGTATAAGTTTACGGTCAATAAGCAGGTGATAGATCTCACCATCGTGCGAAGAAATGAAAGTCTATTCTATCACCTGATTGGAACCAGCTTTTACAAGCAAGTAAGTGATGAATCATTGTACCAACATCGTGCCATCTGGGAGCAAGAGCTAATATCCGAGAACACGGAGGTTTATCGCGCTGAATACTTGGCGTATCAAACCTATCTGGAAAGTCTTCAGCACCCCGAGCCTTGGAACTATGAAATTTTTCTAAAAGATCGAACGGAGCGAGACTATGGAGCCGGCCATCTGAAAGGTGTTCATGATACCGATGCCACCGTCATTTATCAGGGATTGAAAAAACTTCAGCTTGAACTGGGCATTCTTCAGTTTTCTCCCAGTGTTCGTGTATCAGCTCAGTTGTTTTGGTTTGGATTGGACGATGCTTCACGTAAAAAATTGCAGCAGTTGATAACGGCAGCCTATGCGATACAAGAGAGTTTTCCACAAAGTAAACGTGCCCGTTTCGTAGAAGACGAATTGTCTTCCCGGTTTGTTCAGTCGAAGATCTCTTATAACCCTGCGAACGCCAATGATGTGGCGCAATATCTTTATGTAGAGTTGTCGGTTTCCAAACATTTTACGTGCAGTCAACAATCGCTACAACTTAAAAAAGCATTCGATGAATACCTGGTGGCACAAAAACGAGCCACGGTTTTCGCGCAAGAAATAAATAACACCAGCTTTGATACGCTCGAGCGATTCTATATTATCCAAAGCTGGCTGGAGGCATTTATGCAAACCGGAACCCGCTCAGACGACAAGCTGTATCTGGATGAAACCGCCTGCATGATTCTTTTCAAAGATCATTCTTACAAAGAACATGTAGCAACGGATACGATTGAGTTTAGTGGCTTGAAAGGAACGCATGCGGTGATTCATGGTGAAGGAAAGTACGTCTTGAAGTTTCATCATTTCATGACGAAAATGGGCAACTACTTTAACACGATCGTGCCTGCCTTTACATCATTCAACCAATTGAAAGAGCAGTTGGTGAAAGCCTACCGTCAGGAATTGAAGATCACCGAACTGGAGCCTAAAGTGCTGAGTTCATTTGTTCGAAATCGCCTGATCAATGAAGTGTATTTTCCATTGATTGGTGCCAATCTTGCCAAGCAAATTGGTGCAGCCGGTGACGATAAACGTACGGCCCGAATGGGAATGTTACTGCTGGTTTCTCCTCCGGGTTATGGCAAAACAACCTTGATGGAATACCTGGCGAAGACGATGGGGCTTCACTTTGTGAAAATCAATGGACCTACGATTGGTCATAGCATCACATCAATTGATCCGCACGAAGCCACCACGTCAGGGGCAAGGGCTGAGCTTAAGAAAATAAATCTTTCTTTTGAAATGGCCGACAACGTGATGTTGTATGTGGACGATATTCAGCATTGCAGCGCGGAGTTTCTGCAGAAGTTTATTTCATTGGCCGATGGTCAGCGAAAAATGGACGGAATTTTTGAAGGCGAAAGCAAAACCTATGATTTGCGCGGAAAGCGATTCTGCGTGGTGATGGCGGGCAATCCGTATACTGAAAGTGGGGAACAATTTAAGATTCCGGATATGTTGGCGAACCGTGCGGATGTTTACAATCTGGGAGATGTGATTGGTAGTTCAGATCAGTTATTCAAACTCAGTCTGATTGAAAATTGTGTTGCTGAGAATCGCTATCTCCAGCGAATTAGCAATCGCAGTTTTGACGATTTGTATAAACTCATCAACTATATTGAGACCAATACGGATCTGCTTCCTGAACTGGAAGGAAATTATAACCAACAGGAAGTAGATGATGCTATTGCCGTATTGCGGAGCATCATCAGGATTCGAGATGTGGTCATGCTGGTGAACCAGCAATACATTGCGAGTGCTGCGATGAAAGATGCCTATCGTACGGAACCTCCGTTCAAATTACAAGGGTCATACAGAAACATGACCAAGATGGCCGGAAAAGTGGTGCCGCTGATGAATCTGGACGAAGTGAACACCTTAATTCTCTCGCATTACGAAGGAGAATCGCAGACGTTGACATCCGATGCCGAGGCAAATTTGCTGCGACTCAAAGAGATTGCAGGTTTCCTTACACCACAGCAGTCGGAGCGGTGGAACCAAATCAAAGAAATCTTTGTGAAGAACAATAAATTCGGAGGTCTGAGCGAAAGAGATTCGTCAGGTCAAATGCTTGCGCAACTGAATTCATTTAACGAGCATCTCGAGTCGATTGCCAAAGCGATTATTGGAAGTCGGTGAGATGGGTAGGCTGGTCGCGGCACAAGACTAGCTACCAAGAGTATACAACAGTTGAGGGTAATTTTATTTTATGAGAAGGCCATTCTACTTTTTAATCTACGGACTATTGACATGCTGCGGACAGATTAATAAAAATACAGAGACGGAGAACCCAACTAACAGTGCTAAATTACAAAATGAAAGTCAGCAAAAGACTGACACTTTAACTTCTGACAAAGGGGATACAAAGGACGGCCAACAAGAGGATTGTGTATTTAACAGCAACTACAAAGGACTGACTACAGAATGGCTGAATGAATTAAAGATACGAGACTTCTTATGGAGAGCTGACCTTGAGCAAGCATTAATTCCCAAAGGACAAGACACTGTATTTCTCTCACAAGGTGGGTGTTCCCACTTCGGAATCGTAGTTGAAATTAAGTTGACTAATGACAATCATCCAATAACGGACTCAACATTTTGGATTAACAAGGCATTGAGTCTTGCAACAGAATATAAAATGAAGCACTACGGACAAATGATAAAAGAGGGAAGAATTAGAAAAGTTCAGGACGGAAAGACAACGGTTTGGTATGAAATAGAAGACGATGACAAAACGGACAATTTATTTTATAACGGAATTGAAATCAAGTTTGAAGGGCAGACCAAGAGATTAAATATGACTCAATATTTTAATTGAGAAATTGAGCTACAACAATCCTGCATATCCTGATTAAGACAACAATACTTTTTTTTTGGAGGAGTGGGAGAGAAGGGCGAAATTTGAATTAATCGGATGCGGAAAATAGTGAACAGGCACTACTCAATTTTCATATCCCATGTTAAGAATGATAGGATACAATAAAATAAGTACTTACAATTTTTTGTTTAACATTCGCTGTTCAGGCTAATGCCGACTCATGGCTTGACCCGACTTGGAAAAGAATGTTAGACAGTTCAGACGTAGTTGCCGTAATTCAATACACCAGCAAAGGTGACTTTCGAGCAAGTGCTAAAATATTGACAGTATATAAAGGGCAGCTAAAGGCCGGCAACGAGATTTATATTTCAGGTTTTAGCAATCGCTATGGCCCTATCAATAAAATGAGCAAAGGAGAAAAGTATATTGTTTTCCTACAATTTAATCAGCCAAATGAAAAAAGGATTGCCTATTGGAATGAAGAATTAAAGAAGCAGCCAGAACTTAAAGAATATGTAGACGCTTATAAAAATAACAAAGCGTATTATGTTTGGTCACCCACCTCTGGAGACCTTAAACTAAAAGGCAAGAAGGTACAATATGATTTAATTCAGACCTCGTTTTATGACAAGCAGAATTATTATTCATTAAGCGAATTTGAAAGTTTCCTAATTGCATATTATAATAAATCTAAAGCAACGGATTTTTGCAACCGCCTAATATCAAACATAAAACCAGCAACAGAAAGCAGTTTAAATTCTCAATATTTAATGATGCTATTTTTGCTAGACCATAATCAGTTTGACGGTATTTTTGAAAGTTATGTAAAAGTAGATAACCCTTCTTCCAGATATGCATTGGCTCAATTAATGGGCAATTGCAAATCAAAAGAATCAAGGGATATTTTAATTGCCTTACTTGACGACAACCACAGCATTGTGCAAGGTGAAGTAGTTAGACAGCTGAAGAACGAACCAGCCGAAATGGTAGCGCCCATTCTCTTGAAGCATCTAAACACTTCAAGCGGTGCTAATTTTGGTCCGTCCAATATTATGGACCCAGTAATGAATAGTATTGACGGTGGCAAAGTTGAAATTATAAAAACGCTCGGAGAACTCAAATACAAAACTGCTATTCCCGATTTGTTATTGCTTCTCGATACGGATAATGACTACTTATTTCAATTGGTGATTAAGGCATTAAAAAATATGGGAAGTATGGACTACATCCCATACATAAACAAACATTTGGATAAAAAAACGCACAACTTGATTTTTGATATATCCATGATGATCGCACAGGATAGTTTAGCTGAATGCCTACCAAGTTTCAAAAACTTCATTTCAACCTGCAATCGTAACCGACACCCGAACTACGAATATGCAATTTCAACATGCTGTGGTATCGGGCATTTCAAAGACAGTGCGACTGTGGCTTTTCTTTTATCAGACTACAATTACTTTTTTACGTACAAAGACACGCTTGAAAGCAGTAACCAGAAACATTGGACACAAAAATATATAGAAACATTTACCGACCTAAAAGTAAAAGAAGCCAGGCCGCTAATTTATAAATCAATCTACGATTGGTTTGGACTTAACGAAGATTTCGGAACAAATCCAAAACTATTTGAAGTTAAAAAGCAATTAGAAGATTCCATCAAGTCCATTTTTGCCACTGGCCTTGAAAAGAAAGGATACAAATTAGATGATTGCATTGCATTCATCGAAAATACGAGTGAAGTAGTAGCTGTAAAGAAACCCGTGACGAAATTTTTAATTCAAGTTACTATCCCTTCAACAGATAATGGCAATGAACATCAGGCTATAATTATCAAGGAACTCAAATTGCCTAAAGAAAGTGTGTATGTAAGATTTAGTGATGATGTATATCACATTTCCATCCAAGATAGATTCAATAAGAGCATTTCTGCAACACCGATTGATTGTTTTTTAAGTTATGCTAAAGCAATACCAAATTCTTCCGACCTCCTTTTTCTTCAAGGACTTTTGGACAACAATTTTATAAATGACGATTTCGATCAAAATAGAGTTAGAAGAGCCATTGACGAAATCAAAACAAGTTTAAACAAATGACAGAATGTACTGGCTATAACATCACCCTTTTCGACCAAGTCGGAACCGGAGAGGAATTCTCGGAAGAACAAAACAGAGCCAGTCTTCGGGAGATAAAACGTCAGTATGAAGAAGAGGTACGGGCAAGAAAAAATCGAAATGTTGAATTCGTGTGGTGCCTGGTGGGAAACATTGTTGCAGAGCATCCGGTAGGAGAAAACAAAGAGATAAAAAGAGGAACAAAACATTTCTCACCCGGCACCAAAGTGTACTGCTTTCCACCCATGTGGGGAGACGGCTATGAAAAGATTTATGTAATAGGCCGACCACGACAGAGTTCACGATTTATCAAAGTAATAATAAAGAGGGATCTGGTAACCAATTGGAGAATTCAACAGGTCTTCAAGCCGCACATCAAACAAGAGATGATAAAAAACAATGGCTGGGACGACACTGAAGAATCAAAGGAAAGAGCCTTAACATTATTGAATTCGATTCTTAAAAATAGAGCAGGAGAGGAGCAACACCGCAAAGAGGAAAGCGTGAACGTGCTGCACCGCTTGTTCAACCAAATCCGTGAATACTTTTCGAACAGCCGATAAAAAAATGAGCAAAAATGAAAAACACAAAACGACTCACAGCCATTCTAGTAATCACGACCGGTCTACTTTCATTTAGTACTAACGAAGCCAAACTATTTGAATTCAGTTACCCTAAAAGAGACAAGGCCACGATTACCTTCAAGGCACCAAACTTCAAAAAGTTTTCCAAGGAATGGCGTGGTTCCGATTATTACTATTTCGCTGAAGGGAAAGATAGAACGGTTTGTTCCATTTTGTTTTACAAGCTAAACGATGACGAGCAAGTTGGATTGGTGGATACCCCGAAAAAAGCGATTGGCGGGCCCGACATAAGCCCCGCATATCCGTTTACCTACTTCACAACCTACTCCAATCTTAAAAAATATGAAGAGAACTCCTCTTCTTGGGGTGAGCCAAGTGACGACTTTATGTTTCAGCAAAACGACATAACCAGTTTTAATGGAATAAAAATTAATCAAAAGCACATGTATGGGTACTGCATGATCGACAAAGACCTTTTTGTCAATATACACTTATCTAAAGTAAATTGCTCAAAGGAAGATTCTACTACAATGCGCCAAATACTTAGTTCATTGACTAGATTAAAATGAGCGCATCTGGCGCGGAAGTTTTTTCCGTGCCCACGAATTCACACATCGACACCATTTTTTTTTGGCGTAGCGAGAGAGGGTGGCGAAATTTGAACCAATAGAATTCTGATGGCAATATATGGGCAGCAAAGACAGAGTATGACTGAAATTCAATTAACGCAGGCTGACAGAGAACGAATTAAGACCGAAATCAACGTGACTTTAATCTTTGGATTAATTTTAAGCGTAGCCCTAATTGTATTGGTTTTATTAATTCCTTTGATACTTTATTTCTTCGGTAAAGCATCGGATGGATTTGGCAGAAGGAGCTTATTTATTGTTGGCCTACTTTCACTTCCATTCGTTGCAATTTCATGGCCAAACATTTTAAAATACATCGACCTAAAAATTGGAAAGAAAATAAACTTGAAAACGCACGACTTTGAAATTGAGAAAACAAAAGACGGGTTTATTTTAAAGACCAAATCACCTTTAAAATTAAAGCTAGACTTGTGGGACGAGATTCCACCTTTAATAAAAAATACGGAGCCGATTACTTTGGAGCTGACAAGATTAAGTAAAACACTACTTTTTATTTCGCAAGACTCGGTTAACTTATTAGAAAAGATTGAAACTGAAATTGACAAATAGATACGGGATGAATTTAGCTGAAAGCCAACAAGTACTAAACTGAATCAGCGTATGTCGAACACGTTTTGGTAGTTTAACCGAGTCGATTTACTAATAAGGATTGAACGATAAGTCGAGTTAAATCAAGTCCTATTATTCATCTTATAATCAACATATTAGAGATGGATTTTCCTGAATGATTCTTTAGCAGGCTGCCCTTTTACAACTTTCATTTAACTTATATAATGGCATTGCGTGGCTTCTGTCACGCATTAAGCGAGATTAAGTAGCTTGGGCATCCGGACCTGCCAAGCCGAAGCGCTTCGCGAAGGCATGGCTTACCGGAATCTTCTTAGAAAGTTTTTTAGCGCTGGCTTTCAATAATTCAATCTTCATCATTTACGACCGGGCTGGCCTGTCTGCCGAAGGTTTCCGTAGGCAGAGGCAGCGACACTTATTGGCGGGCTTTGGAAGTGGGAGGGAGGCGCGGCCTGCACCATGTGTGGCGATGTTTGGGTTAGTTTGTTCCTAATTACTAGATTTATTACTTTGGTCTTAAATTCCTCAACCTACATGATCCGCGTGATTGAAAGCCCACTTGGAATTCCTTAGGTATCAATCATTCAAGTCGAGGAATAGCTTCAGCCCCATAAAACCCTTTTCCAAACCTCAAAATTCCAGCAACACCCCAATCCATTTGAATGCGTAACGTTTCATTGTCATGCTGACATTAAAAATACCCTCTCAAGAGTTTTTAGTAGGAGCTTTGAAGGCCGGAGAAAAAGCGGGATTCGAAGGAGCTGTGGTTCTCCTTGCGAGAAAATTGCCTGAAGCGCAAGAAGAACAATTTCGCCAACTATGGCATGACATAGATGATATGACTCACAATGATATTCTTGTGTTGACAACCGGAGTGGAAACAACCAGAAAGATTATTGTTGTGGAGGAAATACAACGTCATGTGTACGCAGATGGAGTCGGAGTAGCCAAAAATTATTCGAGCTCATTTGAAGCAGCATTTAAAAACTTATTAAAGCTTACATCTGACTTTCAACAAAAAGACCTTAATGAGGTAGATGGTCGCCTAATAAGCGCTCAGGGAATTACCGAAATCAGGCGAGCATTGGAGATTAGTGAGTCGGATATTCCCGCATTGCTGGTGGTCGCCTATCGTCAGAAAAAAGAATTTTTAATAAAGTTATCAAGTCATTCCGGCATGGTGTCAATCTATGACTTTATTGTGGACATCGTAAAGAATTTGAACGACATACCGTTCCGGCATAAGGAGGCGAAAAATAAGATCGAAGAAAACAAGCGCCAAAAGAATCACTATCCCAGTACAGCTGCCGAAGAGTACTACCACAATAACCATCGTCAGATCAGAGACCGATTGAACAGTTCGAGGGATGTCATCACTAAGCTCACTCAAACGCTTGAGGGAAGGAGACAACAACTTGAAGCAAATTCAAAAAGAATAAGACAAGCACTGGAGGAGAATGCTCCAGACCACGTCAAAGCTGCAGGCGAAGAAATGATTTCTTTCTTACGAGATGGCGGGCAGAGTTTAGAAAGCGTGCATCTTGCAATCGCCAAACTGACTGAACACTTGGGCAGGGAGGGACGCCCGGTGGAAAAATTCCGGCAACACCTCAAAAATATCGTTAAACACACCGCTAATCGTAAGCTTTCGAATGCTAGAATATCAGAATTGATCAATAAGCATTCAGTCGGATTTGCGGAATTAAAAGAGAACTACGATAGAAGCCACGAGGAATATCAAACCCTACTACTGGCTGAAAAGCAATTTAAACAGGAAGTGTTTGAATTGGAGGATCAAGTTCAGATTGCTTTTGTCGCAGCTGTTGAAAAAACCCTGGAGACGTTTGTATTTTCATTGGACAATACGATAGAAACGATTCGAAACCGATGGCTCTTAGAAAGCCAACACCAGAGGCAAATATATAGCAGATCCGACTCCGGCCGCGAAATGAGCAACTCTCAGTCAAAGGAGAGTTTTGATGTTTTTTTAAGTCATAACAGTCAAGACAAGCAAATGGTTAGACGGCTGGCTGACGAGCTTCAGTACAGAACAATAAAAGTGTGGCTTGATGAACGTGAGTTAAGGCCTGGACAATTTTGGCAGGAGGAAATTGACAAGGTAATAAGGGACGTAAAAGCTGCCGCCATACTTGTGGGTAGTGACGGACAGGGGCCGTGGGAGAGGCCGGAGATGTACGCTTGCTTAACGCAGTGCATAAGACGTGGGATCCCAGTTATTCCTGTCTTACTTCCAGGAGCACCGGATATTCCAACTTTGCCGGTGTTTCTTGCTGAACTGACCTGGGTTGATCTAAGGTTCGGAATGACTCCACAAGCCTTGGATAAATTGGTATGGGGCATCACAGGTAACAAATAGCCTCAACTTGTTGCTTTCAAACCGTATCACGAGTTTTTGCTTTCAAACAAATAGGCAAGGTCCTGCCGCAGCCGAAAACCCCCAGATGGTGCTCCGCAATTAGTTATATAATGGCATTGCGTGGCGTCTGTCACGCATTAAGCGAGATTAAGTAGCTTTGGCATCCGGGCCCGCCAAGCCGAAGCGCTTCGCGAAGGCATGGCTTAACCGATCTTCATAAAAAGTTTTTTAGCGCTGGCTTTCAATAAGTCAATCTTCATCATTTACGACCGGGCTGGCCTGTCTGCCGAAGGTTTCCGTAGGCAGAGGCAGCGACACTCTTTGGGTAGGCTTTGGTCTTAGCTTTGGCATGTCTGGCCTGACAATGAGCGTTGCTGCTGCGCGGTAAAAGCAATAGGGATAGAAGCAGAAAGCACGAAGTGTGTTGGCAGGAGCGAGACCGGACTTGTAGTGAATAGCCCGGGCCGAAGGCATCGCTATTATGTTATCTGAAAACAGCTTACAATAAAATGGTAAGTCCTTTCGTCCTAGACTTCATTGTCTACTCGGCATATTCTTCATGAACTAGAAGATATTTTTTAAAAAGTTCAATAAAAATACTGTCAATCAATACTAAGAGCGAGAAATGAATAAAATAATTTTCATACCTATAATCATCGTTGATTAACGTTTTTAGAGTTGGCAAATTTTGTTGATAAGATTGAGTATTGTGTGCAATTCTATTTCTATGCCTGTATAAATGATCCTCATAGATCTTTTTCAATGAGATACCTGTAGTAGGTGAAGTAAATAAATTACCTTCATCGTTGGCAAAATGCATGAGTTGAACCTGACTCCAAATGCTTTCATACTCATTAAAACTCTTTTGTGCCCAGATTGATAGATTAGTACCTCCAAACTTGTCTTTAATCTGTAAGGCGGTATAGGTCAATATTTTTGTTTTATCTAGGTCGGTTTGAAAATTAAAGATAGGGCTGCGTTTTTTTATCTGCTTAATCAAATCTTTATATATAATCTGCTTGTCTTTATAATTAGAACATTCGCCTAATGGAGTTTTGGTAAACTCGTAGCGGTACTCGTAGTCATTGGACGCCAAACCCCAGCAAACACTTTTCATCTTTTGCTCTTGGAAGCCAGTCATTTTCAGAAATACAGATTGCATTACATAATCGCAGAGTGGAAATGTTTCAATACCATCTCCAATTCCTGCGCTGGAATTTAATACGTCACTCAAGATATCCGCAATTGGTGATAAGATGAATTCTGTGTGATTATTCATTTATGTGCTTTTGATATATTTCAACAGACGAATCAATACGAGACTTTAAGTACTTCAGCGCGGCTGGTGATTTCGCATGAGGATCATCTGCTCTGAATTCTTCGATCTTAGCACTCAGTTCCTGTTTCAACCCATCTTTATCAGAATCATCTATTGTTTTATCATCAAAAACAATTGAATTAATTAGACCGAAAAAATACATATCTATTTCAATAATAGAGGTAAACAGGGTTGGAAGTTCTAGCGCAGACATCGCTTGTGATAAGCGCTGAAAGCGTGAATTAAAATTCTTGTCAGGAAAAATGCTCAGGAAGTCTATAAACTAGGATGAATTATTTTCTCCTGCTACAGAGTAAATATATTCTTCATAATAGGTCTCCATGCGTTGTTTATAACCTCTTGCAATTCTGCCTGTATTGCCATCCTCTTTGTACTGTGATAGTAAAGAGAGGTATCTCACGAAATCTAGCTTTGTTGTTTGGCTAAGAATCTTAATCGAAATGTTTTTAGCGAAATCCGGGCTAAAAAATTGTGACAACGTATTATCCAAGAAATACAAGGACTCCCGACTTTCTTGGAATAGCAATCGCTGGCCCTGAATGTTAATGTTTCGAAAGACGGACGAGTAGTACTTTTGTTGTTGCTTTGGATCGGAAATATTTGGCACCAAATATGAAAACCCTAAAAAGTTGGATTTAAGAAAATCATCGTCAATGCCAAGACTCATCATTTTGTAATTCCCTTCTACAAGTGCATCATGTATAGCCTGTTTATCTTTTCCCTTTACAGTTAAGGCTTCAAATGTCCATTCAAAAATGTTATCAAGCTGTTCTTCCTCTTCGTCTCCTGGTTCATCGTCTTCGCTGGCAAATCTCTCTAATGTGCTCTTATAAGTAGTAGGGTCTGGAAACAATTCAAGGTGAGCCAATAGAATGCTGGTCAAACGCTGCTGTCCATCTAGGATCAGATTTTGAGTTACTCCTCCTTCTTTAAACGCTCCTATTGTAATGGGGGGTACAAATTCCTTTTTTTTGAACGTTTCAATTAAGGTTGCCACTTTCTTTTCATCCCAAACAAAATATCGTTGATACTCCGGAAGAACAATATTCTTCTTTAAAATCAGATCAATCCAATGTTGGAGTGAATATTCACCGTAGTACACTCTATTATCCATATATTAGGTGGGTTATGTTTTTGGATCAGGAACTTAATCAGGTATTCACAATGGGCCAGATCCTTGGTGGTTGCATTCTTGGCTTATTATTAGATCAGCTTATTAACAACATCTCTGATCTTTTGTGGCGTTCGGAGACTATTGAGGCTTTCTATAAAATTTTCTTTAAAGCTTTTTTCAAACTCTGACTCAAGCTTAACTTGTTTTAGCAGGTCTTTAAATTTTAAAAATTCTATCTCAGTCTTGATCTGATTAATCTCAAATGACCTTGGCACCTTCATACCAAAATCATAGGCAACAAAAATGATTTTAATCTTCCATTCATTCAATTCTGATATACCTTTTAACTCTTCTGCCCTAAGCGATAGAATTCTTTTGAAAGTTCTTATATGACCTTCGTAGTATATATCGGTTAAAGTACCTCCGTGAGCTTCAAAGGCAATGATTGTTCTTTTTTCGGCAAGTTGAAAATCGCAATCTCCCAATTTCCTTCTTGAGATATTGTTGCTGTTAATAGAATCGCCAACCCCCCGAGGTCTCCATCCACCCGACTTAGGATATAGATAAGATGCAATTACATCAACAAATCTTTGCTCAAGAATACCAAACGTTTTTGTTGGTACTGATGCAATGAACTCTAGGATTTTCTTGATTTCATCGACTTTTAACTTCGCTTTGACATGTACAGGTTTTGTTGTATTAAGCTTTATGTACCTGACGAGCCACCTTCTAATCCAAGAAGTCAATTCTTGAGATGCCACGAAGCCCATTCCATCTATTCCGGAGAGAATATCAACTAATGCATTTGCTTGAGGATATTCATTGGCTTTTCTACTGTTAGCCCAATTTCGATCTATACTATCAACGGCTTTAGCATTGTTTAAAATTGGGTTTCCTGTACTTGTTTTCCATTTGTCGAAAAGCCAATTAGCAACGTTACCTCTAGGGCTGAATTCATAGGGAACTGAAAGAATATGATCGTAAAGCCCAGAAATCAAACTCTGGTAATGTAGAATTTGAAGATACGGAATGTGAGTATTATCCCCATCAATCAAACAATTTAACATTGCCTCCAAGTCACCGCTAAATTTTAGATTTTTTGCAGCTTGACCTACAAGGAACGATGCATCCGTCATGTCCGCGTCCGCAAAATAACTTTCCTCCGATTCTTCATCTACTTGAAAGAGTATCTCGGCCTCCTTCTGAGTAATCTCTGGTAATAAGGATATTCTGCCTAAGACGTCCTGTACCTCACGCCAAGTGACAATCTCCAATCTTGTATCAATAGATTTAAGAATCAATGCGATTTTTGCGCTTGACATTCTTTCATTAGCCGCGAGGGTTGCGATGAGTCTTAATTGGCTAAGTAGGAGAGTGGCAATTTCAAAGCTAATAAGTGGATTGCCTCGAAGGCCTTCATGGATTCTCAGATAATTCTCTGCTAGTATTTTTCCCCTTTCCTTGTCTGATAATATTATCACTTGGCCTATTATGGCCTTTAAAACGCTATCAAGATTACCTCCAGCTCTCCACTCCTCAAATTTTAGTCTCACATAATCAGCCCAATCATCTTCATTGATTTTTGCGTCAGTTAATAACTTGGCAGTTAATTTTGTGCATTCCTCTTCAGCCCCGATTGGAACTGGCAATAAGAGATATCTTAATGCATCCGTTAGCTCTCTTTTAACACTCATCTACTTATTCCATAAAGATTTTTTCCCAGAAAGTTTCTTATAAAGTGGACCCAGCCCGGCTTCAAGACTCTCAAGTGGGACATCAAGGGCTTTCATCCATTTCAATAGATCGGTGACCAGAACTTTTTTATTGCCACTTTCCATTTTAGCAATGTCAGACTGTCCCTTTCCAATTTGAGTACCTAAAGCTTCTTGTGATAAACCCTTATCTTCCCGCAATTTAGTCAACCACTTAGCGAGTAATAGTTGAAGTTCCACTTGATCCTTGTCAGAAATCATTCTTAATAATAAGCAAGTTTGGTTGCATTGCTAGATGCTAAAAAGTTATATATTTAGAGCTCATTCTAAATTGGAATAATTATGGACGTTTTCGGTGCCAAAAAACTAGATCAAATCGGTAATGTTGTTTCTCTCTACTCTGGAGCAGGAGGTCTTGATATCGGATTTCATTTAGCTGGCTTTCATTCAACGTGGTCAAACGATATAGATAAGTTTGCAACTCACACATATAAAGGACTATTCCCCAACGTTCACACAACAACAGGGGATTTATTGTATCAAAATCTACCCAAAGTCAATGATCTTGAACTTGTGATTGGCGGTCCTCCATGTCAGGGATTTTCGGTTGCTGGGAAAATGGACCCCAACGATCCAAGAAGTAAACATGTTTGGAATTTTCTTGGAGTTGTCGAAAAGTTGAATCCAAAAGGTTTTGTTATGGAGAATGTTAAGGCACTTGCCGTAAACACAAGGTGGAGTGGCTTAATCGACAATTTAAAAAAGGAAGCGGCTAAGATGGGGTATAAGACCAAATTGCTTGTTCTGAATGCCGCTGATTTTGGCGTTCCTCAAGCAAGAGAAAGAATGTTCCTAATAGGTTTAAAGGATAAGGAGGTTTTAAATCCGAAACCAGTTTCAAAAAAGGTAACATTAAAGTCAGCTCTTTCGACTCTTCCAAAAGTAGGCACTAGAGGGAATGATGGTCTCTGTACTGCTAAAATTACTCCTGCTAAAAATCCGATACTAAGAAAATCACCTTTTGCAGGTATGCTTTTTAACGGACAGGGTAGACCCTTACATCTTGAAAAGTTTGCTTTAACGCTACCTGCTTCAATGGGAGGAAATAGGACTCCAATAATTGATCAAAACCAATTGGAGTTTAACTATGATCCCTGGGTTATTGAATATCATCAACACTTAGTGAACGGTGGAAAGCCCTATAAAGACTCACCGGAATTCCTTAGAAGAATTACAATTGAAGAAGCTGCTACAATTCAAACATTTCCCGTTGGTATGAGGTTCACCGGAACCCCTACAACAAAATACAGGCAAATTGGAAATGCCGTTCCACCTTTACTAGCATATCATGTCGCGCTTGCTGTTAGAAAGTCGATTTGATTTGATCAATTAGGTTAAGTCCCGCACTTCACAATACTAAAAAAAGAGTCCCGTAAAAAGGGAGCTCTGAAATTTAACACTCAAGCCACAGGAACCTGAGGAAAACCTCTTTGATGCCAGAGGGAAACCATGCAAACAGGAATGGCCTAACGCCAAACCGAAAACCGAACGACAGTACCAGCCACCGATGCGGACACGAATGATATATTTAAACCTAGCGCAATCCCACGGGACTGGATAGAAAGGTGCAATGGCTGCCGTAAAAAAATACTACCCGTGGCATGTGGGCAGCAGGAGGCCATGCCTAGGCGGGGCGCTTCGGCAGGCAGGAGGGAGCCATGCCTTTGGCTTGGCAGGAGTGGAGATTTTTTTACGAGCAGGCTCCGCTGTAAAAGCGGAATAAACTCCGCGAACCCTTCCGGCTTTCTATTCTGCACGACCGTAACTTTGTGGTATTTTTAAGTATATATATTAGCACTACTTCGTTTGTTGACAATTATGCATCATATCACTTTCATTAGCACGATCCATAAGGAAATAGGAAACTGCAGCGCTGAAGAATTATATAAGATTATCGAAAAAATAAGTCCGGAGGTTATTTTTTTGGAAGCCATAGATGAAACTTATTCAGGATATGAAAACTATTTGTTTTCAACATATGGAGTATATCATAAGAAATTGGAACTAGCTGCAATCCAGAAATATAACTTGTCTACCTCTTTCGAATATGTTCCTGTCTGTGAAAATAGTCTGTACGATGCCTTTGATAGAAAAAACAAAATCTTATCACCAACTGGTTACAAATTCATTCGAGAAGTCATTTCTTCACAACAAAGGGTCGCGTTATCAACCTGCTAAGCTTTATTAAAAATAATTCACTGTGGACTTCTTTCGCACGTGTTGAGTAAGTGGCAATTCCGTGGAGCTAGATCTGTTTTTTTAATCTTAAGGTGACCACTTTTACTTGCTTACAATCAGTCGATTATGATTATTGAAAATCCGCGAAAAAAGTGGTCAACTTAGACGGAATCTCCACTTTCGCCTAAAAAAGGTCTAAAAAACGCTTAATTACTTCAAAATAAGCGTTTAATACTATTTTATTTAGTAATTACTAAAAATATTAGTTTTTGGTTTACCTTCGCTTCGAAGAAACCAAAAAACTATGAAAACTGTAAAATCTGCCCTGCTAGGTAACAAGCAATTAATCGACACCAATAAGATGTTCTCCTCGTCCAGCTAAGAGAGATCATCAAGGAACACCGATCATTAGTAATTACAAGACTATTTAATGATCTACCGACTTACCTAATATTCAAGTTTGAGACGAAAGCAGATAAAGACACTATTATTAAAATTAAAGAGCGATTACTAGAATTGAAGGTCGGGGGAGTTGACTTGAAAGTTTACGATAACCTCGTACAACAATTGTTGAACCGTGCAACGGTTCATTTGACCAACGAACCTTTTTACAAAGAGATCGATGAGCTGTTGTTAAACATTGTTGCCACCAAAGAATTGAATCTGGTTTGACAAAGTGCAAAACCTGGCCATATTTCTTTCACCTGCGATAAGAGGTAGTTGTGGCAGTTCAACTTTGTAAATTCAAAGAACCTTATAAGAGAATTTTTAATGCAAACTGCAAGAGCCGATATTTTCAAAACCCTGCAAGCAGATCTGCTTCGAATACAAGGCATTAGAGCAATCAACAATGATGAATTAGATAATTGCTTAGGGCCGATTGCGTCTGCTTTTCCCAACCATTCTTTTCCTTTGGGTGTCATTCACGAATTGATTTCTCATCGACCAGAAGAAGTTGCTGCGACTAATGGTTTTGTAACTGGGCTTTTGTCTACGATTATGGGAAAGAACGGAACATCGTTGTGGATCAGTTCTTCCCGGAGTCTATTCCCGATCGCATTAAAAAATTTCTATGTAGATCCTGATCGATTTATATTCCTTGATCTAAAAGATGAAAAGGATGTTATCTGGGCAATGGACGAAGCACTCAAGTGCGGAGCCATTTCAGCAGTAGTGGGAGAATTATGCGAGATTGATTTCAAAACCTCAAGGCGCATGCAACTGAATGTAGAACGAAGTGGAGTCACCGGTTTCATTGTTAGAAACAATTCTAGAAAAATCGGCACGACCGCTTCCGTTTCAAGGTGGAAGATTTCATCCTTGCCAAGTGAGAAAAATGATCAGCTGCCAGGTATCGGTTTTCCAAAGTGGCGGGTTGAATTATCGAGGATACGAAATGGCAAGCCAGGAACATGGGATGTCAAATGGTTTGATGGAAAATTCCTGCTGGCTCGAATGAGTTCGAATGACATTTCCTTAGAGCAACCTGATTTACACCAGAAGAAAGCCGGATGAAATGTCGAAACGTTACGTATCCATCTGGCTGCGGCATCTTGCCACGGACTGGTTTGCTCTCCGCCAGCCTCTACTAAAAACTTTGCCTTTTGTATTGCGGTCGACTTCTCATGGGAGAATGGTCATTACAGCTGCTAATGCAATCGCAGTCAGCAAAGGTATTCATCAAGGAATGATGCTTGCCGATGCCAGAGCCATCATGCCTGATTTAGTAGTGCAGGATGATAAGCCGGATTTGAGAGAGAAACTTCTGAAACGGCTGGCAGAGTGGTGCGTCCGATTTTCTCCCATAGTGGCGGTTGACCTCCCCGATGGAGTATTAATAGATGCTTCCGGGTGCACGCACCTTTGGGGCGGTGATCAAAACTACGTCCAAGACATCAAACGTAAACTTAATGCTCGAGGCTATGAGGTGCAAGTGGTTATTGCAGACACGATAGGCGTTGCTTGGGGAGTAGCCAGATTCCGCTTGAATTGTCAAGTGGTGGCCAGCAATGATCACTATAACACGTTATTGAATTTACCTCCTGCAGCACTGCGGTTCGAGGCAGACGTAGTTGAGCGTCTACATCAACTCGGTCTACACAAAGTTCAACAACTCATCAACATACCACGTGCTTCCCTTCGCAGACGATTTGGAAATGACATCCTTAAAAAATTAAATCAAGCCATCGGAACAGAAATTGAAACCATTATTCCGGTTCAAGTAATAGAACCTTATCAAGAGCGCTTGCCTTGTATGGAACCTATTGCCACAAGAGTGGGCATCGAGGTGGCTCTTAGGCAGTTGCTAGAAACGCTATGCGCCAGATTGCAACGTGAACAGTTAGGTTTACGGCATGCGCTATTAAAGTGTCATCGACTGGATGGAAAGATTGAAAAAGTGGAGATCGTGACGAGCAGACCATCCGTTAGTGTGAAACACCTGTTTCAATTATTTGAATTGAGACTGCAGAATATCGAACCGGGGTTAGGTATTGAGTTATTTATTCTAGATGCCCCCAAAGTTGAAGATCATTTGCCTTCTCAAGAGAAAATGTGGGAGAGTTCAGGTGGATTAGAAGATGTTCGCTTATCCGAGCTTCTTGATCGGTTAGCAAACAAGGTAGGCATTCAATCGATTCGTCGGTATTTGCCGGACGAACATTACTGGCCTGAGCGCTCCATTAAACTAGCCAATTCACTTCAAGAGCGTGCAACTACAGCTTGGCGCATAGATGAACCTCGACCGGTTCAACTTTTAAAGAAACCAGAACCAATTGAGGTAACTGCCCCTATTCCTGATTATCCACCAATGTTGTTTATCTACAAAGGAAAGGAGCACCGGATCGTGAATGCAGATGGCCCAGAACGCATCGAACAAGAATGGTGGCTTCAACAAGGACAACATAGAGATTATTATAGAGTGGAAGATGAAGAGGGAAATCGTTATTGGCTCTTTCGTCTAGGTCATTACCATGACCAGACTTATAAATGGTTTTTACATGGATTTTTTGCTTGATGGTGTATGAATTATTCAGAGCTACAAGTGACAAGCAATTTTAGTTTTCTACGGGGTGCCTCGCACCCAGAAGAAATGGTGGAGTTTGCTGCGCAACTTGGATATAAGTCGATAGCTATCACGGACCATAATACACTGGCGGGAATTGTTCGTGCACATACTGCCGCTAAGAAATCAGGGATTCGTTTTATCCCAGCCTGTCGTCTTGACTTAATTGACGGTATCAGTTTGTTAGCTTATCCAACGGACATCAGTGCTTATTCCCGACTATCCAATTTACTTTCTGTCGGAAACTTGAGGACTGAAAAAGGGAAGTGTGAATTGTACAAGTCTGACGTATATGCACATTCACAGGGCTTAAAGTTCATTGCAGTTCCACCATCCACCTTAAACCATATCTTTGAATTAGAGACTGGCTACATAAAAGAATTAGCAGAGTATCGAAGTGTTTTGGGTGAGAACTTATACATCGCAGCCACTCGCTCTTATCGAGGAAGTGATTCAAAGTTGCTATATAGGATTTTCGAACTAGCTAAAAAACTGAATATCTCAGTGGTGGCAACAAACGATGTCCATTACCATCACCCCACCCGGAGAGAACTGCAAGATGTGATCACCTGCGCTCGTGAAAAATGTACCATCCAAAATGCTGGTTTCCGATTATATCCAAATGCCGAACGGTACATGAAATCGGTAGATGAAATGATTCGACTTTTCCGACAGTATCCCGATGCGATTATTCAAACACAGATTATTTCAGAGGCTTGCAACTTTTCACTGGATCAATTGAGGTACAAATACCCAAAAGAAATTACCAGCGAAGGACGAACCCCTCAGGAAGAACTTACCTATCTAACATGGAATGGTGCACAACAAATTTTTGGAGAACAAATTCCGGACAAGATAAAGGCAACCATAGAATACGAATTAAAATTTATCTCAGAAGTAAGCTACGCAGAATACTTTCTGACTGTCTATGATATTGTAAAGTATGCTCGTGAGCAAAAAATCCTTTGCCAAGGAAGGGGCTCTGCAGCCAACTCCACTGTGTGTTATTGCTTAGGAATCACTTCAGTCGATCCATCCAAGTTTGATCTCTTGTTTGAACGCTTCATTTCCTCCGCAAGAAACGAACCTCCTGACATCGATGTCGACTTCGAACATGAGAGACGCGAAGAAGTCATGCAATACATATATAATAAGTATGGCCGCGATCGCTCTGCAATTGTAGCAACGGTCACCCAACTCCATCACAAAGGAGCGATCAGGGATGTTGGTAAGGCAATGGGTTTATCCGTTGATACCATTACTAGGTTGTCGGGATTGATTTGGGATTTCAAAGATGAGGGCTTTGACAAGAATCGGATCATCAGTCAAGGAATCAATCCGGATGATCCTACTATTCAAAAGGTTCTCCAACTCACATCAGAATACATAGGCTTCCCAAGACAATTAGGACAACACACAGGAGGCTTTGTGATTACGGAAGGAAAAATTTCTGATCTGTGTCCACTCCTTAATGCGCGAATGGAGAACCGCACAAACATTGAATGGAACAAAGACGATATTGAAGCATTAGGATTTTTGAAGATTGATGTGCTTGCTCTAGGCATGCTTACTTGCATTCGCAAGGCATTTGATCTTGTCCAAAAACATTACGACCGTAATTTGACGTTGGCGAACATCCCGCAAGATGATCCGAAGGTTTATGAGATGGTGAGCCATGCCGATACAATTGGTGTTTTTCAAATTGAAAGTCGCGCCCAACAATCGATGCTGCCCCGATTAAAGCCAACGTGCTTTTATGATCTAGTGATTGAAGTAGCGATTGTGAGACCTGGTCCGATACAAGGTGACATGGTTCATCCATATTTAAGAAGAAGAAACGGAGAGGAGCCTGTTATTTATCCATCCAAAGAACTCGAAGAAATTCTGGGGCGTACCCTTGGAGTTCCTTTGTTTCAGGAGCAAGCAATGAAGATCGCTATCGTTGCCGCAGGGTTTACTCCCGCTGAGGCAGATCAATTGAGAAGGAGCATGGCCACATTCAAAGTAAATGGGTTGATCTCACACTTTGAAGATAAACTTATATCTGGCATGACCCGAAACGGTTATACGAAGGAGTATGCCCAACGGGTTTTTAGGCAGCTGGAAGGTTTTGGGAGCTACGGTTTCCCAGAGAGCCATGCCGTAAGCTTTGCTTTACTTGTTTATGTTTCCTCTTGGCTGAAGTGTTATTATCCGGAAGTATTTGCCTGCGCATTGTTGAATAGTATGCCGATGGGATTCTATCAGCCCGCCCAAATTGTGATTGATGCAAAAAACCATGGAGTTGAATTTTTACCCGTTGATGTCAACCATTCTGAATGGGACAATATACTTGAACATAAAACGGAAAAGTATTGGACAGTGCGATTAGGCTTTCGCCAAGTAAAGGGAATGAGATTAGAGGATGCATCAATATTGGTAACGGCCAGAAAAACCAAATTCAAATCCATTCTCGAATTAAAGCAGGCCGGACTATCGGATGCAATGTTAGAGCGTCTCGCAGAAGCAGATGCGTTTCGGTCAATGGATCAAGACAGGCGGAAAGCTTTGTGGAACGCGACTACAAAAGATGATCAAATCAATTCTTTGTTTTCAACGAGTAATGCAAATTCTTCAAGTGAAGATGAAATTGAACTTCCGGAAATGGCGTTATCCGAGCAGGTAGTGCATGATTATGCTGCAACTTCGCTTTCATTGAAAGCTCACCCAGTAAGTTTTGTGAGACAGGATTTGCAACAGCTTCGTTCTGTTTCAGCAATCGAACTTCAAGGATTGAAAAGTGGAGAGATTATCAAGATTGCAGGCTTGATTCTAGTTCGTCAGCGACCGGGCACAGCGAGTGGCATTTGTTTCATCACCATTGAAGATGAAACAGGTAATGCGAACTTGGTGGTATACCCGCAGTTATTCGATAAATATAGGAAAGAGATTATTCAATCTAGACTGCTCATGGTAGAAGGCAAAGTCCAACGGGAGGGTGAGGTAATTCATGTGATTGTCACTCGATGCTTCAATCTGTCGCGGCTTTTGCAAAAACTTATTCCGTCCGATGATAAATCTATTTCTACCTTAGCCAGATCAGATGAAACTACCTCACCGGGGCTTGATCCACGTGATAAAGCTTCAAAAACTCAATCAAGTATTTTTCATGATGGAAGAAACTTTCGGTGATGTTAGTTCATTTCCAATATAGGACTCATATGTTGTTTGCCAAATCGAAACAATACGACAAACAAATCATTTAAGAAGTTCGTATTGTCAACAATTAACGATCCCCGCTCTTATGATTTGCCCCTTATAGACTTTATCACGCGCTTGATTCAACGATAGTCTCGGTGTCTCGAAATAACTAATCGTGGTCATGTCTGCGCGGAACGAGATGTTCAAGGGTAGCAAAATATCCACCTCATGTCAAAAGAGGCGATCCAATCTTCTTTGTTTCAGATCTCCACATCATCGGTTTGACATTAGACTTTATTGAGACCGAATTGTGGTGGTTGTTAACCTACCGTGCACGTTTAATGGTAATGGAAGTCGGACTATTAGAAAATGAAATTGTCTATTACATTCCGGAGAAGTATACAAAGAGTGCAGTTACAAAAATTGCTATGCTTGAAGCTGCCGGAGTAAGGGTCGAAAGGATTTCTCTTGTGGAGTATGATTATTATGAGCATATCTTCAGGAATCTCTAGTGTTATAACTGATAGTAAATGAATACACCTTTTTTAATCGCCTTCCTTTTTGCCGCAGGTGGAACCAGCATCTACATTTTCGCTCCCCGAAAGCTTAACAGGAAGCTACTTCTTAATTATAAAACCGGCAATCGTACAGTTAATGAGTTACGGGAATGAGAGTTTTGGTTAAACTTAGGAAGATCTCAAAAAAAAATCACGCCAAAATAAACTTTACAGTTACGGTGGGGGAGTTGCTAGGTAATAAACGTTAGAGATAAATGGTGGGATTGTTTAAGTCAATCTAATTTTCTGGACAAAACTACTAATTGAGCGTAATTTCGAAATCATCAGTTATATCAGTTTCCGGAATCAATCCCTTTAGACCAGCTGTAGTCAAATCATTTTCCGGATTTAAACGAACTACAAACTAACGGTTAAATCAATTTCCGGAATAACGATCATGAGTTGGAGATTTCACTGCCCTTGACCTTCTCGTTCCGCGCTGGCATGACCACCATTAGTTATTTGGAGACTCCGAGCAAGCATTGAATCTTAACTTCTTCAAAACCAAGTGAGGAAATGGTTAATTGATGGTGAAAGCCGTTGATAACTGGTTCGAAATGAGATGATCACATGCTTGCGAAAAAAAGTGGTCAGTGTGCGCGGGAGTCTCCAGTTTGCCACAAGGAAAAACAAAGCTATCAACGTACGTCTTCCCTGGCCGAGACGGGTAAAGATGAATCTGTAGCACATCTATGAAAGAATGACCTTTATTTTAGATCATACCGGTTCCAAACAAAAAGGTGCGGATACCTTCAGGAATTCATTCGCTCATCATTTGATCTCGGGTGGAGCAGATATCACTAGAGTCAGGGAAATTTTGGGGAAGAAAAATTGAGAATTGAAGATCTGAGCTTTGCGACCTACAAGGCAAAAAAGGGATTGTCTGATATAGGCGCAATCCTTGCTAATAAAAAACACAAGTGATGGAACTACAATAGAAAGCTTCAGGAATTTTAATCTAAATTGGAATTGGTGGAACCATTTAATCTAAGGTATCTCAAAACGAGCGGCTACACCAGATTCCCGAATGAATAATCAAAGTTGATTAATTTCTCTAATTCTTTGTCACTTAATTTCTCTAATCTCATGTAACGAATTTATAATTTAATCTAAAAAAAGTATTTCTTCACTCAGAAATAAACTTATCATTTCTGATATCCAATTTCATTCAAATTCTTGCCTTTTTTATTGACCATCTGTTTGGTAAACGGGTCAATCTACATTTAGAATTTAAAGATAGCAATCTTTTCATAGAGGAGACTACCTTAGTACCGATAGGTGATATATTGATACTCGCTGGTGAAAAAATACCAAGTTTTTTACGTCAGTCATGATTGATTCTGAGATAAAATAATGAGCATTAAAATTTGCCGTGTGGCAAGTTTCATTGTACTACTGTTTTAAAATCTTTAAACAGCAAAACCAGACTTGTATCTGGAGCGTATTTTGTATACGCAGAAATATTCGGCTGATCCGAAAGAATGGCGTAGGCGGAAGGGGAGACGATTTGGCTAACAGCTAAAAAGAAATCGGCCTTGGATCTATCACTGGTGAAGCGACCCATGTTTTTTTTTACAAATGTTATAGTGGATCTCTGTTTAGTAGTAATTTTTTTTGATGCAGATAAAAACTCCTTTTTAATTTCATTATCCTGATAAGCTTTCAAGAAAGGCTTCATTTCTTCATCGAACGTCCCTCAACCAACACCACCAATTAGGAAATAGCCATTTTCCCACTTAGCCTTGATGTGATTTATATTCAAGTCACGTATCAGCTGATTAATCTTTTTTGTTCTGAGATCAATGAGTTCTCTCGATGCTTTATCACGTATGGAGAAGGCTTTACAAAAAGAAGGATTTGCTAGATTCTTTTGGTAGATATCTTTCTTATAGATACTTGCAAATTTCAATAGTTTTAGAAAGTAGTGCCTGCACCTGACAACCCTAATAAACGGATTTTCAGAAGTGAAGGCACCAGGGTATGACTGAAACTGTAGGGGGTGCCATTGTAAAATCGGATGGCTATGTGCCTGCTGCGAACGGAAGTGTTGTTTACCTACATGGTGGTGATGACCTCAACGTGCCACTGAGCAGAGTTGAAAGAGTCGGTGGCAAAGTTCTACTGCCGAAGACACCACTTGGACCGAACGGATTTATGGCGTTGTTTCTTGATCCAGAAGGCGACAAGATTGGTTTCCACTCTATGAAGTAACAAAAGAGGAGCCGCTTGAGTAGTGGCTCCCTTTTACTTGTCATATTCAAAACAATAGAAATGTTTATCCTCTCGGTTCAACAACATCGTTTTATGAATGTAATACTATGTAGAATTAACTACTAAATCAGCTCTTTACAAAACTACCTGCATAAAATACAAAACGCTAGTTCGAACGGATTTATCGAAACAGTTACCAAACAGATACACACTTACGGAGTCTAAAACTGTCTGAAATCTGGAAAAGAAAAAGAATCTGCTCATTAATTTTAGGCACTTAACTTTTGTAAAGTCTAAATTTTTCATTAGATTAGAATGTATAAATGTCCTAAATTGACTGAACCTGCCGAACCTATAAAGACTCTATTGGAATCCGTCAAATGGCTGTGCCCATCCATTGCTCCAAAGGAACTAGATTACCTTGGAAGTGGTGCAAAGATTATCAGACTCGAAGAAAAGCATTTTTTTATTCAGGCAAATGTGATTCAACATGAAATTGGTTTTGTGTATTCAGGACTTTTAAGAGGATTTTACATAAATCAAGAGGGAAATGAGGTAACAGTACGTTTTGCTCCGCAGATGGAATATGCTACTCATTACACTTCATTTATAACTCAAAAACCTAGTAAGTTTTATTTTCAATGCATTGAACCTTCCGTTATAGTGACGCTTTCTTATGAGCATATTCAGAGTGCTTATTCCAAACATCCAGGTTTAGAAAGATATGGTAGGCTTGTGGCTGAAGAAGTGTTAAAGTTTCAACAAAGACGCGTTGAAAGTTTTTTGTTTGACAACGCAGAAACACGATATCTAGATTTTATCAAGCAGTATCCTGATCTCTTTAATCGAATATCCTTATCTCATTTGTCCACTTATTTGGGAATCGAGCGTCCTTCTTTAAGCCGGATACGAAAAAACCTTACTTCCAAGCATCTTTAGACATTTTTGTCTGGCCTTCACTATTGCTTTTTGTAACAGATGTTTCACCTCTAGGGTTTGTAATTCAATCATATTTGTAAAAGATTAAATTGCTTATCAATCATGAAAATTGCCGTTTTTGGAGCCACCGGATTTGTGGGGCGTGAAGTTGTGAACAAAACACTATTGCAAATGTCACATCAAGTAAATGTATTGGTTCGTAAGCCAATGGAGTTTACTTTCTCAGGCCCTCAGATTAACATATTTCAAGGTGATGCATTGGATCGAGTTGCTGTAAGAAAAGTCTTAGAAGGGTGTGATACAGTCATTCAGTGCCTAGGAATTGGAGGAAAGGGAAATGGTCAACCAACTACCTTTATTTCAGACGCAACAAAGATAATTGTTGAAGAAATGGAGCGGTTAAAAATTAATAGGCTGATTGCTCTGAGTAATATCGGTGCAGGCAACAGTATCGCTTTTCAGCCATGGATTTTTACTAAAGTTATTCTGCCCTATTTTATGAGATGGCTAAAGGTGATTGTGGATGACAAAAACAGAATGGAGCCAATAATTATGGGTAGTTCGTTGAATTGGACCATTATCAGGTGTCCTAATATTACCGATAAGCCAGCCAAGGGTAACGTAAACGTTACGTTGGATGGTCATGGTCTTACATTATCTATTAGAAATGAGGATCTAGCCAATTTTTTGGTGAGTCAGTTTACAGACACCACCTATTTTCATCAGGCTCCATCCATAAGTAATTGATCTAATATGAAAACAATTATTTCGTTGTCTCTTTTTGTTTTTATTCAATTGCAAACATTTGCAAAAGCAGATATGGAAAAGAGATTTATTAAAACCCGTTTGGGATCAATTGCAGTTTTTGTGAAAGATGGTTCGTCCAGTAAAATACCTCTACTTTTTTTGCATGGCGTTTATTTAGATCACACTTTGTGGGAGTATCAGATTCGGGAAATCAACGATCGAGCAGTATTCGCAATAGATATGCCATGGCATGGAGAGAGTCAGGAAGGTGTTCCAATGAATTGGACGTTGGATGACTGCGCTGCTATGGTCAAAGAAATCTTGGATTCATTAAAAGTATCAAGAGTCATTGCTGTTGGGCATTCGTGGGGAAGCATGACGTTATTGCGGGTTGCCTCCAATAATCCAGAGCGATTTTCTTCAATCGGATTTTGCAATATGCCATTTGAAGAATCTAGCAAAAAGGCAAAACGAAATTTTGGAATACAACATAGCATGCTTTTCTTTAAGTCTTTTTATATCCGGCAAACTGCTAAAGTAATTCTTGCCAGACAATCTGTAAAAGATCGTCCGGAGCTATTGACAAAATTACAAACAAGCATGCGCAAAGTGACTAATGACCACATTAAACGGACAGATCGTTTTGTAATAATTGATGCTAAAAACACCTCGAACCTTATCCTTACGCTAAAAGTCCCTTCACTTGCGTTGAAGGGAAAAGAAGACTACGTACCTGCACCAACAGGGATTTACACAGAGATTGTAGGTGGTGGTCACATAAGCCCTTGGGAAGCGCCTCGTGATGTATCAAAACTCATTCAAAATCTAATTTTAATAGCGAGGTGATCAAGTTTAGATTTTTATCACTTCGTGAAATCAAACATCAGGTGGAAGATAATTTAACCGCCTTTGAAATCGAAAAAACTTAAAATTATTTTTCAGACAACCTTCTCCGAATTTGGCTTAATGAAGGTCCTTTTATACCGAGATAACTAGCGATGTGATAAAGAGGCACTACGTTAAAGATATTGGGATACTCCTTGGTGAGTTTAATATACCTATCTTCTGGATTTCGTAAAAGAAAGTCCATTCCGCGATTACGTGAAAAAAGAAATAGTTGTTCAGCAATTATTCTTCCAATTCGTTCATATTTAGAATCATTAGTGTCCATTAAAAATATTTAAAACGTTCTTTGAAATCCTGATTTACAAGGGTTTAGGTTCTTAAAATGACGGTGACGACTTGAGTCATAGATTCGTAAAAAATCGAATTTATGTACACAGGCAAATATGTGTTTTCACAGATCAGTTTCTTTTTACCAGCTCGGGTTTTCGACTGTTGTGTTGCCCGTTATAATGGAAACCGATACGTCAAGCATTTTACATGTTGGAACCAGTTATTGTGTATGATGTTTGGTCAACTCTGCGGACGGTGATAGCCTGCGAGACCTTATTGTTAGCATAAGTCCACATACAGATAAATACTATCACTTAGCTTTTGGTAAAAATGTGACTCGATCAAATCTGTCAGTGGCGAATGAACAGCGAGATTATAAAATCTTTGAAGAGTTTGCCTATGCGATGATTGATCGGGCAAGGATATGTTCACAAAACTGATACTGATTTTACTTTGGATATTGCAGGTCCTGTTTATGCTTTTGATTCAACAGTAATTGATCTGTGTCTTAGTGTTTTTTGGTGGGCAGAATTCCGAACGACAAAAGCAGCCGTTAAAATACATACCCTCCTAGATGTCAAAACTTCTATCCCATGCTTTGTTCATATCACCAATGGGGCTACTCATGATGTGCATGGATTAGATGTCTTAAAGTACGAAACAGGCGGTTTTTACGTGCTGGATCGCGGATATATGGATTTCGAAAGATTATTTAAAATCAATCTGTGTGGAGCTTATTTTGTCACGCGAGCCAAGGATAATTTGAATTTTGCTCGGATCACTTCTCGTAAAGTAAAAAGGAAAAAGGTGTTATCTGTGACCAGACTATCATATCCAGGCCTTCTCCGTAGAATACGATTCGTTGACAAGGAAACAGAAAAACGATTCGTATTCATTACCAATAATTTTGATCTTACTCTTGAAGATATCGCACTGCTTTACAATTACAGATGGAAGATCGAACTTTTCTTCAAATGCATAAAACAACATCTGAAAGTAAAGTCCTTTTGCGGGACTTCTCCAAACGCAGTGAAAATTCAAATCTATACCGCCATCATCACCTATTGCTTAGTAATGATATCATAAAAAGCAAACTAAAATCGGCCCGTTCGAATTATGAAATACTGCAAATCTTTGGTGTTGCTTTGCTCGATAAAATCCCCTTAAAGGAACTCTTATCAAACCCTATTTATCAAGATGTCAAAGAACAAAACTATATTCAACTAAACCTTGATCTATTTTAACTGGACACTAATGAATTGATTCAATTCATTAATATCAGACAAGTGGAATAGGAGTGGGGTAAACCGATGATAGGTGTTTCCCGAAAAAGGATACATAACCAACAGTTTTAGACCTATAGAATATTCATGTCGATTGTAACCTTTGTTAACAGCCAATCATCTTCACTCAATCTACTTTTGATACATCAACTAAACCCAACTAAAAATGAAAAAGCAGCAAAGCATCGAGATTGTGGAAATGAAGTCGAACGTAATTCGTGTAACGTTTTCACAAGAACCAAGCCGTGAAGAATACAACAAATATTTAATCGATTTACTTAAATTGATTCATTTAAAAGCTACGATTTCTCTATTGTTTGTATTGCCCAATTCTTATATGAGTAGTGAGCTAAGAATTATCCAGGGAAATTGGATTCGTGATAATGAAGAGCTTCTTCGGAAAAAAGTGAGACATTCTGTATTTATAACTCCTTCATTTCTTGCCACAGTGGTATTAAAAGGTATTTTTTTGATCAACAAACCAGTCGGCAATTATCTAATTACAGGCTCTACAATAGAGGCAGAAGAATTCCTTCAACTCCATTTAAAAGAGAGCATTGAAAGTTAACCCAATCGAGTTATAAAAGCTATGCAATCAATCATACCTACGATGACGGGAAATAATAACTATTTAGTTCATCAGGCATTTGACCTACCAAAATATTCAAAGAGGACAGTAGTTCGATACGCATATTTATGGATTACACAGTTGTCAAAACCGATCAATGAATTATACTTAGCGGCCAACCACTTAGATAATAAAAACAGCTATTATGGTCGCAAATTATTGGTAGCTATACAAGAATTTCATGGCACTGGATCATGCATAACAGAGAAGTTCTCTTCCGCGTTCTACTTTGAGAGTGATGATAAGTCGATCCATGAAATTGAACAAACACTTTTACTAATTCTATTCGGTTATATCGAAAAAATGCATGACAAAAAGGGTTTCTATGAATATGATGGCAAAATGTCATGGAGTGTTTACGAGAATACAGGTGTGCTTGATAAGCTTCGTTATTTAGATGCATTATTTTACCTAAATTCACATGTGCTTAGGGCACTTTTTTGTCGAGTAAAAGGGTTGCTACATTTAATGAAGATGGAGAATTTACTTGCAGAAAATCAACTTATGGATTGTTGCATTCGTTTGGAAGATATCATAAAGTCTATGAGCGATGTTGTTGAAAAAGACTTTATCATCACACTCTCTAAGGCTGGTTAAGTTAACTTGTCTTTCGATTGATGCAGAATTTCATATCTTTTATAAAGATGAAGGTGGTAAACCGTATAGTTAAATAACACATTGATGTAATGCTCTGCCATATGAATATTCGAAAGCATCAGGCGACTACTATTTTTCAAGATAATGATTCGGTAGAGGGGAAGCGCACTTTTCTAAACAAATTCTGTCTAGTAGGATTCCTTTTTGTTACAATCCCTTTGATACTCACCCTTTCTTCAAATGCCTATCACGATTTTAATGTTAGAACAGATATGCTTCGTATCAGAGCCAATAACGGAACAAGTATGGCAGCTACATATTGAAGATGCGTTTTCAAAGCAACGATCCCTTAAATAAGCCAAGCACTCTCATTTTCTTGACATCGCTCACCTCCATTCCGCCATAGCGTTGACGCCACTTATAAAATGACGCTGTGGTGATACCTAATTCTCGGAAAATGTCCTCTGTCTTGCGACCAGATTCGTAGTCTTGAATCGCTTTTACGATCTGTGTTTCTGTGAATTTTGACTTTTTCATAATAACCATTTAAAATTGAACATTTGTATTCAACTTTCAAATGGCCGAATTTTAGGGGAGCTTACAGTTTAGCCGCAGTAGATTTGATTGGTTGGGCGATTGAAAAAATGTATAATAGAGAATTAAGAAACGAAGTAATTGCCTCTGTAGTGCCAATCGGACAAGGTCAAGCCTGTATGTATTAATTAAAATAAAATGAAAATAGAAGAATTAAAAACACACAAATTGCATTTTTTGTTAGGAACTTGGGAAGGACAAGGAGAAGGAAAATTTCCAACAATAACTTCTTTTACTTATCGAGAAGTTTTTACATTTCGTTTTGACGGACGAAATGATTTGATCCATTACGAACAACAAGCTTGGCTTACACCTGACCAAACACCATCACATTGGGAAAGTGGATTTATAAAAGCGGTTGAAGGCGAAGAAGATATTTTTGAAATTTCAAATTCACAAGACAGCGGAAGAGTTGAGGTTTTGAAAGGAACATATAAATTCGAAAGTGGGGAATATATTTTGCATTTAAAAAGTAAAATTTTGCAAAATGACCCAAGAATGAGAAGTAGTGAAAGAAAGTTTGTTTCTATTGACAATAAACTTTCCTACATTGTTTATATGGCAACACAAAATACACCAGAGCATCAACAACATTTAAAATCAGACTTAATAAAAAAATAAACTGCCACTAAACAAGGTATTGGTAAAAAAGAGGCAGAAGAGCTAAATTGAACATTTGTAGTTCTATCACTATTTGTAGTTTATTCAACATTTGTGCATTGAATGCCCCTTCTTCGCCAATACCCAAAACGTTAGGTGCAAGCTTAAAAACAGACATTATAACATTGGAAAAAAGACTATTACATTTAAAGCAAATTCTGACCTACTTGGTTGACATTCCAGAAAGTGAAATAAATAGTGCACTTAATTACTTTAAGCCAGTTTCATTTCAAAAAGGTGAAAACCTACTTTCTGAAGGACAGATTTGTAAAAATCTATATTTCATTAATTCGGGATTGACAAAATCATATTTACTTAATGAAGGAAAGGAGCATATCCGACAATTTGCAGCTGAAAATGACTTTGTAGTTGATCTTGGGAGTTTTTTGTCTCAAAGCAAATCTGCCTTTTTTATTCAGACACTTGAAAACACCGAGACACTTAAAATATCATTTGATGATTTAGACAAACTATTCAATTCATCATTCAACTTTATGAAGTTAGGAAAGGTCATTGCTGACCGTTCCACTGTAAATTTGATAAAACGTAGCGTTTCATTGGTAAAGGATGACGCTAAACAACGTTATTTAGACTTCATTAAAGAAAGACCCTCAGTAATTCAAAGAGTTCCCCAATTTATGATAGCCTCTTATTTAGGCATAACTCCGGAGAGTTTGAGCAGGATAAGAAAAGAAATTTCAGGATAAGATCATTTCTTACCATACATCAATTTACAGGGTTTCTATTGTATTGTCTTTTGCAGTGTAAAAATTAAACACTGTAAAAAATGAAAAAAATAACTATCGCAGCAGCAACATTTCTCCTGCTTTTTGGAGTTAAACACTCAAATGCACAAACAAAATCCTTTGAAATTGAAACGGATCCAACTTCTTTTTTTACTAACGGCTACAACTTCAATTTCGGATATTCTATCCCGCATTGGGCTATCCGACTAGTTCCGTATAAAACGGAATTACCTGAATTTATACATGGCAATACGGATTTCAAACAAAACATGCTTGGAGTTGCATTTGACCTTGACTATTTTTTCAAAGAAAACAACAATGGATTGTTCGTTGGCCCCGTTTTAATTTACTCCAAAGACGAAATTGAAAATAACTACAAACAAAAAATCAACAATGACCAATTATTGGCTGGTTTAAGATTTGGTTATAGAATTATGCCTTTTAAAAAACAACGTGAAAATTTACACGGTTTTTATTTTACACCGTTTATTGCTCCATTTTATTCCTTCGCAAACAATGTTGCATTTACAAATGGAAATTCGTTTGAATACAAACAATTCCAATTCTGGGGTGGAATTCATTTGGGTTATAGAATAAATACCAGATATAATAGTAAGAGTGAATAAGCTGTTAAACATATTTTTCCCAATAATACTTTTTTCTTTGATGGGATGTTCACTAAGCAATAAAATCTTAACTAAAAATGACGGTACTGGCCCTTATTACCCACCGAGTGGTCTTGCCGGTGGTGTGTACATTGTAGAAATTCGAGCAGAAGATGGTGCGCTCATCAGAAATAAAGTGATGGTTATGCATTAGTCTTTCCGAGGAATAAAACAGTAAAGCCACCTCTGCGAAGGGGTGGCTTTTTGCTTCTCGATGATTTAGAATCGACTTTCAAATTCTGCGCAGAATATTGAAATTTTTCCATGATGTCAAGTCTTCCGACCGACATATACACACCACAACAAAAGAAATAAATCTAGTTGCTCAAAAACCGTCAGGTCGGAAGACCTGACGACACAGAAAAAAATCCTCCCTCAGGTTGGAACGCAGGGATCGACTGCGAATAGCTGCCTACATTTACCTTGCTATCTCCAGACACTCTCACCGTAAAAGCCACATGCGGGGCGAGGTAAAAGTTCTTGCCGAATTTCCATACAAATCCAGCACCGGCAGTCCAAAGCATACAATTGTAGTTGCTCGTAGAGGTGGCCTGTTCGTGGGCTAAGTTTCCACTTAGATATTCAACCCCTGTACTGATAAAAAATTTCTTCCAATTGGGTTGAAAGAAGTAATCGACAGCAACAGCTCCTACCGTTATCTTATTGTCTTTAAACCCGTCATCAAGCAGCGAGTTTGGAGTTGTCAATCCCACGAAAAACACCGCTAAAGTGCCATTAGTTGTACCCAACCACCACCGAGCCATGGTAGCCACCGAGCATGTAGGGAACAAAGGCCGCTTCGAGGCCAAATGTCGTTTTCTTTTCAGGCTTTCCAGTGTCTGATTGTGCAAGAGAAAATGTGGTTGCAAGTGCCAAGAGGGATAATCAAAAATGTTCTTTTCACCTTCATATTTCTTAACGTTAAATTAAAATTTCTTCCAAGGCCTCACTCCAAATCTCACGACAGGAAAAAAATCTACCGTTGAAAGAGAGTAAGTCGTATTGTCAGAAAACTTAGCCTCCTGACTGCCTCTCATATACAAATGAAGGCCGGGCTGAACATAAAAGTAACGACCGATAAAAAACTGGTAGCTAATGCCGAGGCCAGGGGTAACGGAGGTTAGTTGTTTCGTCTCAGAAGTGGTTTTTTGTTTGATGTCAAATACTTGCCTGTCTACGAATACGTATGTCTCGAGATTTTTCCAAATGTTGTAGCCAGCGAAAATACCAAACGTTCCCTTGGTCTCAAATCTCTCAAATTTATCATTCGAATTTTCTGAGTTAAAAGTTCCGGCATCTATGATACTCGCCCTAAAACGGAATTTTTGCAAACGATAGCCCACTGATACATGGTAGCCTTGGCTCAGATAAACGAAAGGTACGGCTTCAATTTCCAGTGCACGTTTTACTTCATAATTGGCTGGTGAAGGCTTCCAGAAAGTACCTGATGATTCCTTTTGGGCTAACAAGGTGGCTGAAAATAACAAAAATAATCCGAGGACTGAGATGGTTTTCATATACTTATTTAGTTTAAATTATAGCACAAAGGTGTGGTACCATGTCCACCAATCTCATTGAACTAATTCAAGAAATTACTTCTTGGCGCGTAATTTTGAGAGCCATTCGGGAGAAATTCCTAAATAGGAGGCAATCAGGTATTGGGGTATTTCCTGAATGAGTTCGCAACTTGTACTCACTAACTTTTCATACCGTTCTTTCGGGGGCAAGGAATTTTCCTTGATCCGTTCGGCAAACCGGATAAAGTAAAATTCGGAAATCAAGCGGCCCATCTTTTGGAACTTGATATTCTCCTCATAGAGCATGAGGATTGATTTTCTTTCAAAACTAAGTAGCTGGCAATCTTTCACCGCAATGATATCCATTTCCGTGGGTCTTTGGAGCAAAAAACTCACATAGTCCACAGCAAAGCTATTTTGAAAAATAAAATCTAAAACAACTTCTTCTCCGGTTTCGTTGGTGTAACCTAGTTTGAAAATTCCTTTGGTTACAAAATAAAGCTTGTCGCAAATTTGTCCATGTTTAATAAGATATTCCCCTTTCTTGATTTGTTCGTGCTTAGCAAGGGCATTGAGTTGTGCTAAATCAGCTTCATTGAAGTCGACAAATTGCAGGAAGAATTCGTTGATGGTCATAAGCACTAAAAATAGCTAATTTAACCAGCCGAATCAATAAGGTATGAGCAATACTATGCAGATTCATCTTATTCTGGTTCCTTTATTTTGATTCGGGTATGCCCAAATCGATTTTCAGTTTACCTGTTTTTCTATTCATAGAAAAGGATGCCAAACTGATACCAAGTATGGCAGGGAACAATCGTCTAGCTGCTACGATTAGTATTCGGTATCGGAACTTTAAATGACTTGAAAGACCCTAATGACATCAAAATAGTTGTAAAGTGTTCTGAGATGGAGAGGGGAAAACCTCGCGGTCTTCTATATCGCATGTATTCATTTGAATGATGTTGTGGTTTGAGTTTGCAGATATTTTTGTACAGCAACACTGCCAAAAGGAGATTAGTTACCAGTAAATAATGTTAGCTATTTTTCAAAGCCGTTTACGGAAACATCATTTCAACCTTTGTCCCTTCGCCTGACTTACTGGTGAGACAAATAGTTCCTTCTAATGCCTCTACATGGCATTTTACTAGATAAAGCCCAATTCCTTTTCCGCTAGTTGTAGTGTTAAATCTTTGAAACGGTTCAAACAATTTATCGACTTGTTTTTCCGAATCAAATCCGATACCATTATCACATACAATTAACCTATATTCGGTCTGGAGTTTAAGGAATTCAATTGTTATCTGTGGTGTTGGCGTAGGGGCTCGATACTTAATGGCGTTCTCCAATAAGTTAGTTAAGATACTTTCGAAGAAGGGAAGTATGGTAGTAAAGGTTATGACATTGGTTTCAACTTTCATGATAATTCCAGCAGCTTCTATCTCGTTTGCAAACCTATTTTTTATCTTGTCCAATAATTCAATGAAATCAACTACCACTTTTTCTGCGTGTGTGTAGTTTTGGACATAAAGTATTTTATTTAAGTCGCTTAAAGTCTCATCAAGCCCCTTGGTAGCGTCCACGGTTCGATCCAGAACCGTTAAATTGATTGGATCTGTTAAATCATTCCTATTGAAAATATTTGCTAAACCCATTATTCGCGCAACGGGAGATCGTAGGTTATGCGCTACTATAAAACTGAACTGTCGAAGTTTATGAAATTGCTTTTTCAACTCATCATGACTTCTCGCTAATTCAACTGTCCTCTCAGTGACCGTCAATTCGAGTGTACGGTTATGATTTTCAATAGTATCTCTTTGAGCCACTATCTCTTCTTGCTGCGCAATCAACTCTTCGTTTTGCGTAGCAATTTCCTCCGTCCTGTCTTGAACGGCTGCTTCGAGCTCAAGATTTTTCGCCTTGAGTCTTCTGATGTTTAATTGGATGCCAAGAACTATGCTGAAAAAGATAGCAAAAATGTAACCTATATAAGCCCACCAAGTTCTATACCAAGGGGGTGTAACCAAGAATGAGAAACTAATGCTTTCCTTACCAACGCTATTAGCGATTGGATTCATAGCTCTTACCCTAAAGGTATAGTTGCCCTCATGCAAATTATTATATGTTGCAGTGGTATTGTTACCCCATGCACTCCATTCCGTGTCTTCACCTTCCAAAATATATTGATAGCTTACTTCTTGATTAGCGGAGATCCCTGATACTTTGAATTCGAAAAAAAGTTGATTATGAGCATACGGAAGAGTTAAACCAATGGGAAGGGAATTAAACGGAGAAATCTGGTCAAATCTAACGCCCAGCATCTTTTTTTGAAGTGCTTGTCGTTCTAAACTTGTTAGCGATCTTCCGTAAGAAATCTTTTCCTGAAAAGAACGGGTAATTGAATCCGTAGCAACATCTGGCAATAGGGAATACCAACTCAAATTTTCCGCAGAGGGTGTTACGCGTTCTAGCTCCACTTTGGGTTGGATGTTGGTGCTCCTCACTGAGTTAAGATCGAAGCGTACCAAGCCTGAATTGTGAGTTGCAGCCCAGATTGACTCACTTTGATCTACCATTAACGCATTCGCCCCCACACCAGAAATAGCACCAATTTGATAGCCGGAGGTAAAACTGAATTCTTGAAATCTGGGATTGTATCCATTCAGTTCCTTGTTTAATAATTGATTGGAGGCCGGTAACGTATGCGAGCTATTCGTGTTTGATATGAAGTTGAAAAGAACAAAAAGTCCTGAGTTGGTGCCCAGTACCAATTCACCATTTGCAGTGAATACCAGCTCGTGAATAACGTTGGCACCCCACTTTTTACCTAAAGAAAAATTAAGGAAAGTTTTTCCATCATAACGGCTTATACCCTGATCAGTGCCAATCCATAAACTGCCTTGATCATCCGATACAATGCTAAGAATCTTTTTACTGGGCAGTCCTTGTGCATCTGTGTAGGTGATGAATTTTTCTCCTTTGAGAAAACTCAATCCGCCACCATTTGTTCCCACCCATAAAGTTCCATTGGCGTCTTCCGTTATGCAATTCACTTCTCTATTTGGTAGGCCAGATTTAGCAAAAAAGTTTTTTACATTTTTTCCGTCATATCGACTTAAACCTGGCTCGTTATAACTAATCCATAGATTGCCATTCTTGTCTTCGTAAGTTGCCCAAATATCATTAGCAATCAATCCATCTTTGTTATTTATAGTCTTAAACGTTTTTCCGTTAAATTTGCAAAGCCCTCCATCTATTGTACCTACCCATAATGCATCATCACGACTTTTGGTAAGTGTTAAAATCATTTCTGACGGAAGGCCGTCAGTTCGATCAAATTTTTTGAAAGATTCACCATCGTACTTAACTAAACCGTCCTCTGTGCCAATCCACAAAATATCTGCTTTTTTGTTTTCGGCTATCGTCCTCACTTTACCAAGGGCTGGTAAATCTAAGCTAGAAAAACTTGTGGTTACCAAAGAAGATAGTAGGCTTACCCCCCCACCATTATAATACGTTATCCATAAGTTACCGTCATTATCTACTGATATACTTGCTAAGTCTTTAGACGGAAGCCCGTTTGATGTCGTATATGTTATGAAATGAGAATTAACATATCGGGTTAAGCCACCAGAGGAAGCAAGCCAAAGATTTCCATCGTGGTCCTGAGCAATCGACCATATGTTGTTATTAGGTAGTCCATCTTTTTGAGTAAAAGTTCTAAATGCGCTGCGCCCGTCAAACTGGGTTACACCTCCTTCGTATCCACCTATCCATAAATTACCTGCACCGTCTTCAAATAGTGAAGTTATCTCATTCGTTTCAAGCCCCTGTTCTTTGGTAAAGTTGGTAAATGACTTGCCGTCAAACCTACTCAAACCGCCAGATGCGCCAAACCAAATATTTCCTTTTCGATCGACTATAGATGCATTTATAGGGCGATGGGCTAGCCAATTAGTTGAATCGAGATTCGTAAACTGCCCACCATCGAATCGAGTTACTCCGTTAAGTGTTCCAAACCAAAGACTACCATTTTTGTCTTCGGAGATGGATCTAACTGTCTTAAATTCTAGCCCTTCATTTTGAAAAAAAGTTGTGATTTTTTTTCCGTCATAACGATTTATTCCGTCATATGTACCAAACCAGAAATTTCCATTTCGATCTTCAAAAATTGAAGTAACAACATCATTCGTCAGACCATGCTGGGTGTTGATACAAGTGAATTCTGTACCATCATAGCGACAGACCCCCGCACCCGTGGTTCCCAACCACAGGTTACCCTTTCGATCAATATAGCTGCATTCAAAAGCATCGAGGGGAAGACCATCTTTGGTCGAAAAATTCTTGAAATAGGCGTGACCCATTGCATAACTAATTGTATTGGATTTAACCTTCGGAAAAATGATATTCGTCTGTGCATAACAGAGAGGCACTATACCTAAAAGCAAAAAAAATAATTTAACTGTCTTAGTATTTTTGGCTTCCATTCAGTGAACGCAGATGGCGATGTTAAAAGCTTACAAAGTTAAGAGTCAATAGAACATGTGCAAAAAAATTGAATATTCAAATCAAAATAAGTATTACTTGCATTCAAAAAGGCAAAGCCTCAAGTTTTCCATTCGCACACCGCCATCGTGCCGGGGCAACACCCGTTGAGTGCACTATGCAAGTTTTAATATTTATTTATCTTTGAAGTGCTTGGTTCTTATCAAGATCTGTTTTGTTGCAAAAAGTTGCCATTCGTGGCCAGATAGTTAATGACGGATATAAAATGAATCCCTTTATAAAGAATTAAAATTTAATACGTACAAGGTTGGCGACAAGATTTTGCAACAAGGAAGTATTTGTAAAAATATTATCTTTATTGTTGGTGGAAAAGCAAGGTCGTTCTTTGTTAATCATGAAGGACAAGAATTTACATGGAATTTTCATTTTAATGACGATGACTCAAAATTTGAGAACTACTTTTTATTAGATTACACTAGCTTTCTATCCCAAACGCCTACCTATCTTACTTTTGAAGTAATTGACGACATAAATGTAATTTCTCTAAATTTTGATGATATGCAAAAAGTAATCACTAATTCTGCGGTTCTTCAAAATGTTTTAAGTGTTATGTCATCAATTGCTTATCAAAGTGTACATAAAAGAGCCTTTTCATTACTGACACAGAATGCAAAAGAAAGGTATTTACATCTGATTAAGGACGAACCCTATTTACTAAATAAATTTCAACATTATCTCATTGCATCTTATTTGGGTGTAGCCCCTCAAAGCCTCAGCAGGCTTCGTAAAGAAATAATTAAGTCATAAAAATTCATTTATTCACAAATGTGAATGAATAGCTATTTTCTGCGCCTCATCTTTGCATCACAATTAAAAAAATCAAAGATGAAAGCATTCAAATTATCATCAACCCTAATTGGGCTCATTTTAGCCTTTGGAGTTTACGGACAGCAGGACGTAAGTACTAAAAAGCTCTCGGTAAAAATTTCAAACATCCAAAACAAGGGTAAAACACTTTATGTTGGGATTTACAGAGCCGGGGACGAATTTCCGGAATTTAATAAGTTTTGGAAAAACACTAAAGTTACAACAACAAGCAGTGAAATGACTGTTGAGTTTGAAGTTCCATACGGTGAATATGCGGTGGCTATTTCACATGACCTCAACGGGAATGGAAAACTTGATAAGAATTTTGTTGGCTATCCTAAAGAGCCTTTTGGATTTTCAAGCAACTTTAAGCCGAAATTTTCAAGTCCTGAATTTTCTGATTGTAAGTTTTCGTTTACGCAACAAAGTAATTCATTAACCATTAAACTCATTGACTAATTATGAAAGAAGTAGCCATCATAACAGGTGCTTCGGGTGGAATTGGTTACGAGATAGCCTTATTGTTTGCCCAGCAAAAAATCGATATTTTAATTGTGGCAAGAAGCAAGCAGAAATTGGAGCAAATCAAGATATCAGTAGAGAATAAGTATGGCATTAATGTTTATACTGTGGCAACAGATTTATCTGTGAGCGATGGGGTTATAGACATTAACAACTGTGTAAATACTAATAAATGAATATTCCGGAAATCATTTGACCCACCTTACCGATTGCGGGAGTTGTCTGACCGGGTAGGAATTCCGGAAATGACTTGACCCACCTATTCCGGAAATGGCTTGCCCCGGAT